>ENA-UOJC01005188-UOJC01005188.1-human-gut-metagenome-genome-assembly--contig:-C104-NODE-5188-length-10305-cov-4.304488_pt1 | contig 10305 bp, 9 predicted proteins | sample MGYA00242339_ERZ723886 | MGnify/ENA metagenome assembly ERZ723886 | reverse complement strand
ACGACTCCTTACGCGCCGAATTCGCCGTATTCCGCGTCAAAAGCCAGCTCGGACATGGTCGTGCGTTCGTATTTCCACACGTACGGCATGAACGTGACAACGTCGAACTGTTCCAACAACTATGGCCCGAAGCAGCATGACGAAAAGCTGATTCCGACCATTATCCGTAAATGCATGGCCGGCGAGAACATTCCCATTTACGGCAACGGCAAGAATATCCGCGACTGGCTGTACGTTTTGGATCACTGCAAGGCAATCGACCTGATTTACCGCAAGGGTCGTTCGGGTGAAACCTATAACATTGGCGGGCGGAACGAACGCAATAACCTTCAGATTGTCGATGCCATCTGTTCCATTCTGGATCGTGAACGTCCGCGCGCGGAAGGCCGATATGCCGAACTCGTCACGTTCGTCAGAGACCGCCCGGGCCATGACATGCGCTATGCGATTGACGCGACAAAGCTGGAAACAGAGCTGGGCTGGAAAGCGGATGAAAACTTTGACACCGGTATCGTGAAAACCGTGGAATGGTATTTGAAAAACCGTTTCTGAGCACAGGAAAAGGAGAGGGAACCATGTCGGAAAATCCCAGACTCGTATACGTGACCGTCGTCCGAGACTTCGGTTTTTACGACAGGTTCTTCATCAACAATCCGCATGTCAACGGGCACACGCTGTGCCCGATTGACAACCGCGCCGACAATCTGTTCATCACGACCCGCTACAACCGGTTTCTGGAAACCTACGATTACGACAACGACGCCTGGTTCGTCTTCTGTCACGAGGATTTCGAGATGAAGGAGGATATCGCTCCGATTCTGGCGCACTTGGATCCGGGAATGATTTACGGGCCGATCGGTTGCCGTCTGAAGGTCGTCAAAAAGACGCTTTTCGGCGAGCGGGTGAAAAGCCTTTACCTGGGGCAGGTCGTCTGTTCGGACAAGGACGGATCTGATCCCTTTGTTGAGGGGCAGGCCATTGAAGCGCCGGAACGTGTCGATACGGTGGACTGCATGTGCCTGATTGTTCATTCCTCTCTGGTGCACGCGACAGGGCTTCGGTTTGATGAAAAACTGAGCTATGACCTGTACGCCGAAGATTTTTCCATCCATGCTCTGCGTGAATTCGGCGCTTTGACCGCGGCGGTTCAGCTGAAATGTCAGCATTGGTCCAAAGGTAATTTCTGTGAACGGTTTTACCGGCAGTTGATTTACCTGAACCGGAAATATAAGGACGCAAGCTACGCCGGAACATGCGCTGTCATCGGGAAACAGCCGATGCCTTTCAAATCATGGCGGCGGATGACGCTGAACCGGCTGAAACTCTTTTTTAAAAAGAAAAAGTGACATGCCGAAAATTTCCGTTTTAATGCCGGTCTACAATGCCGAAAAATATCTTCCTGCCGCTCTGGACAGCCTGTGCGCACAGACATATCCGGATTTCGAGGTTGTGTGCGTCAACGACGGCTCGACGGATTCGTCGCCGGACATCCTGAACGCCTATGCCGGGAAGGATCCCCGTTTCAAGGTTCTCACACAGCCGAATTCAGGGCAGAGCGGCGGCCGGAATACAGCGCTGGACAAGGCGTCGGGCGAATTTTTTGTTTTCATGGACAACGACGACCTGATGCATCCGCAGGCGCTGGAATGCCTGATCCGGGAACAGGAACGTTCCGGCGCGGAAGTGGTCTGCCATTCTCACCGGCGGATTCCCGAGGATGGGACGCTTGAGCCCTATGCGGCTTGTGAAAAACTGAAACCCGGAAAGATCTGCCGTCCGTTCCCGGCGTTGTGCCGCAAGAAAATCAGCATCATGCCGTGGTCGAAGCTGTACCGCCGGGCGCTGTTTGACGGCTTCCGCTTTCCGAAGGTGCCTCTGGGAGAGGATTATTACACCAGTTCAGTCATTTTTTCACGTGCGAAGAAGGTTTCCGCCGTTGAAAACCGGTTTTACTTTCACCGCCAGTTCCCGCAGTCTCAGAGCGGCACGGTCACGGAAGCCAAGGCGCGGAGTGTGTTTGACGTCGCGCACCGGCTTCTGGATTACTTTGACGCTCACCCGCTTTCAAAGGAGGACGCCCGTCTTTTTCGGGAATACTCCGCCCGTTATCAGCTCTACGGCGTGTTCATTGCCGCCGTCCGCGGAGGCCGACCCGAGGTTGTGTCGGCGTTTGCCGGGGAATGGAACCGGATATCGCCGCGCATTTCGCTCAAAGACCTGACGTGGGGGAAACGGTATGTCGTTTCGCTGGCGGCGGCGGGAGAAATCGGAAAGGCGCTGCGGGCTTACCGCTTTTTGGAAAAGGTCAAAATCTGATGAAAATAGCAAACGTCTTTCTGGGCAAAATCATGGGCGGCATCGAGCAGGCCTTTCTGGATTATACAAAAGCGCTGGCGGCCAGAGGGTACGAAGTCCTTGACTTTGTGCACCGGGACGGCCTGCTGAAGGATCGGGTGCCCGTTGATATCCCGAATATCCGCAAAATCGAAGTGCCTTTCCGCAAACGTTCGCCGCTGTCGTTCTGGGCACTGTACACGGCGGTGCGCACGACGCGTCCGGATTTGATTCTGGTGCATTATAAAAAGGCGCTCGGCTTTTTCCGTCTGATCGGAAAGATGCTTGACATTCCGGTTGTGGCAGTAGCGCATAACCCGAAAACGAAACACATTCTGAACGCGGATTTCATCTTTTCCATCACAGAATACCAGCGCCAGATTTTCATGGCGGCCGGTTATCCGGCGGATCGGATTTTCGTCGTGCCCAATATGATTCAGGTGACCGAACCGTACGAGCCTGTGCCGCCGTTCCGCAAACCGCCGGTTATCGGCGTGCTGGGACGGTTCGATCCGATGAAGGGGTTTGACACGTTCGTGGAGGCTTTGTCCGAACTGGATCGCCGCGGGATTGACTTCCGGGCGCGTATCGCCGGGTCGGCGGACAGGGCGTACGAGGATTTTCACCGCAAGGTACTGGACATGATCCGGGAACGCGGGCTGGAAAACAAAGTCGATCGGGTCGGATGGATTGATATCAAGAAGGATTTTTACAGTACGCTGGACATTTTTGTTCTGCCGTCGAATTTTGAACCTTTTGGGATCGTCCTTCTGGAAGCAATGGCGTTTTCCAAGCCGGTTATCGCGTCAACGGCCGAGGGGCCGTCCGAGATTTTCGCGGACAATGGAGCGGCTCTTTTGTTTGAAAAGGGCAATGCGGGGGATCTGGCGGATAAAATCGCTGAGATGATTTCCGATTCTGCCCGGGCGGCGGCGTGCGCTGAAAAGGGCTACGAACTCGTGCGTTCCCGCTATGACCTGGAAACGACGGGGGCGGAAACGCTTGACCGTGCGGTAAAGTCTGTTTTTGAACGGCTCTGACATGTTTCCGGCGTGTCGGAAAAATGCTTCCGAAACGCCGGAACAGCCCGAAGGCGAATCAGCGATTCGTTTATGAAAACTTAACGAAACCAAGGTGTTAATACCGGGCAAAAATTGCCTATTGCCAACCTTCAAAAAAGGGTGCTACAGTCTACCTATGGAATGAAAGTTGGCCGAAGTGCCTTCTCCATAGTCGGGTTCGGCAACGGACCTTAAATTTAATCCCAGTAAGGAGTAACTATCATGGCTATTAGTAATATTTCCCTCACGTCCAGCATGCGGTCCAACCTTATCAGCCTGCAGAACACGCAGAAGCTGATGGATACGACGCAGAACCGTCTGTCGACGGGCAAAAAGGTCAACAGCGCCATGGACAATCCGTCCAACTACTTCACGGCGCAGTCCCTGACGGCCCGCGCGAATGACCTCAGTGCTCTGATGGACAGCATCGGGCAGGCTATTTCCACACTGGAAACGGCGGATGAGGGTATTACCTCTTTAACTAAATTCGTTGATCAGGCGAAGTCCATCGCGAACTCCGCCCGTGACACGACGAACGTCAAATCCTCCAAAACGTCTTCCGTTATGTTTGATCCGACGGATGTCAAGAACCAAAAGGTTCTGGACGCGGTCGGCGGTATTGCCGCGGGCGATTCCTTCACGATTCGTCTGGGCAATGCGACGGAAATGACGGGTAACGTCAACCTGAACCCGACGCAGAAATTGTCCGATCTGGGCGTTGCGGCGGGTCAGAACCTGGAAATCATCGTCGACGGCGAGAAGTACACCTTCACGACGGCGACTGCCGGTACGGCGGCCAGCTATAATGCGGCGACGAAGACGTCCACGGTCGGCATTGACATGACGGTTGAAGATTTCATGGCGGACATCGTCGAAAATATCGGCCGTAAAAATGTTTCGGCTGAACTGGTCGACGGTCGCATGGAAATCAAGACGCTGGACAACACGTCTCTGGTTATTCGTTCTGAAGCGACGAAGGCAGACGGTCTGACGATTGACGCAGCGGATATTACCGGTGCGGCTGATAGTGACCAGATCATTGTCGGCGGCGTGACGGTCACCCTGACGGATGCGGCCGGCAACAAGACGGCTCAGGCTGTTGCGGATGCGATCAATGCAGATGCCGCTGCGACAGTGAAAGCCAGTGTTGACACCGACGGTAACCTGTTCATTCAGGCCAAGGACGGTTCGGATCTGGCGGCCGGTGCTGTTACCGGTACAAATGCTCCGACGCCGACGGTCACCGAATATGATGTCCCGGGATCTTCCTTCAACGACAAACTCGGCTTTGACAACGGTTCGACCGTTACGATCACGGCTGATATGACGGCGGAAGACCTCCGTAAGGCTCTGGTGGCGATTGACGGTGTTTTTGCCGACTTTAACGACAAGGGCAACCTGATCGTTTACGGTGAACAGGGCGATGACTTCATCATCACGGACAAAACCGGCAAGGCCGCTCAGTTGCTTGGCATTAACGGTTCCGCGACGAACGGTAACAACGCCCGCGCAACGTACGCCACGCAGTTTGACAGCGTTCTGACGCAGATTGACCAGCTGGTCAACGACACGTCTTACAAAGGCATCAACCTGCTGAAGGGCGACGACCTGACGGTTAACTTCAACGAAACGCGTACCAGCTTCCTGGAAATCAAGGGCGTGACCTTTGACTCCAAGGGCATCGGCCTGACGGTTGCTGATAACGAATGGAAGACCAACGAAGACATCGACAAATCCTTGACACAGATTGAAAAGGCGACGTCCCTGCTTCGTGCTCAGGCTTCTGAATTCGGTCAGAACCTGGCGACCGTTACGACGCGTGAAGACTTCACGAGCAACATGATCAACAACCTCGTTTCGGGTTCGGACAAGCTCACCTTGGCCGACATGAACGAAGAAGCGGCGAACATGTTGGCTCTGCAGACCCGTCAGCAGCTGGCGACGAACTCCTTGAGCATGGCTTCTCAGGCCGCTCAGAGCGTTCTGAGCCTGTTCTAAGACGAATTTGGTTCAAGTCAGAAAGGCGGGGAGAAATCCCCGCCTTTTTTATTGGGGAACGACCGTTGGAATAAGAGGGATGCATTTTGCTTCGGCTTGCCGCAAACGTGATGAAGCAAAGGAACTGTCCGTATAAAGAGCTTTGAAAACAGAACGGTTACACGCTTTTCCGCCGTGGTCAGAAAATCAGGAAAGATGTTTTTGCCAGCAATTTCGGATGAAAAGTCAGTACAGGAGGTTTTCTTCTTTTATGAACAAGAAGAACACTTTCTCCATCAGAGGAAGCCCGTCTTGTCTCTCCGCAGAGCCGTCATGGAATAACGAGGACGGGTCAACAGTTGTCAGATGCCTTTGACGGTCAGAGCACTTTTGGCGCACAGGGAACCAAAAACACGTTCCAGAGCATGTTCCGGATAGCCGTCCGAACGCGTCATTGTCTCCGTCATGTCGTCCATGGTCAGTCCCAGCTTTTTCAGCGGTTCCAGCGCCGAGGGACGTATGGCAAACATGGTGCCTTTGAAATAAAGAGGGTAAGGCTGTATCTGAAGACGTTCGCACAGGTCATAGAACAGGCGGTACTGCTCCATCCCCAGCGTCGTCAGATGACGCCGCGCACCAACCATGCCGAGTTTTTTCCGTTTTTTAAAGCTGTACAGCAGAAGCGTCGCCTTTGCCCGGGAACCAAGCAGAGGGTCAATGAGTTCGTGCCGCCATCTGGCTCCGTCCGTATCCCGACCCAACGATTTTTTTGAATGGAGCTTGATTAAAACATCATAGGAATCAAGGTTAATCTGTGCCAGAACCGTCAGAAAAGCCCCGATATCGCGGCCTTTGTTGGGGACGCGGATGACTGTGACGCGCGGAAAATCACGGAACAGGGCGCGAACCGCTTCGGTGTCTTCGGCGACCGTTGTCACGAACAGCTCAAACGGCGTCGGGATATTGTGAAGATAGCGGACAAATTCAGGAGCCAGATCCGTATAGTACAGGTGAATGTGAACAGCCGTCCGGACATCTTGGATTTTCTTGATTTTCGAGCGGTACGTCAGCTCTTCCATACGGCGCCCGACAGCTTTGAAGGGAAGCGCCAGAGGCGACAGGAAAGCCAGCCGTTTCCGGTTGCACAGGGTATTCATGGCCCGTTCCTGTTCGGCCAGGCGGATGTTCAGGCGGGCAATTTCATTTTTCAGGTCTTCGATTTCGTTCTGCATCGTCTTCGCTTTATTTGTTAATGGCCAACCAGTGTTGCTGAGCGGCCAGAAGAGGATCCGCCGCGCCGCCTTTTTCAATGGCCTTCAGTGTGTGTTCGTAAGCCTCGGCATATTCGCCCCGCGCAATGGCCAAAGCCGACAGAGCCGCTTCTCCTTCCCATCCGTCGGGCGTCTTTTCCGCCAGCGACAAGGCCAGAAATTCGGCAACATCCACAACGCCGGCCGCAGCCAGCACACGGATGACGCGGTAATGATTCCGTGGAACTTTAAACCAATCGTCCTGAGCAAAAACCGACGACAGAACATCGATCAGCCGGAGGGCGTCTTCAAAGCTTTTCTTTTCCGCCAGCATTTCCGCGGTCATCATATAGGCTTCCGCCAGTTCGGTTCCGGGATCATTTTCAAGGCATTTTTTGCGGACGACGCCGGCGTCCTCCTCCCGATCCGCCGCCGACAGAGCCGCCGCCAGATAAGCCCCGACCATTGTGTCGACATAGGACGAAGCATTGAACGCCTGTTCCAGAAAGGGAACCGCAGATTCGGCTTCGCCCAGCAGAAGATGGCACAGCCCGGCCTGCGCTGCGGCAAAGACGCATTTCGGGTCAATCTGCGCGCATTCGTTAAAATATTCGATCGCCTCGCGCAGACGGAACTCCCGTTTCAGAGCCTTCGCCTGTTCCAGCTTTTCCATCAGAACTTCCATGTGTCAGTCTTCCAGTTTCGTGCGCACGAACAGCAGGACGTCCTTTTCACGGCTGTCCGGCGGCAACGTTTCCTCCGCGCTGTCCAGTGCTTTTTCAATTTCGCGTTCGGTTGCGTTTTCATATGTCATGCGCAGTTTTTTCTTCAGCTTTTCACGGCCTTCGGCGGACGACAGAGGCAATTCCGAAAACGTTTCCGCTTCGGCCTGTTTTCGTTCGGCGATCCGGCGCGCTTCGTCCAGCCACGACATCAGGGGTCTCCTTTTACGGTGTCAGTTCCATACCGGTATAGTAACATTCACGGGTATCGATGTCCCGCGCTTTTATTTCCTCCAAGGCGGCTTCGCGGATATGCTTGTGCCGCCAGTTTTTTGTCCCCTGACATAAATCCTTCAGCGGAGCATTGCGTGCCCATTCGCGTGCGTCAACCGGGAGGGCGTAAGCCTGTTCATAAAAGGGCGTTCCCGGTGGCGGGGCAGCCGTTTCCGGCGCGGCGGCACAGGCGGTAAGCAGAAAAAGCAGGAACAGGAAGGCATTATTCTTCATCAGCGGCAATTCCCAAAGGAGCGACAACTCTGTCCAGAATACCCTGCGCGGCGGAAATGGCAATCCCGAAATTCGTGACGGGAACACCCCGGCGCGCACATTCATTCAGACGGCGGAGCGTTTCCAGACGCGACAGCATGCATCCGCCGCAGTGGATGACCAGCGCATATTCCTCCAAATCGTCCGGAAAATCGCTTCCGGCGGCCCAGGTAAAGGAAATGTCCTTTCCGGAGGCTTTCCTGATCAGAGCCGGCATCTTGACACGGGCGATATCGTCGTCCTGCACATGGTGCGAACAGGCTTCGGCAATCAGAACTTTGTCCCCGTCCTTCAGTTTTCTGATCCGAGCCGCGCCGTGGTACAGGAGTCCAAGGTCTCCTTTGTAACGGGCGAAAAGCGTCGAAAAGGTCGTCAGGGGAACGGACGGCGGAACGACGTCGCGGACTTTGTGAACCAGTTGAGAATCCGTGATGACAAGAGCCGGCGGCGTCTTCAGATTGGCCTGGATTTTCAGGTAATCCTGATCATTCTGGATTGTACAGGCATAGGCGCCGGCATCCAGAATGTCACGGATGGCCTGGACCTGCGGCAGGATGAGGCGGCCTTTGGGCGCGGAGGAATCAATCGGACAGACGCAGACGACCATATCGCCGGCCTTGATCAAATCGCGGACAAGAGCCGGCGCTGTTTTCAGATGATCGGGCACCTGATCCCTGAGGAGGCTTTTCAGGGCTTCGATATTTACCGCGTCCTTTGCGGAAACGCCGATGGCAGGGAAGGGCAGGCCTTCCGGCACGGACGCTCCCCGGTCTGTTTTGTTGAAGACAAGGATGAAGGGGATTTTCAGGCTCGTCAGAATGCCGGTCAGCTTTTTTTCCTCTTCACCCAGTCCGTTTTCGTCGGTGACGATGAGGGCGATATCTGCCTTCATCAGGATGCGCCGCGTCGCCCGAATGCGCTTTTCGCCGACCTCGCCGATGTCGTCAATGCCGGCGGTGTCAAAGAAAGTCACCGGGCCGACCGGTATCAGTTCATATATTTTGGCCACGGCATCCGTCGTGGTGCCCGCCGTTTCCGACACGATGGAAACCTCCTGTCCGCACAGGGCGTTCAGCAAAGAGGACTTGCCGACGTTCCTGCGTCCGAAAATGCCGATGTTCAGGCGCTCGCCGCGCGGGGCTGTTTCCGCCATGTTTTCCTCCTTTGCCGCTGTTGTGGAATACCTGAAAAAATATAGTGTTTTTCGGGTCTGAAGTCGATTAAAAACACAAGGGGCGGATTCAAAAATATTTGACGGAAAACAGGATACTTTCGTATAATCATTCCTATTCTGGATAAGGGAGCCGACATGTCGGAAACATTCGCGGAATTCTGCCGGGACGGGAACGTCCGGAGCTACGCCTGCGGTTCAAAAAGCGGCCGCGGGATGAAACGTCTGCTGTCGGCGGCTGTTGTCGCGCTGATGGTGCGCGGATGTTGCTCTCTGGCCGGGGATCCGTCCCGCGTGACCCGGGGGCTGACCAAAGACCGCGTCCTGGCCGAATCATCCGTTACGCATGATGTGACGGAACGGGGAGATACGCTTCTCAGCTATCGCTTCAGAGGGGATTCCGCGCACGCAGAGCGGTTGCAGGAACTGGTAACACGGGCAATGTCGTCTCCGGCCGGGGCATCAATTCTGTCCGAAATGGCGCGGAACGACTGCGTTGTGATGATGGAGCCGATCGGCCTGTCCACTGCCGGATTTTATGCGCCGGGTCTGAACCTGATCTGCCTGAATTCCCTGATGAGCGATGCAACACTCCTGTCAACCATGATTCATGAGGGAAAACACGCCAGTCAGGCGTATGCCACGCAGTATCAGATTTCCGATCCTTCCTATGACCGGGCGTCTTTGATTACGCTGGGGCGTGCGATGGAAGCCGACGCCATGTCGGCGCAGGCCGCCTTTTCCTATGAACTGAAAGAGCGGGGCGATTCCGAAGCGTGGCGCGAACTTCGTTCGTCCCATCGCGGCATTACGGACGCTTTCGAGGCGTCGGCGGTAAAGTACGGGGCGGATTCACACGAAGCGCGGCAGGCGGCAACTCTGGCCTGGTATGATGATAAAAGTTATGTCAGGCTGTATGAAAACCAGTATGCGTCGGCGCTGAAAAACACGCTTCAGGCTGTATCGCCCGAGCAGCTGGCTTTGATGGCGACGCGTTCGATTCCGGCGGACAGTATTGTTTCTCAGATCTGCCGCATGGATGGCGTAAGCTATTTCGGAAAGGACGGTTCCGTTCTGGAAACACCGGAAACCTATTACATCCGCTCCGGAACGCTGTCAAAACTGGAAGAAGTGGATAAAAAGTTCCGGGAAAAAACAGGGAAAGTTCTGGGAAAAGAACGTTCCGACAGCTCTCATCTGACTTTTTATGTCGTGCCGGCGATAGAGTCGGTGCGGAAGCCGGC
>ENA-UOJC01005181-UOJC01005181.1-human-gut-metagenome-genome-assembly--contig:-C104-NODE-5181-length-10317-cov-14.258721_pt1 | contig 10317 bp, 8 predicted proteins | sample MGYA00242339_ERZ723886 | MGnify/ENA metagenome assembly ERZ723886 | reverse complement strand
AATATCTGCTGACCGCGCTGTTCAACGCGCCAAGCACGATGAACAGCTATTACACAGCGCTGGTCGCACACGATATGGCGGCATAATTGAATTGATTTGAAAATACTTACCGTTTTAGTGTAATATCCAACCATTCTTTAACGCAATCCAATCAAATCCGGTCATGTTTATGCGTTGCGCTCACAACGTCCATAGTTTTCCAATCTCTTGTCAAGAGTCCATGCCCACCCTGTGGAAAAATATGAAGCTCAAATAGATATGCTATTCTGCAAGCGCGTGTGCAAATAGCAGGCTATTCATCACGGAAACACATTGGTCTTCCACGGTGTGACATAAAAAAGTTGGCGGGCTACCGGTGCAAATTTGCTTTTCGCATGAAAACAGCCGAATTTTCTCCTGCGAACAGCGCTCATCTCCAGTTAACGCAGTCATACTGATTCGATGAGTCCATCATGGATCTGCGGTGATTACAGGATAATGGGCTATTGTTCAGTGGACATGAATCACTAAGGGGTTAAGAAAAGAAATAGAAACGATCTATTTCCTTAGGGCAACACCGCACAATTACGTCTGCGACTTCGGCGGATCTTTTGTCCCAATCTTGCAATTTAAAAAACCTGAAATCCATACAGGATTCCTGCGTTTTCCAAACCTTATCTTGGAACAAGATCTCACGCTGAAGTCTCTTGCCGAATTGTGCGGTGCAGGCTACAAGCCGTCAGCAGCACATGACACAGGAAGCCTGCGCAGGTGGCAAATGCGCTCCCTGTCGTACACTCGCCGGTGTCCGCGTCAACGCTCTCACAAGCGATTCCATTATCCATCGGCATGATCGTCAGTTCGCGCAGCGCCTGCTCCGCATGACCACAAAGAAGGCTGTTGCACAAGCTCAATACCCAAGGCCAGGGCGCGTGCGGGCAGCCGATCTCTGCAATGGGCTTTCCGGCAAAACTGAATTTATAATCTGCCGAGCGGATCATACGGACTGTGTTCTGCCAGATCACATCCGTTCTTTCACAGAAGCCGTAATACGGTAAGAGCTGCAAACTTCCGGGCGGCTCGTCATAGACATCGTGATGCCCGGCCAGATCGACCGACCATGCAAAATACGGCTGTCCGTCTGCATCCTTTTTGACGCAATGCGTGAAAATCGCCGCGCGCACAGCGTCTGCTTCCGCAAGCAGCGATCCGCGCTGTGCCGGCCGCCAGTCTGCCAGCAACTGCAACGCACGCCAGACAAGCACGTTGTCATACGTCAGGTACGGATGCACGATCTCATCATCCGTTGGCTGCAAGAACGTTTCATAAAGCGCAGTATCCGGGTGACGCGCTTCCCGTAGGCGCGCCAAAATCAGCGAAAGACCATCCTGTACAAAGCGTTCCTGCAAAAATGCTTCATCGCGCGTTTTGGAAAGGTACGCCTGGAGCGCCAGAACCGGCGCGACCAGCTCATCCAGCTCAAACCCTGGTTCCAGCATGGTCCCGTCGATAAACCGGGAATGTACGCCGATGTTCTGCCGCTGGCGGGTGAAAACATAGGTCAGCACTTCTTTTGCAAGCGCAGCGTCCGCACGCAGGATCGTTGGGAACGCCCACAGAAGTGAATCTCTATCCCAATAAGCGGCGCTGACATAGTAGCGTGTGGATCGGCTTGTCGCGCAGATCAGTTCCTCGGTATCGAATGTCCGGCCGGTCGCATAAAACAGGCAGAAGAACTGGTTGACGTTGTAGACCTCCGTCAGCTCCGGTGTCGGAAGCTGCACGGTGCGCTTGTCCAGCCAGTCGGCCGTCTTTCGATACAGCCAATCCCAGCCGCGGCGAAGCTGCTCCTTCGCGCTGGTCGCAGCGGCGACTTCTTCAAAGCCAAGACCCCAGAAAATCGTAAACGCTTCTTCCTGCCCGGCTTTGGCGTCAAGCGCACAGGAAATCTGATAGGAAATGCCGTCCTCCGTCTGCGCCCATTCACTTTTGCCTGCATGGTCCGACATAGGCGCAAGCGCAAATGCCGGAAAGCCGACGCGGTAGTCTATGACCAGACCGCCTCCCCAACGGCTGGCATATACAAAGGCTTGAGGAAAAACGAGAATCGTCTGTACGCGATGTTCGCCTGCGCCAATTTATATTCGCTTGCGATTGCCGGGCGAAAACTTTCCACAACCTGAGATAGGGGCAGTCTGCCCTTTTCAGGAAATATGGATTCAAAATGCTTGGTGCGCAATGAAGCATTTTTGCGTCCATTATTTTGTAAAGAAATGTTTATATAGCGTAAATATCAAAATGACGGAATACGGAGTCATTTATTCAGAGATTCCCTAAATATTCGAATTAAATTACCTTGCCAAGATTGGCATTCTTTTTAGCCTGCGCTGCGCGGCGCAGAACTGAGACCGGCTCGCCTTCAAGGTAAAGAACGTACATCTGCATGATCAAGTCCGTCAGTGCGTGATTGTCCGACAGACCGGAAACGTCTCTAAGCACCTGCTTCGCGGCGTCATACGACTGCTCCGTTCCCGCTTCGTTCAGATAGCGGTAGACTGCGCCTGCCGCGCCGACGGCGATATACGCGGGCGTGACGCCCATTTCCAAGCACAGAAGGCTCGAACCGATCAGTCGGTCGGCTGCGCCGAGCTTCCGTGCGGGGTCGCCGCCGACGCGCTTGCAGGTGTCCTTCAGCGCCGCATTGCGGAAACGGCCCAGCAGGTCGGTGATGTGGAGCATCAGCGGCTCCAGTTCAACGTCGTATTTCTGCGACAGTGCCATTGCGCTCTCCAGCATCGCGTTTTCCACGATGCTCAGAATCTCGGGATCATCAATGGCCTGATAGATATATTTCCGGCCAACGTAGCCGCCGAGATACGCACAGGTCGCGTGGCCCATGTTGTGGATGAACAGCTTGCGCTTGATGTAAAAGTCGAATGGTTCATACGGCACCAGATTCTGAATCTCCGGGACTTCGCCCTTAAACGCTGCCAGATCGACCGGCAGGAAGCCGTAGCGCTCGACGCAGACGCGCATCGGGTCACCGTCCTTCATTTCCTCCGTCTGCACCGGCACCATTCGCCCGATGGACGCTTCGACCAGACCGACACGTGTATCAAATAACACCTTTTCTTCCTCGGAGAGCTGCTCCTTGAGCATCCCTTCGAGGATCTTATTCGCGTCGTTCAGATTCTCACAGATAATGATGTTGATCGGCGCATCCGACCGCGCCCAGCGTTTGCGCAGGCCCGCGACGATATTCGGGACGATGAATTTGAGGATTCTTGCACCCACGGCCGTCGCCATGATATCGCAACTGGCAATTGCTTCGGAAGCCGCTTCCTGATCGTTGCCGTTGACGGCGGTGACGTGCTCGATCATAATGTCCTCGTATCCTTCGCTCGACACATAGCGGACAGGGTACTGATGCTTTTCCTGCAAAGCCTTCACGAGCGGCTCCGCCACGTCGATGAAGGTCACCTCATACCCGGACTGGCTGAGTGTCGCGCCAATAAAGCCGCGGCCAATGTTGCCGCCGCCATACATAACTGCCTGTTTCATAGTGATCTGACCCTCTTACTTATTTCCTGCCGTACAACGCATATAGCTTCAATACTTCATCCTTGGTTTTTACACCGTCCGATGCGCCGACCTGGCTCAAAGATGCCGCCGCGCAGCACGCGCCGAGCTTGAGCGCCTCTGGCAGCGGCATATCCATTTCCGCCGCGTACAGAACACCTGCGCAGAATGCATCGCCTGCGCCGACAGTGCCTTTGATATAGCCTTGCGGGAGCTTTAGGCTCTCGAATTTATAATAATTTCCGTTCTCGTCCATGCCGCAGCCAAGCTCCGGGCAGTGAATGACGGCCCACTTGGAAACGCCCAGCACATGAAGTCTTTGCAGCGCAGTTTTCATATTCCCCACGTGCAGCGCGCCTGTCTCGTCCCGCAGCAGAATGCCGGTCGTCTGCTGTGCTTCCAGCTCGTTGATGATGCAGTAGTCGGTGTATCGGAGTGCCGGGGTGACTAGCCGCGCAAAGCGCTCACCCGCTTCGGAAACAACGTCGATGGAGGTTTTCATGCCTGCTTTCTGCGCCCGATGCAGGAGCCGGGCCATTTTTGTGCCGTATTCCGCGTCCGGCTCGTCCAGATACGGCAGCAGGAGAATATAGCCGATGTGGAAAATGTCGACGTCGAGCTTGTCCCAGTCGATATCGTCCTCGCCATAATAGGCGTTGCCGCCTGCATATTGGAAAAACGTACGTTCCTTCGTCCGGTTGTTCGACATGACGGCGGTAAACGACGTATCGCCGCTGCGCCGGACCATGGAAAGGTCGATATTTTTGTGTTTTCCCATCTCCCGCAGGACGAAATCGCCCTCCGCGTCGTGCCCGGCGAAACCGGAGGCGACAAGCGGCAGCGTGGGGTCGAGCCGCGCGAGATCAGAGATCGTATTGCAGACCGAGCCGCCGGTGGATCGTGTGATGCCTTCTGTAATGTGCGTCAATTCGTTCTGCTTGGGCCATGTTTCGATGGGATAGGTGATGTCCACGATCATATTACCTGCACAGCAAATGCCTTTTCTCATTATGTTCCTCCGAATCGGGGCTTAGGATCTGTCCGTTGGTTCTGTTGTATTACCTAATCAGTTTGTGTCCGCGCACAGCGGCCCTGCCAGCTCCTGCATGAAAAACAGCTTGCCCGGCATGGTCGGAATGCGGCTGGAGGTCACGGCCTTCGTGGGGCCGTAGCGGAGGGTCATCCAGAAGCTCATGCCCTGCCACTGCATGCCGCGCGACAGCACGCCGTCCGCGCCGCCGATGGCGTAGTCCGAGCCAAAGATGATCTTCGGGCCGATGGTATTCGCATAGCACGGAATGAGCGGCCACGAGGAGCGGAAGGACGTGATGGCGTTCTGCTCGATGGTGAACGGATGGAGTCTTGCCCCAATGCGGCACGGCTCTGCCAGCCATGCTTCCTCGGTTTCATATTCATCGGCAAAATGCGGCTCCCAGAACGCGATGTGGCACATCCGGCCAATGCCGTAGACCAGCACCTGCTTCGCGCCCTCGGCCTTCAGTGCGGCGATCTTCTCCGCGTAGGTCGGCAGATTCTCTTTCGTTGCGAAATTACGCTGGTCTTCCGGAACGGTCAGCTCGCCGAGCGGCCCGTAGAAGGCGTTTACCATGGCGTTCTGGAACGCAGCCGGGTCAGAGGCGGGCAGCGTGTTGCCCTCGGCGTCCGACCACTCATCCATGTTGAAGCCGTAAACGTGCTTGCAGTCCACGTTCCACTCCTTCAGGAAGTAGACCGCCCACTTGTACATCCCCATCGGGCCGACCGGCAGGATGAGGATCAGCTTGCGCCCCTCTTCCTTCGTCTTGCGGATCTGCATGGCGATCTCGTGGCCCATATACGCACCGAATTCTTCGAGGTTTTCGCAGGCAACCGGCCGGAACGCGGGGTTCCAGAACGGCTGCGGCTGCGTGACCGACTCGGGCGGCTGCGAAACGCAGTTCGCGATCTTTTCAATGTCCCAGCCCTTCGGGAAAACTTCTGCAAAATAAGAGCCTTTCAGGGTATCCGTCATATTCATAGCTGTTTCTCCTTCCGTTTACAGGTCAAATAGCTTCTTTTCATCATTGGAGCGGTACGCAAGCTCGATCACGCGCTGCACCTGCACCGCGTCGGACGCCGGAACCTCCAGCGGGCTGCCAGTCAGGATCGAGTTGGAAAAGCTCTCGATCTCCCGCGCGTACATGTCGCCGAATTCTGTATGCAGCTCCGTGCGTTCTGCGCCCGCGTGATCCTGCTGCGCGTCATAGCCACCCTGCTCCGTCAGGAAGATCGCGTCGATCGTGCCGCCGTCAACCTGTCCGATCACGCTGTCGCCGAGCAGCCGTCCGCGTTCGCCGAACACCTCCAGCCGCCATTTGGCCGCGTTATCCGGGATGTTGAAATTGGACTGCACCACGCACTGGCAGCCGTTCTGCATCCGCATCAAAACCGTCGAGGAATCGTCCACCTCATAGTGGAACGTCTGCGTGCCGTGCATGGCCGCGACCTCGGCAGCCTGACTGCCAAGCACATATTGCAGCAGATCAATGCAGTGCACGCCCATGTCCACCAATGCACCTCCACCGCCCTGCGTCTTTTTCTGCCGCCACGCGCCGGGAATATCCGGATACCAGCAGGTAAACTGTGCATAAGCAGAGACGGGCTTGCCGATCTTTCCCTCGGCGATGGCCTTCTTCATCGCCTGAATGCAGGCGCCGAAGCGCATCATAAAGCCCGCCGCGATCAGCACGCCCTTTTCCTTACAGTGCTCGACGACCTTCTGGCCCTCTGCCGCCGTCATTGCCAGCGGCTTTTCGATCAGGATGTGTTTGCCCGCGTCTGCCGCAGCCATTGCCTGCTGTGCGTGCAGGAAAACCGGAGACGCGATATAGACCGCGTCGATCTCCGGATCGTTCAGCAGGTCTTCCGCAGACGTATACGCCTTTTTGCAGTTCCATTTCGCGCGGCAGTTCTCCGCCAACTCCGGCGTGATCTCCATGACGGCGATCAACTCCGCGTTTTCGCACTGCATCATACCGGGGATCGTTCGGCGCTGGGCAATGCCGCCCGCGCCGATGACGCCCCAACGAACCTTTTTCATCGCTATGTATCCTCCCTTGCTTACGGCAGCAGATTTCCTGCCGCCATTCTCGGATAGACGGTGTAGGGTCGGAAGCCCTCGGCATACGCGGCTCCGCACTGGTACCCGCGGTATTTGGAGCAGGTGCGCACCATGTCCGCAAAATCAATGTTGTCATGCTCCAGCATCCAGTCCAGCTGCGAGCGGTGGCAGCGGAGCGCCGCCAGCTTCGTCTCGATCTGATCCGTGATGTCCACATAATGCGTCGGCTGGAAGCCGACACCTGCCAGCGTATCCATAAAGAACACCGGGATAAAGCTGGAATACGGCTCAAAGCTGCGCGGCCTGTGGCTCAGGCCGGAGCAGAAGCTGCCGTTGGTCACGATGCGGCTCGTCTCCGTGTGATCCTGCATGTAATCCGCGTCGTTGTGCGTAATAATGACGTCCGGCTGTGTGCAGCGGACGACGTCCGCCATTGCATCCATGACCGCCGGATCGTGGCTGTTGACCAGCATATCCCCGACATTTAAATTGAACGTCTGCTTCGCGCCGATGATCCTCGACGCTTCCTCAAATTCTTCCGCGCGCATCGCCGTCAGAGGCTCCGGCTCGATGACCACATGTCCCTGATTGCCGTTCGCCACATGGCAGGTGTAGACCTCCGCGCCCTGCTCGACATATTTCCGAAGCGTACCCCCGCAGGCGATCTCCAGATCGTCCGGGTGGCAGCCGACTGCCAATACTCGCATGGCTATACTCCATTCCTTTTTATTCTCTCTTTGTTAATTGCGCAGTTCAGTGAGAAGCGAGATCCCCTCTTCAATGATGCGCTCGGCAACGCCTGCGCGGAATGGCGAGCTTCTGGCCTCGTAACCGCCCTCGTCATAGGCCTCGCGCATGGGGAAATAGCCGTCGTCGCCGCCTGTAAGACAGGTGGGCAGCACCAGCGTCCAACCGGGAGCCTTTTTCAGCGCACGTCCAATGCCGGTGAATGGCTCACCGGGAATGCCAACGAATGCGACAGGGCCGACAGCAAGACCGAACAGTTCCATATTGAAATATTCAGGTCCGTCGGCCAGCTTCAGCATTCGCTCAGCTTCTGCAACGACTGTGGTAAGCATCATGCCCGCATAGGGAAGATCGCAGTCGCGTCCGGCCTGGTGCAGTTCCTCAATGTGCCGCGCTTCAGGCAGATCCTCGGGTTTCGGCATATTGGAGGGAATCTGAATCGTTCTTTGCAGGAATTTCAGTGAATCCACATCCGTATATGTGACCTTGTCAAATACCTGAAGCACTGCGCCTGCAACGACATTGCCCATATGCCGCGCGTGGCCATAGCCGCGGGATACATCGTCAAAATCGCGGGTCAGATCATTGAAATCACCGGCAGTGGGATGAACGTTTACATGATTGACATCGCCCTGTACGCCGTTGAAGAAAATACAGCGCACGTTGTCCAATGATTTTTCCAGCCGCCGCCGCAGAAAGCCCGGCCAGTCCGCCGAAACCAGCTCGCCGCCGACAGTATCCGGATGGTTGCCGAAATTGACCAGAACAATGCTGTCCGCGCCCTCTCGGTCGAAGCGGAGAACATTGACGCGCTCGTCCACCTCACCGATCGGCTCGACGATATCGGGGTTGTTGACGCCGGGGTTTGTCTGAATGCTGCCGTCCTTCATCCGAAAGCGACGAATGAAGGCAATGTTCGGCGCACTGCTGACGGCATAGCCCATGTGTGCGGGCTGCAGATCGTCCAATGCATAGCGCGCCGCGTCTGCCGCGCGATGCAGGACAAAATCGAAATATTCCCGCTCTAGCGGATCGTCCGAGTCCATGACAAGAAACGGCGCGGTGTGCGTATGCGTCGCATGGAGATAGACGGCCTCAACGGACAGATCGCACGCCTTTGCGACAAAGTTACGAATTGCGGCGGCCTCCGGCGTATGTACGCCGCAGTGATCCAGACTGAGCAGGACAAGCCGCGTCTGCCCGCATTGCAGCGCAAGCGCGTTCAGTTCAAGCGCGTCCAGTACGCCCTTTACATATCGCGGCTTAAAATAGCCGGCAATACCGATACCTGTCGCGGGCGTGATGTCAACGCGCGCAAAGCCGGCGCAGAGTGTATTCATAACGTTCTACCTTTCTGTATTGAAATTTAACGATTGGATCATAATCTGAGCAGCACATGGTTATCTGTCGGATTTCCGATATACGCTGCGATCCGCGTCTGTGATAGGACGGATGACGCGGCACGGATTTCCTGCCGCGACGACGTGATCGGGGATAGCGATATATTTCCCAAGGGCGTCTTGAAGCAGCATCGTTTTTCTGCCTGTGAAACACATGCAAGATACCCATGATAATGGCGAGGCTGTCAGCGTTCTGGCCGAAGATGACATCAATAATATACGATGAATGAAGAACGTGTAGAGCTTCTGGATATCGCGCTGAAAACGAAAGGTGCATCTGTGAAACAAGTAGTTGAGCACGGCTACTGGTGCAGCGGAAGCGGTTCGTATCACGCGCTCATCCCGGCGGCTGCTGAAGCGTGGGGGCTGCCGGTCTCCGGCTACACCGCATCGGAGCCGCAGCGGATCACGGACGCGCTTTCCAGCGGCAAGCTGGTCGTCGCCATCATGTCCGCCGGGCATTTTACCTCGTCCGGGCATTTCATTGTATCAAGGATGAAAAGATCCTCACTGCCGACCCTGCCAGCCGAACGCGCAGCGAACAAAGCTGGGAACTGTCCATCATTCTGAATGAAGCCAGCAAAGCCGCCGATTCCAGCGGTCCTTTCTGGATTGTTGGATAGCACAGCCCCCGTTCACAGGTGTGAACGGGGCGTATTGAATCGGTGCTTATTTCAGATTCTCGTTATGAATTTCAACAAAAGCGTCGATGACGCGCTGGATGTGCTCCTTCTCCCAGGTCGGATGCAGGAAAAGGTTGACGGTGCAGGCGCGCAGGCTCTTGGCTACGGGGCAGACGACACCTTCGTAGTTGATGCCCTTGGGGTTATACTCCTTGGAGCAGAAAGGGAACTTTGCCGTGCCGAAGCCGTTGAGCTCCTTGTAGGAACGCTCCTCATAGGCCTCCGGCCACTGGATGCCGTAGCACGGGATCTTGCGCTTCTTCATCTCGTTGACGAACGCGGGTGCGTCGATCTTGAGCGCATCGAGGTTCAGCGTCACAGGATACCACCAGTAGGCGTTCTCACGTTCAGCAGTGTTGACCGGCAGCGCTTTCACGCCCTTGAGACCGGCAAACGCCTCATCATACATCTTGGCATAGGCCTTGCGGCGGGGCATGTTCCAGCTGTCGAAGCGGGCAAGCTCATTGATGCCGCAGATGGACTGCACCTCGGTCATGCGGTAGTTGAAGCCGACGCGGGTGTGAATGTAAGGCAGGGCTTCTTCCAAGGCCAGCATATTCATTCTGGCTTTAACGTCGTAGCCATGGTCACGGAACGAGCGGCATTCCCAGCCAAGGTCTTCGTCCATGGTCAGAACCATGCCGCCCTCACCAGCGGTGGTAAAATGCTTGGACTGGCAGAAGCTGAAGCAGCCGACATTGCCGATGGTGCCGACGGAGCGGCCGTTATATTTGCCGCCGATGGCCTGCGCACAGTCCTCGATAACATAGAGGTTATGACAATGGGGGTTGCCGCTGTCGGTGTCATGGATAGCAAAATCCACGCACAT
>ENA-UOJC01005176-UOJC01005176.1-human-gut-metagenome-genome-assembly--contig:-C104-NODE-5176-length-10322-cov-3.682478_pt1 | contig 10322 bp, 12 predicted proteins | sample MGYA00242339_ERZ723886 | MGnify/ENA metagenome assembly ERZ723886 | reverse complement strand
TAATCCATCGCTGTTTTTTAAACATATAAAACCGTTGACGAAAGAAGCTGTTGGCCTTATACAGGAAGCGTTAAGGACTTTTACGACCCTATCGTCTAACGGTTAGGACATCGCCCTCTCAAGGCGGTAACACGGGTTCGAATCCCGTTAGGGTCGCCAATCATACAGCACCTTCAGAAAGCACTGTTTTTCTTTTATAAACCAAGACCTTCCGCAAATTTGAATGTTATGTTTTGGAAAAGCCCCCTGTCGCGCGACAATTATATTTAGACTTTTTTGTAACGCGGCGTGGCTTTTTAGGCTGTTGTAGCGCGCAAGATAGTTTTAACCGAAACGCAACTTAGTTTTAACTTTTTTCAGACGGTTCATTGATACCCAAAACGTAGGATAGAATTAGATTAAAACTATCCTGCGTTTTTGTAGCGCGACAATCATTTTTAGACCGGCAAAATCATAATAATTAAAGACCTTTTAGAGCACTTTTTACATCTCTTTTTAGACTCTCACCTTTCTTTCGTTTCCCTCTCGAAATGACTGGACTTCGGTCACGAACGGAGCGTCAATGAACATATCGACACAATAACGAAAAAGGAGCAAAACATGAGAGCTTTAAAAGCAGTTGATATACTTGATGTCACGAACGACACAGTCAATAAAAGTGAACGCGAATATCTGCTGGATGTTTTTGAACGCCTCATGAAAAATAGCCTTTCTTCTTTAATTTCCTATGCCGAAATAAACACAGCAGACTTTTTTGAAAAAAATTCGGAAACGTATCTGATTAAGTTTGAGCGTCTCCTCAAACAGTCTCGTCTAGATCAGTGGAAGGCTTCTTTTTACAAGGACGGTATTTTAAAATTAACAGTTATCGGACAAATTTAAAAAGGCGGTGTTTTTACCGCCTCTTTATTTTATTAGTTCGTTATAATCACCTCTGTTCGTTGACAACAGCCTGCTTTACTGATGCTATATGTCACATCGGCCTGTTCGATGGTAAAGTTTTTAAACAGCTCTCGGACTTGAGGAATATCATTTAAAGACAAAATAAATCTGCCTTTAATGCCGGTTAAAACGTCTTTTAACCGTTCAAAATCGGAGCGGCAGAAGATGTTTTTACCGTAGTCGGTTTCATTTCCCCAATACGGCGGGTCAAGATAAAACAGTGTGTCTTTTGTATTATAACGTGTGATGAACTTTTCAAAATCCATTCGTTCAATGGTAACGCTTGCCAAGCGTTCGGCGACATTGCGAATCCGTTCCTGCATTTTTACAAAGTTAAACCGCGCCGGACGGTCGATGGATACGCCGAACGACTGCCCCGTCACTTTTCCGCCGAAAGCGACGCTTTGCAAATAAAGGAAGCGGGCGGCGCGTTCAATGTCTGTCAGCGTTTCGGGCGGGATTTTGCTTAACCGTTCAAATTCCTGTCTGGCGGCCAATCGGAACTTGATTGAACGGCAGAGTTCTTCCGGATACCGCTGAACAATCCGATACAGGTTGACCAATTCGCCGTTAATATCGTTGATGACTTCGGCTTTTGGGATTTGCATTCGGCGCAGAAAAATACCGCCCATGCCGATAAAAGGTTCGGCATAAATTTTATGTGGGATTTGTTCGATTTTATCGATGATCCGTTTTGAAAGACGGAACTTGCCCCCAAGATAGGGGGCAAGTGGTGTTACACGCACTGTTTCAATTTTCTTTTTCATAAAGCTTCTCCTTACTTAAAGGAGGCTCAGGGCTTTCTTGGTTAGTTCGGTTCAAGACCGTTATGGTGTTCAAAGTGCCGCATCTGGGGCATTTGATTTCGATTTCCGCCGAATTGGCTTTGAATAAAAGCTTATTACATTTCGGGCAACGTATTGACTCCATATTAGTTAATCCGTATTTTGACTCCGCCTCTGCAGAGGTGCGGAGCAGTTAATCTGTGCGAGCCTGTAACTCGCGGCTTTGGGCGGTGGTGCGCCCAAGCCTCCGCTACTTTTTTAATTGGTCGCGAAGTTTATCCAATCTGGCCAGCCATTCATAAAGGGCCGGGAACTCTTTTTCAGGCAAACAATCAAGCTCATGAGCGACAGCCGCTCCGGCAATCGGCCACGGCGGGCAATCACATCTCGCCTTTGCGCATCCGTTCACGAATAGCATTGGCAGAAGCATGAGGGCGAAATCCCCGACCTTTTAAAGTTAAAACTATCCTGCGTTTTTTACAAAAAAAGTTAAAACCATCTCGCGCCAAAAAATTAAAAGCGGCATCACCGCCGCCCGAAAAATTAAGGTTTCCTGCCGTTTTTATCCCGTTATATCCCCATATATCCCGCTATATCCCACTTCCTTAAAAAATATAAAACTATCTTTCGTCTTACAGCTGTTCCGCGTCACTCTTTAGACGGGCTTGTCCGCCGCGTTACAAATCGATATTGACAATCATAAAACCTTGCGGTACAAAATAGTCAAATATTTGACTATCAAATTATTGACAGATGGGAACGAATGGAAAAAGAAGAAATCCGGGCGTATGTCAATCGTTATTGTCGACTCAGAGATGTGCAGTTCGCCGCATATACACAATGTGCCAGAAAGCATAATTTAACAACGAATGAATTATTTGTGTTGAATTTGATTTGGTTCGCTCCCAAGGGATGCTTACAATCCCATATTTGTGAGCGGATGTCGGCAACAAAGCAAACAATCAGTGCGATTGTGAAAAAATTTTTCAAATTGGGATATGTGACACTTATCGAAGCTCCTGAGGACAGGCGCAATAAAATTATTTTCTTTACTAAAAAAGGATATGACTTCGCTGAAAAAATTATTCCACCTGCGGCGAATGCCGAAGTTGATGCGATGATTGAGTTGGCAAAAAAAGAAGACATTGCTGAGCTGGTGCGGTTGACCACCTTGTTTTCTGATTTGATGAAGCAGAAATTTGATGAGATTGGAAAAAAAGAATCACAAACTTATCATGTCCGTTAAAAGGAGAGGCGAATTTGTTACTTTATTTAGCTATCGTATATTTCATAACTATCCGTGATTTTTAATATAAACCGATTGTTATGGAAGTTATTAAAAAAATTCTTTCCGCAGGTTTAAAAGCGCCGACAAATAACCATTTGCGGCAATGGGAGTTTGTGATCGTCAATGATAAAAAAGAACGTTCGAGAGTGCTTGATTTGAAAGATATGACAAGCTATGACGAATGTGAAAAGATGATGGACGGATTTGGAATGACAGATACAGACCAAAGAGGAATGTATCATATTGCAATGCCTAAGCAATTTTCCATGCTTTATAATTCAGGCTGTCTTATTTTGCCATTTTTCAAAATAAGAGAACCTTTAATGCAGCCGACTTGTTTAAGTTCATTGAATGAGTTTGCCTCTATTTGGCTTTGTATTGAAAATATCCTTTTAGCCGCCGCCGCCGAGGAAATTTTTGGAGTTACCCGTATTCCGATGACCGGGGAATTGGAGCATATCAAGAAAACAATTAACCATCCGGATGATTACGCAATGCCTTGTTATATCGCTTTAGGTTATCCGAGCAAAGACGCCAAATTGCCTGTGCAAAAGTGTATCAATGTTGAGGACAGGATACATTTTAACAATTGGTAACAAACCGTCGTTCGTGAACTGTGACTCAGGCATTGCCAATCGGGAAAAATTCCGTAAAATGGCGGAGATTTTTTATGTGTCCGGCTTGAGGAATAAGAGGAAGCAGGACAGTCTTGCGGCGCTTTTTCTTTGTCAGGGCAGAATTCCCCGCGAAAACCAACGGAGTTTCATGATGCACGATCAAAGCCTCATCCGTCGTCTATTATGGCTTTTCAAAGCCAATGTCATCATCAGCTGTCTGGCCGTCGGGGGCGGATATATGATTATTCCCCTGATGAAAAAGCAGTTTATTGATAAAGCCCGGGCCTTTGATTTTGACGAGCTGATTGAAATGTACGCCATTGCCCAGTCGGCGCCCGGCGCAATTGCCGTCAACCTTTCCGCCGTCACGGGATACAGAATCGCCGGCATCACCGGAGCCGTTGTCAGCTGTATCGCGGCTGTCCTTCCGCCGCTGATCATCATTTCGATTGTGGCGGCATGCTATCAGCAGTTTATCCACAATGAGATGATCAACGCCGCGCTTAAAGGGATGATTGCCGCCATCGCCGCCATTATCATAGACGTTGTCCTTGACATGGCGAAAAATGTGGCCCAGGCTCGAGAGAGGCTCGGCCTCTTCACGGCGGCGGCCGTCTTTGCGGCGGCTTTTGTTTTCAACGTCAACGCCATTTTGCTGATTATTCTTTCACTGGCCGCCTACGCCCTCCTCTTCAGCATAAAAGCCCGGCGGACAAAGTAACATGTTTGAAAAACTTCCGGAACTGGCTCTTAACTTCTGGCAGATCGGCAGCTTCAGCATCGGCGGCGGATATGCCATCATCGCCCTGATTGAAGACCTGCTGGTCAATCAGTATCATTGGCTGACGATGAAAGAATATACCGACATCATCACCATTTCACAGATGACGCCCGGGCCTCTGGCCATTAATGCTTCCAGCTTTGTCGGATTGAAAATCGCGGGGATCGCCGGCGCTGTTGTGGCAACATTCAGCTGTATTTTTTCCGGTGTGGTCATTTCTTTGGCCGGATACCGCTTTTTCTGTCGTTATCGGAGTTCTGATGTGATTATGGCGGTTCTGCGGGGATTGAAAGCCGTGGCGACCGGCTTAATCGGTGCGGCCGGTGCCGGAATTCTGCTGCTGGCGCTCACCGGGCATAATTACATCACGCCGGAAATCAACGATTTTGATTTTTATGCCATGGCTGTTGCGGCGGTATCAATGCTGCTTCTGCGCCGGTTCAAAACAAATCCGGTCTGGATCATGTTCCTCAGCGCGGGTGCGGGAATCATCCTGTATTAGCTTTCCGGAAAAGGGCGCCCCGATCCGGTTCCGGCCGCACCGAATATTTCATGCGGCAAGTTTCCTTCGCAACGCGTCCAGAAAAATCCGGGCGGCCGGCGAAAACACCTGATACCTTTTCCAGACGACGCTCAGCCCGGCTTCCAGCTTCGGTTCAAAGGGCCGGAAGCACACGCCGGTATTCATCGGATTGACAAGCTTATCCAGCGTAATCACATAGCCGACCCCCTGTTCTGCCAGAAGCGCGGCGTTGAAAAGCAGATTATATGTCGCAATGATATCAAGCTTTTGAAAATCGTCCCCGAACCAGTCCAGAAATTCGTTATGCGGCGCGGCCGGACGAATCGCCTGCCGGGAACACACAAGCGGCAGTTTCAGCAGATCCGCGCGCTCCACGGCTTCCTTCCGAGCCAGAGGGCTGTCTTTGTGCATGATGACGCCCCATACGTCTTTGACAGGCATATCGATGTAGTCATATTTTGACAGATCAATCGGCTGAATAAGCACACAGAAATCAAGCAGTCCCTTATCCAGGCGTTCGCTTAAGTCCTCGGCATTGCCGCTGTACAGATGGTAATGAATGTCAGGATAATCCCGGCGCAGGCCGTTGATGACATCGGCGATCAGTTTCATGCCTTCGGTTTCGCCGCCGCCGATATGAATGTCGCCGCCGACCGTTTCCTGCATCGCGCTGAATTCGGCTTTGGTCTTGCCGACCATATCGACAATCTCTTCGGCTCGCTTCCATAAAATCATTCCTTCCGCCGTCAGGGAAACGCTGTGACTGCCGCGGACGAACAACTGTTGCCCCAATTCTTCCTCCAGCTCCCTGATCTGCCGGGAAAGGGTGGGTTGTGTGACGTTCAGAAAACGGGCGGCGCCGGTGACGCTGCCTTCGCGTGCGACGGCCAGAAAATAGCGTAAGACTCTGAGTTCCATGAGGGTTTCCTTTGTGTGTTTTTTCAATATTAGCGTTTCATGAAATGCCTGTAAAGCATATCTCTTCATAAGATATAAGTATTTGCTATCATCCGCCCGGCCTCCCATAATAAAAACATGAAAGGACAGCCGAATGACTGACGCATCAAAAAAAGAAACCGATCTTCTCCGTACCCTCAAAGACGCCGCCTGCGAGAGCCGAATGAGCCGGACGTTTTTTCAGCTGGAAAAAGAAGGAGGAACGATTCGGCAGCTCCGCCTGCTGTCCGGCCACAGAAAGCTTTTGGTGCGAACCCTGCATGAAGACCAGAAAAAAATCGATTGCCTCGATTTTCTGATGTTCAGCCTCAAAAGCAAAACACCGTGATTCATTTTAACCGCACTCAAAGGAGAAAAACATGCCGACAAACAAACCGCATTCTGCCGCCAGACCTGTTCTGACGGCCCTGTTTGGAGTTCTTTTATCAACATCCGCCGCCTCAGGAGCAGACATGCCGAAAGATGCAGATAACTTTTACACAAGCGACAAAGTCACCCTGCAGAAAGTGACCTTCAAAAACCAGTACGACATGAATATTGCGGGAAATCTTTTCATGCCGAAGGACTTTGACGGAAAGAAAAAGCTTCCGGCAATCGTTGTCGGGCACCCCATGGGAGCCGTCAAGGAGCAGAGCGCGAATCTTTACGCGACGAAAATGGCGGAAAAAGGCTTTGTCACCCTGGCCATAGACCTCCCCTTCTGGGGAGAAAGCGGCGGCACGCCCCGCAACAGCGTTTCTCCCGACATGTACGCGGAAGCCTTCAGCGCGGCGGCAGATTATCTGGGGACAAGGCCGTTCGTTGATCCGGACGGAATCGGAGTGATCGGAATCTGCGGCAGTGGAAGCTTTGCCATCAGCGCGGCCAAAATAGATCCCCGCCTCAAAGCCGTTGCGACCGTCAGCATGTACGATATGGGATCGGCCAGCCGTCACGGACTGAACAAGTCTCTCTCTCTGGAACAGAGAAAAAAGATTATCGCCGAAGCCGCCGAACAGCGGTACGCCGAATTTACGGGCGGCAAAAGAAAATATACCAGCGGAACCGTCCATGAAATCAATGAAAACACGACGCCGATCGAACGGGAATTCTTTGAGTTCTACCGCACGCCCAGAGGTGAGTTCACACCGGCAGGCGCGTCTTCCGAACAGACGACCCATCCGACGCTGAGCAGCAACACCAAATTCATGAACTTCTATCCGTTCAATGACATTGAAACGATCTCGCCGCGGCCGCTTCTGTTCATCACCGGGGAAAAGGCTCATTCGATTGAGTTCAGTCAGGAGGCCTACCGGCGTGCTATCGAACCGAAAGAACTGGTGATCGTTCCCGAAGCAGGCCATGTCGATCTGTATGACCGCGTTGACCTCATTCCGTTTGGAAAGCTGGAAGCGTTTTTCAAAAAAAATCTGAAATGAAAAGGACGGCATGAAAATTCTGCTGATCGCCGTCCTGCGAAACCGAAGCGCTGCCCCTCTTTTCACGGGGGCAGCCGCTTCAAAAGGAGGGAAAGGAAGAGGGATATCACCGTGAAGAATATCGGGATAACGGTGGTTTTGAACGATCTTTCCGCCTTCACAGCATTGATCAAAAAAAAATCGGAAACGGATATGAAAAACAGCTCAAACAGCCTTCTGGTCTTCATTTTAACCCTTGGCGTCTTCGGCATCATCAACACCGAAATGGGCGTCGTCGGGATTATCCCTCTGATCGCGGAAACGTTTCACGTCAGCGTTCCGGAAGCCGGGAAAACGGTCAGCCTTTTTGCCCTGGTCGTGGCTGTTTCGGGGCCGGTGATGCCTCTGCTGCTGTCCGGGATGAACCGTAAATCCGCCATGCTGCTTTCGCTGGGGATTTTCATTGCCGGCAATATCGTTTCCATGCTGACGCAGGATTTTACGGTCATCCTGGCCGCCCGGGTCATTCCGGCTTTTTTCCATCCGGTTTATGTTTCCATGGCCTTTACGGTCGCGGCCGGCTCTGCGGATAAAAAGGATGTGCCCAAAGCCGTTGCCAAAGTATTCATCGGCGTTTCGGCGGGCATGGTGTTGGGCGTCCCGGCAACAAGCTTCATCGCCGGAGAAACTTCCTTCGCTGCGGCCATGCTGTTTTTTGCCGCCATCAATGTCGTGGTTTTCGTGGCGACGCTTATTTTCGTTCCGTCTCTGCCGGTCAGGGAAAGAATCTCGTACGGCCAGCAGCTGAGTGTCCTGAAAAAACCTGTCGTATGGTATTCCGTTCTGGCCGTTATTTTCATCAACGGCGCTCTGTTCGGTTTTTTCAGCTACCTGTCCGACTACCTTAAAAACATCACCGGCGTTTCGTTCAAAATCATCAGCCTGCTCCTGTTCATATACGGAGTATCCAACATCATCGGCAATATGTTTGCCGGAAAAATGCTGGCTCTGAATCCCGGGAAAACGATTAAGAGCATTCCCTTTGCTCTGATCGCCGTTTACACCGCCCTGTTTTTTGCCGGCCGCTTCATTGTCCCGGCGGCAGCCCTTGTTTTTATTCTGGGGATCCTGGGCGGTATCTCCGGCAACAGCGGGCAGTATATGATTTCTTCGGCCGCGCCGGAGGCTTCGGATTTTGCCAATGGATTATTCCTGACCTCGGCGAATCTGGGTACTGCCGCCGGTACGTTCGTCTGCGGCGGAATCATTTCGGGGATCGGATTAAGCCCTGTTGTTTTTGGAGCCGTTCTTTTCCTGATATTCGGAGCATTCTTTGTATTCCTCCGGCAAAGCGGGCCGCTCAAAAATACGGCCTCCGTTTCTGGCGCCCCTCGTTGGACAGAGCAGAACGGCCCCCTGCGTTGAAGGAGAAACATCCGTTCATGAAAAAGCCCCGCTTCCGCGGGGCTTTCCGGGATCGTTTTTTTATTCTTCCGCCGTCCGGACAGGACCGACTTTTTCGGAAATAAGCCTTTTTATTTCCGCGATATCCTCATCCGAGAGAATCCCGTAAAGCGGAATTGAAAAAGGGGAAAACCGGCAATTGTGCTTTTGCAGGAAATTGTACCTGTAATCAATCCCCTCTTTCGGCTCCAGGACAATCACCCTGTATTTACGCAGTCCGCATTTCACGGTTTTCTCTTCGGCGGCTCGGATGTCCGCCCACGGAAGCGGACGGCAATGGTCAATGGTGACGGCCTCGTCATCAATCACAGCCGCCCGGTGTTTCAGCAGGTATTTGTACCCCCACGCCAGCACGGAAAACACCGCCCCGTCCCATAACACTTGTGTCTGCCACCAAGAGAGCAGAAACGGACATCGGAAGCTTCCGTAAAGCAGGACGATCAGCAGAGCAGTGTTGAAAACAAACCATGCGTTGATCGGTTCAAATTTGTAATAAAAGATTTTTTCGTTCTTCATGTTCATGCCCTCCGAAAATCAGGAAAACGACTTTCCCAAATCATAGGCCTTCTTGGGAAAATCCGTCCGTTCAATATCGGCTCGAACGCCGCATCCGACAGCCAGAACCGTTCCGGCATCCTCCCATCCCAGATACCGGATGATCGTCCGGTAATGTCCGACGATATCATCCATCGCCCAAGACGCGGGATTATAGGCCGTTGCCATAAAAACCGCCTTTTTAGGACGCTTTTCAAGATTCATCCCACTGCCATGGAAACGATCAATGACTGTTTTGATCTGAGCCGACATGCCGTAATAATATAACGGCGTGACAAACGCGATGACGTCATCCGCCCGCAGATGCGGCTCCAAAACATCCATATCATCCCTGAAAACGCATTTCTGCCGCTCCATGGCGCAGGCTTCACATGCTCTACAGGGATGAACGTTTGAAAAGGCGGCGTCAAATCTGAAAATATCATGGCCGCCTTCGGACGCGCCCCGTATGAACTCATCGGCAAGAAGTGCGGAAGTCCCGTTTCTGTGCGGGCTGCCGGTAATGACTGTGATCTTCATCCTGTCCTCCTCCTCTGCCGATTTTTAAAGAGATTTCCCGAGCCTGTAAGCCTGTTGGGGATAATCTGAATTTTCAATATCGCTGCGGCGGCCGCACCCTTTGGCCAGAACCATGCCGACATCCTGCATTTTCAGGTACCGAACCAGAGTCCGGTAATGATGTGTCAGGTCGGTCATGGTCCAGTCGTCATTGTTCCAGGCTGTTGCCATAAGGATGGATTTCCGGCCGCCTTCCATGATCCTGTAGTTATTCGCATAAAACCGGTCAATGACGGTCTTCAGCTGAGCCGACATGCCGAAATAATACAAAGGCGTGACAAAAACCAGGACATCGGCCTCCAGCAGATGAGGATTCAGCCTGTCCATTGCGTCGTTAAAAACGCATTTGCGCGCCCCAAGCCCACAGCGGTCGCACCCGATACAGGGATGGACGTCTTCAAAAGCCGCGTTGAAGCGAAAGACCTCATGCCCGGCTTCCGTCGCTCCCCGTATGA
>ENA-UOJC01005174-UOJC01005174.1-human-gut-metagenome-genome-assembly--contig:-C104-NODE-5174-length-10323-cov-16.228282_pt1 | contig 10323 bp, 8 predicted proteins | sample MGYA00242339_ERZ723886 | MGnify/ENA metagenome assembly ERZ723886 | reverse complement strand
CTAGGAAAGCTCTACAGCCTACGGTACGAATGACTGACAGTAATATGGGTCGGAAGCGCCGCAGGCTGGTCAGCTTTCCTTAAAGTCAGGAGCTAGTAGCCCCATGCCAGTGATTCTACCTGTCAGCATGCGAATTGGCATGAGTATCATTTGGTAATAAGAACAAATATGCTATAATATACAAAAATAAGAACGTTGTTGTTAAATATAAATGTGGTGGATAACTTGAAAGTATTTACGAGTGTTGAAGTTTGTACGGGGGCGGGGGGCCAGGCATTGGGACTTGCAATGGCTGGATTTACCCACGTAGCTCTTGTTGAGTATGAAAAAGAGTACTGTAATATTTTGAAGCAAAATAGACCGGAATGGCCTATCATTTGTGCTGATATCAAAGATTTTAGTGGTCTTCCGTATAAAGGTGTTGACTTGTTTGCTGCAGGAGTTCCGTGCCCCCCGTTTTCTGTAGCTGGAAAACAACTTGGACCTGATGATGAGCGAGACCTATTTCCTGAGGCATTACGACTGGTTAAGGAAATAGAGCCACGGGCGGTAATGCTGGAAAACGTAAGAGGCTTTTTGGATCCTGTATTTGATGATTATCGTAAACATATACTGGATCAGTTAGATGAATTAGGATATAATGCTTCGATAAAATTGCTGAATGCCAGTGATTATGGGGTTTCCCAGTTACGTCCCAGGGTTGTTATCATTGGCATTAAGAAAACAGAAAATAAAATTTTCCATTTTCCTTTACCTGATGCGCAAAGCGCACCATCTGTTGGAAACTTGTTATTAGACTTAATGAAAGCAAACAAATGGAAAGGTGCGGCTGAATGGGCGAAGAAAGCGAATCGTATTGCCCCTACAATTGTAGGGGGATCTAAGAAACATGGGGGTCCGGATTTAGGACCAACGAGAGCAAGAAAAGCATGGGCAGAACTTGGTGTAGATGGACGTGGTGTTGCAGATAATGCGCCAGATGTGGATTTTGAGGGGATGCCGAGACTGACACCTAGAATGATTGCTCGTATTCAAGGATTTCCGGATACCTGGTATTTTGGGAAGACTAAGACAAGAGCTTGCAGAATGATTGGTAATGCATTTCCTCCTCCGGTTGCAAAGGCTGTAGGAGAAGAGATTATGAGGTGCTTAACAAATGAAGGGACTATTAACCACTGAAAGAATCGAATTTCATAAAAGCCTTTTATCAACGATTCTGACAATAGATAAAGATGGGATTCCTTCAAATGCAGACAGGGGTAACAAGCTGTCTATTGCATTAGCAAAAGGAATAAGAAGTAGGATTTTGCAGGAAGTTCAACAGAAAATTGTTCTATCAGAGGATTATGAAGCTTATCAGTCGACTCGTAAGAAAGCTAAAGGCCAGACGAGTGGTGTGCTTTTTGAATCCTTAGTAATGGAATATATTGCAGATACATTTCCCAAATTACAAAATATTCGTCCAGGAAAATGGAAGATTCTTCATTTAGGCAACCAAAGTAAAGTAAAAACTTCAGATTTTGCGCAATATGAACATCTTGCTTATTTGAATGAGCTGGTAAAAACAAACGCACAGTTAGCAACGGCTTTAGGAAATGATTATTTAGTTGCTCCGGATGTCATTATTTATCGTGAACTGTATGAAGATCCGGAAATCAATGAATATGAAAATATTGTTGACGATCGGTCAGCCTTAAAAGCGGATTTGCGTAAGAAAAATGGAGGAAAACCCATCCTCCATGCTTCTATTTCAGCTAAATGGACAATGAGAAGTGATCGAGCGCAAAACAGTCGCACAGAAGCGCTTAATCTGATTCGTAATCGAAAAGGTAATTTGCCACATATCGTTGTAGTAACTGGTGAACCTACACCGTCGAGGCTTGCATCATTGGCTCTCGGAACTGGTGATATTGATTGCATGTATCATTTTGCATTATATGAATTGATAGATTCTCTAAAAGAACTTCAGGCAGATGATGCAATGGCATTGTTAAATACGTTGATTGATGGAAAAAGGCTAAAGGATATTTCTGATTTACCTTTGGACTTAAGTGTATAAAGGATTTGTATAGAGAAATAAAGAGAAAAGGTTTAGCGGTGCAGATTTGGATTTGCACCGCTTATTATTTATGCATTTTACATAAATAATAAGATACTAAATAGAAAATATTAAAATATATTGAATTTATCATAATAATCATATATGATAATCATAGTTAAATCTCATCATGAAATGGGAAATCATGTTGAGAAGGAACTGTTCTATTTCATAAATATTCGTGAGGAGATAAGGATGAATAACAAGAGAACAGGGGATTGGAAAAAGGTTTTAGCCGTTTCTGTGCTTGCGGCTATGTTGCCGGGTGGCGTATTGATGGCAGAAAATGCTACTGCGCCAGTGTATACGTTAGATGCGGTCGTTGTCACTGCTACTCGTACGGAGAATGATATCAAAAATGTACCTGCATCTACACAGGTCATTACAGAAAATGATATCAAAAGAAGCGGTGCGACGAATGTCAGGGATGCCATTACGGACTATGCCAATATCACTATGACCCGGAAAATTCGTGGCGGTGGTCATGAAATTATCGTCCGCGGTATGAGTACAGATAAGTCATTGATCATGGTGAATGGTCATAGAGTCGCAAATGAAGCGGATGGTACTGGATTGGGAAATGCCAATGCATTAGATCGTATCAATGTGGATTCAATTGAAAAAATTGAAATTGTAAAAGGTCCATCCAGTGCGCTATATGGTTCAGAAGCCATGGGTGGTGTTATTAATATTATTACCAAAGGTTCCAAAGAAGCAGAAGTTCGTACAGGATTGGTCAATACCAGTGAAGATTTCACAAACTGGTGGCATTTAGATTCTGGTGAAATCGGAAAATTCTCTGCAACCATGGATTTGCGCTTTAGCCGTGATAAGACACATAGAGATGAAAACAGTTCCTGGAATAATTATCATGGGACGGCGCAGACCTATAATTTTGATGCAAAGTATAGATTTAACGACCATAATTATTTAAATTTCTATGTGGATGCATTTTCCCAAAATCAGGTAAGGGAGGGAGATGGCAGGGAATTTGTTACGGTTCCTGCCATGATGGCACAAGGAATTTGGACCAGAATGCTGCACCAAAAGGGTAAAGCACCAACAATTCAGGGATATAAGATTACTAATGGTAATGGTGCAGCTCATTATAACCAAAAAACGTATGGACTTAATTGGAATGGGAGAACTAATCGTAATGAATGGCAGATTCAAACCTATTTCAGTAAATTCAAGTGGAGTAACAATACAACAACGGCAGTATCTTCTGTTCCTGTTACCCCAGGTAGATATACCGGGATGATTTTAGGAATGTATAACGGAAAAGGTGGATATGAATTCAATACGAATTCTAACAAGCTTTGGGCAATAGAAGGTAGAGATTCAATGCGTATTGATGAGCACCATCGTTTGACTTTTGGAGCAGAATATACAAAAAATAAAGTCTATGGTACCAATCTAGGTGATGCGGCCGAAAATGTTGGGACCATTACGAAAATGGTGTGACAAATAAGGTATCTGATAAAGAAATTAATACTTATGCTGGCTATCTGCAGGATGAAATTACCCTTGGCAAGTGGTTCATAGTTCCTGCTGTACGTTATGATCATCACAGTATGTTTGGCAGCCATACCTCTCCTAAATTGGGGGTAACATACAAAGCTGATGATTCATTCCGTATCAAAGCAAATTACGGAAAAGGCTTTAAAGCGCCAACTATTCCGCAGTTGTATTATCATTTCTCAATGGCCATGGGTGGACCGAGTAATGTAGTAACTCTGCTTGGTAATCCAAATTTGAAACCGGAAACATCTAATAGTTGGGACATTGGTTTTGAAAAGGAATGGGACAGGGTTAATACAACGCTGACTTATTTCCACACAACAGCGGATAATCTGATTCAGTATAGAAAAATTCCTACGGAAAAGAACACATCTAGAAGTGAGAACATTGAAAAGGCTAAGTTTAGCGGTCTTGAACATACACTAGGCGTTAAAATCACCAATCGTTGGAACTTTAAAGTCAATTCTACCTGGCTGTTTGAAGCAAAACAGCATGGAGAAAATACAGCATGGAGAGATTTGGAGCAGAGAAGCAGGTTATCGCAGGTGTACTCTCTTTCCTATGATGATGGTAAAGATATTGGATGGAGTGCACTTTTGTGGGATGAGCTGAATTATAAATACGCAACACCTGTGAGTGGTACCAGTTCGCTGACGGCAGGACCAAGGAAATCATTTAATACGCTGAATTTCACTTTGACACGCAAAGTGAATGCGGATACCCGTATTTATGGAAGCGTACAGAATATTTTTGATAAAGTGGATACCGATTGCTATCTTGGTGGTCGTTTTTGGGCACTTGGCTGGGAACACAAATTCTGATAGGAGGATGCCATGAGAAAGCTGCTCACATTATTCCTTCTGGTCTTTCTATGTATTGCGACTGGGTGTAGTAGTATCGGAAAATCGGGCAGCATATCCAATCATTTTTATAAAACTACGGATGTGGCAGGAAATGAGTTGGTGCTGGAAAAGAAACCGGAGAGGATTATTATTCTTGCACCGTCTTTCCTGAATATTATGCATGCGGTGGGTGGAGACTTCATTGCCTGGGCAAACAGCCCAAGTGAGCCTCCTCCAGCGTATGCAAAAAATAAGAAGACCGTGGGGTATACTTATCAGGTTAATGTAGAAGAAATCATCTCTGAAAAACCGGATCTGGTGATTGGGTTGAATGGACTGCATAATCGCCTGACGGAAGTGATGAAGCAGAATGGTATTCCATTTTTGTTACTTTCAGCTTCATCGGTTGACGATGTGAAACACGCAGCAAGGGTACTGGGAGATGTAACCGGGCGCCATAAGGAGGGACTTTCTGCAGCAAATAAATTGCAGGATGAAATAGACCGTGTAGTGCAAAATTATCCACGTAATGATTATACGTGTGCAATCCTTCATGGTACACCACATGCAGTAACGCTTGAGGGGAAAGGAACAATTGCTACAGAAACGGCCGCGTTACTCCATATCAGAAATGTATTTGTGCAGGAAAATGATCATGATATGAAGCTTCCCCCCTTCAGTTTAGAAACACTGGTTTCCAAAGATCCGGATATTATTTTTCTGACGACCATGGTCATGCCTGGACAGCAGCAGGAAGCATTCCGTAATTCACTGCTCAGTCAGCCGGTTTGGGCGAAAATGAGAGCAGTAAAAGAAGGTCATGTTTACTTTCTGCCCCAGAATCTTTTCCTGTCGAGCCCGGGAATGGATTATCCGAAGGCACTTTCTTACATGGCGCATTTGGTATATGGTGAAAAATAATGGTTTCTTATGAAAAAAATCTGAAAATGTTATTGAGGGAGCCGCTCTATATATCTGGGGGTGGTGTCTATTACAGTCCCTGGGATATTGAATGGAAGGATAAACCTTTCGTGGTGAGTGATGAGTCAATGGTGCCTTCGCAAAAAATATCGATTCTGGTTAGAAATATTTTGGAAAATGGTACGCCTGCAGAAGAGTCGGCAGTGTATATCCATGTTCCTTTTTGTCGCCTTTCTTGTACGTATTGCGCCTTCTTTAAGAAAAAAGCAGATCCTGAGGAGCAGCATGAGTATGCACGATTTCTGTGTAAAGAAATTGATTTGCTTCGTGGAAGTTCGTATATTGCACGCTCTCATGTGCGGGCAGTCTTTTTTGGTGGAGGAACCCCCGGCATCCTCAGTGCAGATGATATTACAGCTGTTTTAGAAAGAATACGTACAGTTTTCCCTTTGGCAGAAGATGCGGAAGTTACGATGGAATCCAGCCTTTCGGATATGACAGACGAGAAAATGGAGGCTGCTGTTAAAGGTGGAGTGAATCGATTCAGTTTCGGGATACAGTCTTTCCAAACAACCATACGAAATGCCGTTGGCCGTCCACTTCCACGCGAAGAAGTGATAAAGCGGCTTGCACATTTTACAAGAAAAAATGCAATAATAATCATTGATCTCATGTATGGTCTGCCGGGGCAGACAGAGGAGACAATGAGGCAGGACATCCGAGATGCGGAGGCTTGTGGAGTGGCAGGTCTTGACTTATATAAATTGCACTTGCTGCCAGGCTCACCGCTTGCAAATTCCTTTGCAAAGTCAGGAAAGAAGTTGGATGTTCCATCTTTGCAATTACTGTTTCGAGCAGCAGAAGATGAACTTACCAAAACAGGTGCATTGAATATTTCCTGTACTCATTGGAAGTGGTTAGATCAGGAAAAGAGTATATACAATACACTTGCATCCAATGGCAGCGATATCATTCCAATTGGAATGGCGTGTGGTGGAAAAATTGCATCTATTAGAATGATGAAACCGGTTTCTGAAGAAATGTATCATAGAGCAGTTGCTATGGGAGAATTTGTTCCCCTGGCAGTGCGCCAGCAGAGTCGATATAAGGAAATTTTTCAGGTTGTTGAAGCTGCTGCAGATTTGGGGATAATTTCACCTGCTGAAATGGAAGCCCAATGCAAAATACCTTTTAGCAGCTTCCTTACGCCCCTTCTGGATATTTGGGCGTCCTGGGGACTGATGAAGAAGTCAGATGGTCTATATGTATATACAACTGCAGGACGTTATTGGTATCGTACACTTATGCGGCATATGCTTCATGTGACACAATATGTACTCTCTGGCAAAATAGATGAAAATAAAGGTAATATACGATTTAAAGGTATGATAAATATGAAATGAGGAAGAAAATGAAGTTCCTGATTACTTATTCCAGTCGTACAGGAAATACGAAGAAAGTGGCGGAAGCTTTGGCAAAAGCGGCACCTGCAGAGAGCAGACTTGCCAATGTGGATGAGAAACCATTGGCTGATGGCTATGATGTGGTCTTTGCAGGTTATTGGCTTGACCGTGGATCCCCTGACGATAAAGGAAAGAAATTCCTTCATTCCCTTCATGGGAAAAAAGTTGTTCTTTTTGAAACAATGGGGGCAGATCCTGTTTCTGAACATGCATATACAGGATTTGCCAATGCAGGATTGGCGCTATCAGAGGATAATCATGTGATTGGTGTTTTGGCTATCCAAGGAGCTATCGATCCCTCACTTCTTGAAACAATGCGAAAATTGCCAAAAGATAATCCACATAATTCTTCTTTCATGGAGAAAGCTGCTAAGGAAGCTGCAAAGCATCCTGATGAGGAGGATTTGAAGAAAGCAGAGAATTATATGAAGCAGTTTGTTGGAAAATTCATGCGGTACTATCGATAATATAGCTCAAAGTAAAAAGGCTCCTGGGGGAGTCTTTTTATTATGGAGGATAGAATAACCTGGTGATTGAGATGACACACTAGCAGCCTCGTGCCGATGACACTACCCATCAGCATACTAATCCGCCGCAAAGCGGCCAATCCGCTCAATGCTCAAGGCTGAAGGTTCAAGGCTCGTGACTCTATCCATCAGCATGCAAAGCGCCGCAGGCTGGTTAGCTTTCCTAACAGTTAGCCGCTAGAAGCTCCATGGCAGTGACTTTACCCGTTAGCATGATAATCCGCCGCGAAGCGGCTGATCTGCTCAAGGCTCAAGGCTGAAAGCTCAAGGCTCGTGGCTCTATTCGTAAGCATGCAAATCCTCAACTAGCCCAACCACCAGGTACCTCCACTTCTGTTATAATAGGAGCAGAGTCTGTTCTTGAGAAACGAGGGAATACTATGACCGATATGGAAAATGCAGAGAAACTGTTTCAGGAATACAAAGTGAAAGAGGCGTACCCTCTTTTTGAGAAGCTGGCAGGGGAAGGACAGAGCCGGGCCCTTTATTTTCTGTCGCTCTATGATCTGTATAATCTGGATGCGGTTTCTCTGGACCCCAAAGAAGCCATACGAAAAGCGCTTGAAGGCGCCCGGGCAGACGATGGGCTCTGCGGCGTTTTCTGCATGCTCCACTACGACCTGTTAAGCCATGAGGAATTCCATGGAATTATGGATGCTAAAGAAAAGTGGATAGACGCTGCCAAAAAGGAAAGCGATGTATTTGCCCTGGAAGCCCTGGGCTGCCTCAGCGTGGTGCATGGGGAAACGGCAGAAGAGGTGCATACAGGCCTTCATCTGCTGGAAGCCGCTGCCCTGCAGGGATACTGGAAAGCCTGGAATGACCTGGGCCAGTTCCATGACCGCCATGTGAAGGATAATAATCCTCTTCTGAAACCCTATATTGACGATAAGAAATCTATTTCCTGCTATCGGAAATCCATGGAAGCCGGTTATCCGGACAGTATGAACCGCCTGGCCTATTTCTACTACCTGGGCGACGGTATGCCGAAGGATGAAAAGGAAGGCATCCGCCTCTTTAAGAAAGCCTTTTCCAAAGGCTACCTGAAGGCAGGCACCGCCCTGGGCATGCTGTACCTTTTCGATGAAAAGGGGGGAAGTAAAAAAGAAGGCTTCCGGTATACAAAGAAGGCGGCAGAAGGGGGAGAGCCCACCGCCATGGGTAATCTGGCCAACTGCTACTACTATGGCAATGGCACAAAAAAAGACCGTCGCCTGTCCAAAGAATGGTATGGCAGAGCCTCTGAGGCCGGCATGGACTCCTCCACCACTCAGTTGGGAGTCATGTACCATGAAGATGGAAATGATGATAAAGCCTTTGCCCTTTTCAAAGAAGCAGCAGAACGGGGATTCCCGGAAGCCATGGGCTGGCTGGCCGCCTGCTATCAGTACGGTTATGGTACAGAGGTAAACAGTCTGGCCGCTGTGCAGTGGCTGGAAAAAGCGGCCTCCCTGGGAAGCCGGGAAGCAGAACAGGCTCTGCAGTATCTCTATAACGAAATTAAAGGAATGAAATCATGAAATCCCTGATTGGTAAAAATTCTTCGAAAATCATAGCAGCTGCCCTTCTGGCCCTGTCCTTTTCCCTTCCTGTTTCAGCACAGGATGGATCTATAGAAGACCAGCTCCTCCAGAGTGCCCTGGCTGCGGGCAGGGAAGAAGGGGCCCTTCCTTCCCAGATAGAAGAAAAGACGGGACCCCAGGAAAATCTCATCCTTCTTACCTGGCAGGAAGATCCGGAATCGGTGCGCTACGAAGTGGAAATTTTCCGGGGACTGCCGGAGAACCTGGACCGGAACAGCCCGGTGGAAAACCATCTGTACGATAACCAGCGCATTTATACAAACCAGGTCCTGGTGGACCTGTCCACCTTCCCGCCCGGAGAAGCACCTCTCTACTGGCGGGTGCGGCCCATTGACGCCAACTGGGAAGGCATGGGACCTTTCTCCTCGCCCATGGAAGTAAGAAGTACCATGAAGCCCATCACCAGGAACGCCCCCTATCCCCATGTGTATCGTCCGGGGAACGGCTCCACCCTTCTCTATCCCGTCTATTCCTATGCAGGAAATCCGGGCGCTGTGAAATATGAAGTGGAAGTGACGGACCAGTATCCGGAAAACAGGGACGGCACAGAACCTTCGAAATACCGGGTATTTTCCAAAGAAACCACCCTGTCCAACGTATATGATGACAATCCGCGCATTGGCACCTTCTACTGGCGGGTCAGAGGCATGGACGAAAATGGAAATCCCCTGGGCATCTGGAGCCTTCCGGAAAAAGTGCGCACCAATCCGGAAGAACATTTTGAAGTAGGCATTTTCGGCGACAGCATTACCCAGGGCGGCGGCCACCTGTACCACAGTCCGGCCGATATGGCCTACAGCTATGTGACCTACCTGGACTTTCCGGCTGTCAATATGGGCAGAAGCGGCGACACCACGGAAATGATGGAAGACCGCTTTGACCGGGACGTACTGCCTTTCCATGTGAAATACCTTCTCATTATGGGCGGCATCAATGACCTTCGCATGGGCGCAGATCCCCAGAAAGTCATCGGTCATCTGGAAGCCATCCGGAAAAAATGCATAGAACACCATATTGTGCCCATCCTTCTCACCATCGTTCCTATCAACCCGGAAAACATACAGAAATACTACGGCGACGTCACCTACAGCGGCTGGAAGGAATCGGTGGACACCGTGAACAGCTGGATCCGCACAGAGCCCCATATAGATACGGCCGCTCCCTTTGCAGACTACCCCGTCATGCCGGGAGAACTGGCTATGGACGGCATCCACGGAGACTGGAACGCCAAGCAGATGATAGCTGGAGAAATCAACAGGCATATGGGAGAGTTCATGAAATAGTGAGCTGGCGGCTTATGGACAAGCCCTGTCGGGCGTGAGGGTTGACGGCCCGATGGGCCGAAGGTTCTTAAGGGGCTTAAGTTTG
>ENA-UOJC01005169-UOJC01005169.1-human-gut-metagenome-genome-assembly--contig:-C104-NODE-5169-length-10335-cov-4.022276_pt1 | contig 10335 bp, 10 predicted proteins | sample MGYA00242339_ERZ723886 | MGnify/ENA metagenome assembly ERZ723886 | reverse complement strand
CTGGCGACCGGCTATTGGGCGGCGAGAATCTCTGAGATCACGGAGGAAGATACGGTTTTGATCATCGGTGCCGGTCCGACGGGTATCTGTACCCTTCTCTGCGTAATGTTAAAGAAACCGAAACGAATTATTGTCTGCGAGAAAGATGAAAACCGCGTCCGCTTTATAAAGGAGCACTATCCAGATGTATACACCGTTTTACCGGAGGAATGTCTGGAATATGTTCAGAAAAACAGTGATCATGGCGGAGCCGATGTAGTCCTTGAGGTGGCAGGAGCCCCCTCTACTTTCCGGTTAGCCTGGGAATGTGCAAGGCGTAATGCAATCGTCACAGTGGTAGCGCTCTATGACGAAGCCCAGACGCTGCCGCTTCCGGATATGTATGGCAAGAATCTTACCTTTAAAACCGGCGGTGTAGATGGATGCGACTGTGAGGAGACGCTTCGCCTCATTGCAGAGGGCAAGATCGATACGGAACCGCTTATTACCCATACCTATCCGCTTAGCCGGATCGAAGATGCATACGAGCTTTTTGAGAACAAGAAAGATGGAGTGATTAAGGTAGCGGTGGAGTGCTAGTTGGATAAAGAAAGGTAAGAGATACATGCAGAACATCAGATGGGCAGTTCTTGGAACCGGAGTGATTGCAAATGAAATGGCCGTGGCCTTAAAGAAAAACGGGCGAAACATCGATGCGGTGGGTAACAGAACCCATGAGAAAGCGGTTGCATTTGCAGAAAAATATGGGATAAAAAAGGTATATGATAATTATAATGACATGTTTACAGACCCGGATATTGATGTAATCTATATCACAACTCCCCATAATACCCATATTGATTTTATGCGCAGGGCAATTGAGAATGGAAAGCACATTCTGGTCGAAAAATCTATCACCTTAAACAGCCGGGAACTGGATGAGGCAATTGCTCTGGCGGATAAAAAGGGTGTTGTCATAGGTGAGGCCATGACGATTTATCATATGCCGATTTATAAAAAGCTTAAAGAGATTCTTGAGTCAGGGAAACTTGGAAAGGTGAATCTGATCACTATGAATTTTGGAAGCTTCAAAGAATATGATATGAACAACCGCTTTTTTAATAAAAACCTGGCAGGAGGTGCCATGCTGGATATCGGGGTGTACGCGCTTTCCTTTATTCGGTGGTTTATGGATTCCAAGCCGGATCAGCTTTTATCCCAGGTAAAACCGGCACCTACAGGAGTGGATGAACAGGCAGGATTGCTGCTGATGAATCAGGAAGGCCAGATGGCATCTGTCATGTTGTCGCTGCATTCCAAGCAGCCGAAAAGAGGCATGGTATCCTGTGAAAAGGGATATATAGAAATCATGGAATATCCGAGAGCCTGGGAAGCGAGAATCACCTATACAGATTCCGGAGAAACGGAAGTGATTCAGACCGGTGAGCATGCAGATGCGTTGGCCTATGAGCTGGCGGATATGGAGAAAGCCATCCGTGGGGATGCAGAATGCATGCATTTGGATTATACAAAAGATGTGATGGATATGATGACGGAATTCAGAAAAGAATGGGGATTTCAGTATCCGGAGGAGATGTAAATTATGGTACGAAAACACATCTTTTTTTCAGGTGATGTCCAGGGCGTCGGCTTCCGCTACCGCTCCTTTTATATCGCCCAGTCCCTTGGCCTGGCCGGTTGGGTGGAGAACCTGTGGGACGGAAGAGTGGAGATGGAAGTGCAGGGAAGCGAAGCTTCCATTCGGGAAATGTTAGATCGGATTCAGCAACAGAGATGGATCAACGTGGCGGATATGGAGATCACAGAGATTCCCTGTGAAGAAGAACGGGGATTTAAGATAAGATAAAAACGAGGGGGATGTTACTATGTTTATCAATTTTTCCAATCATCCAAGCAAACTTTGGGCAGAGGATGAGAGAAATGCGGCTCTTCAGTATGGCACGATTGAGGATCTGGCCTTTCCGCAGGTTCCGGCAAATATGAGTACGGATGGTGTTCGTAAGTTGGCAGAAGAATATGCGGAAAAAATTCTTGCGAAAAAACCAGACTGTGTCATGTGCCAGGGAGAATTCTGTTTAAGCTGGCATGTGATTGCCCGCCTGAAAGAAGCGGGAGTTCGGGTGGCAGCAGCCTGCAGCGAGCGGATAGTTGAGGAAGTATACGGAGAAAACGGTACGGAAAAGCGAAGCGTGTTCCGTTTTGTACAGTTTCGGGAGTATTAAAAAAATCCTCCGGCTGTACCGTCAGGTGCAGTCGGAGGAGAGAAATTAATTATCGATGTAATTTTCTTTCTATTTTTTCATAGAGTTCAACGTAGGCCTTCAGTGCCTTTCGTACTGTATCAATGCTGTATCGATTGTCATCCTCACCAGCATGATTAGCCTGATTACGAATCTGTTTCAATTCCATGTGAAGACGTACTAAAACGTTAATGTCTTTCTTTTCTTTCTGGTGTTCACTGATGCGGTAGCAGCGGCTTTCCCAGGCAGTATCTTTTTTGGGCGGATTGATATAGCAATTGGGATATCCACGGTAATATTCAATTTTATCCAGATTGTCAATTTCACTTAAATTGAGGAAGAAAGTTCTATTTTTATCTTTCTTTGTCCAGCCAAATTTCTGGAAAATATAGTTTTCTACAGATTCCCAACGCTGCTTTGGAGAATTATCATCGTTTAAGTGCTCTTTCTCACTTTTCTTAATGATTGTGCCGGAAGGAGTCACATCAAATAATTCTTTGCAATACAGGAAGTTATGTTCAATGATCTCTTTTGGCATCTTGCTTTCCACAAGAGTGAGAGCCTGCTGGATAAAGTCTTTTTCAATACACCATTTAATTTCGTTGATGGTTTTTCGCTTGCTGTTGTCTAAAAGCTCATCACCATAGCTGTCACGAATCAAATCCTGGAAGAGTCTTAAATAGCTGGAATTATCAAGCGATGCCGGAGTGCCTCCAAGTTTTTTCAGTGAATCGGAAAGGTTTGATAAACCGGATTCAAATTTGTTGACATCACACAGCTGAATACCTTCGGCTGTTGTTCTCATGCTGTCCAGAACCTTCTGTTCGATTTCTCCTTTGAAATTTTTCATAGACTGATCAAGAGATTTGATCTGCCCATAGTTGATACATTCATGGATACCGGAAACAAAGTTTATAATGTCGAAAATCTCAGCTGAGGATGTGAAGTAGGCGCGGCTGACTCCATTTACAGGCTGGAATTCTACATTATAGATATGTTCAGGTTTGATCTCGATATTTTCCATCTGAAGCAGGGATAAAACAGTATTTAAAATCTCCTGAGCTGTACGGAAACCACCGTGGGTATCTACAAGGATGTTTAAATCCGGATAATGATTCTTAAGAAGACGGATCTCTTCAATCACATCATGGATAAATTGACGGCTGTTTTCGGAGTGTTCCTCCGCACGTTTTACCGGATCAGTTTCTTTACTGCCGAAATTTGTACAGATCTCTTTGTAGGACAGTGGCGACTGATGTTTTTGCGCAAATGTGGATGTGGTGAATGCGAAATAGTTTCGTGCTGTATCTTTAAAATCGCCGTATCTTGGATCAGTCAGTTCAACGGTGTCGTCCAGAGTAGCTGGAGAACAGTTCATAAGAATTCCATCCCGTTTTTCACCATTGTTCTTTTCTGCAAATTGATGCATCAGCATATAAGGAACAGGCTCTAACTGATAATAGTATTCTTCCGGAACTTCGGTTTGATCCGTCGAAAGCATCGCAATACCTTTACGGGGATTCGGGCTGATCGTGCTCAAAGTCAGCAGAAGGAGATTTTTGGTTCCTTTTTCAGCTGGACTATCGGGAGCAAAGTCGAAGAAGCTGCCATTTGCTGGAAGTGTAAAAGTTTTTTTAGCACAATCACTAACTATTTTTTCGTCCATATTTGACCTCCTCATACTTACAGTCCTGACAAAGCAGATCCGTCGGACTACATATATAATGAATTATACGGCAAAATTGCAAAAATCACAATAAACTTTATTGTGGTTACACATAAATTTGCACAAATATGCACATAGATATGCTTTCGTACGATGTTTTTCTTCTTTTGCGTACCTTAAACAATTCTGTCGGGGACCATATCAGATGGGAGTTATCTCGCATCTGATATAATTCAAGTGTCCAAAAACAGTGAAACTCTTGCTGTATCATATAACCATCAAAGAGATGGAGGGAAACGAATATGGCAAAACTGACAAAACACGATAAGAAGTCAATTGAAAAGAGCATGGCTGTGCCGGCTGAGCGCGGTCCGGTATGGAACAGACGTCCGGTTGTTTTTGCGGATAAGCGCCGCACCTGTTCCCGCAGAAACGGAAAGATGGAATGTTTGAAGGAACTTCGCAATTATTAAAGGAAGTGTCCAAAAACAGTGAAGAAGATAAGTTATTCTATTATTATCAAAGTGATTGTTAACAGACGATTAGGAGGAAATGAGTATGAGTATGAATACAAATCAGGTTTTACAGGATGTAACAGTAGAAATGACAGCAGAGCAGGAGGCATACAGAAAAGCGGAAAAACGCCGCTTTGTAATCGCAGTGGTGATTGCGATATTGGGCACACTGACTGCGTTCAGTGAGAGCGGGGACGGAAACGCCAGCCTTGTGGGGATGATGATCGGGACACCGATGGCATTTGTCCTTTTCGGAGGAATCCCATATGGTTGGAACCTTGTGTCTAAGGTGACACGCTATTTTGAGTGGATTCTGTTCCTCCCAATTATGGGATGGCTGATTTATTTCGGCGTGAAACTGATGGCTTCCATGTGCTGCGGCTGGTTCTTCTTTGGCCGTGAGTGCCTGGTACGTATCAAAGTGAAAGGAGGAAGGGGATAATGAACTACTATATTTCAGATCTTCATTTCGGTCACGCCCGGCTCAATGAGAAGATTGACTGCCGGGGCTTTGAAAGCACCGAACAGATGGATGAATATATGATTGCCCAGTGGAATTCACGGGTAAAAGATGGGGATCATGTATTCATCTTAGGAGATCTGAGTGTTTCTTCCCAGGGAGAGGAGGTGAATCAGATTTTTCATCGTCTGAAGGGCAGGAAAACACTGTTAATAGGAAATCATGACACATACCTTCAGGATCCGGCATTTGATAAGGGGCTGCTTGAACAGGCAGTCCCTTATCTGGAATTGCAGGATGGGAGGTACAGCCTGGTATTATCACATTATCCGATTCTTTTTTACAATGGACAGTATATTCTGGATCAGGAAGGACGGCCAAAGACCTATATGCTGTACGGACATGTGCATAACGGTCCGGATGAACAGAAGATCCGCGAATATCTGAAAGATGTACGTAAACATCCGAAATGGAATTGTGTTCTAAAAAGAGAGGATGAGACACTATGCCAGCTGATTAATTGTTTTTGCATGTTTTCTGATTATATACCGCTGACACTGGAAGAGTGGATTGTGGCGAACCGGAACAGATATAGAAACCAGTGAAATATGTAAAATAATGGAAATACTCCCCCGGTTCCGGAGAAAATGCGATATAATGAGCACAAGAGAGCCATAGGGAGCTTGCTCACTTTTGGCGAACGGCGAAGTGATTGAGTGATGAAATCACGAAATAATATCTGCAAATGAGAATGCGAGGAAGTAGAATTATGATCAAAGAAACTACAGTGTCATGGCTGGAGATCCCTTATATTACCTTAACATTTTGTCTGCGCTTTCTGAAACCATCGGAAGTTCCGGAACAGAAGGTTTCAGCTCTGCGCGGTGGTCTGGGTGAGATGCTGCTGAGAAAAAACTGTGTGGCAGACCGCAATTGTGATGAATGCAGGTTTCAGGACAGCTGCATCGTATGGAATGCATTTTATACACCAATGCGTTTTAAACCGGCATATATGACCGGAAAAGAAAGCCTGGGATACCTGATAGAGTGCGACAATCAGGAAACGGATATGGATCCGCGTCATGGATTTGTATTCCGCTTGAAACTATTTGGACGCAATATTGCGCTGTTCAGCCAATATCTGGATGCGTTTTGGCAGCTTGGACAGGCCGGAATCGGAAAAGATCATGCCAGATTTGAAATCGCAGCGGTTTTATCAGAAGATGAAAGCATGATTTTAGATGAAAATCAGATTCATATGGAGAACTTCCGGATCCGGACTGTAGGAGATTACATATCTCAGAGAAAATGGGAGCTTGGAATCGGAAGGGGATGCGGCAGGGAAGAGAAGCATGTCTGCCGGATTAACTTCCTCACACCCCTGGCCCTTCGGAAGGAGCGCATCGATCTCTATGATTTTGATGCAGATGCTATCTGGAGAGCTGTACACCGGAAAATTCAGATGATGAGCTGTTTTGATGAAAATCCGGTTGAACTGGAAAAGCCTCTTGTCTGGCCCCGGATGCTGGAATCTCATATTGCACGTTCTGGAATCCGCCGGTATTCGAATACCCATAAGAGCAAGATGGAGTTAAAAGGAATACGGGGTGTAGTCGTGATGGAAGACATCACCGAAGAAAGACTGGAAGAACTTTTAGCGGGAGAGTTGTTCCATATAGGAAGAAATAATAGTTTTGATTTCGGTCGCTACTTAATAGAAAGAGGGGAATAAGTGAGAAAATCAGTCTGTTTAAATCCGGAAGAGATCTTTCATGTTCACACCTGGCGCTGCGGGCATGCCGGAGAGGAACGTGAGGAAGAGTATATCAAAGTAGCCATTCACCTGGGCGCGAAACAGATTACATTCACGGATCATGCACCATTTCCAGGTGATCTTTTTCGTGGAAGAATGAAGATGGCAGAACTTCCAGAGTATGAGGACACACTGTGGGAACTTCGAGCAAAATATCAGGGAAAAATAAAGGTAAGAATAGGACTTGAGGCGGAATATCTGCCCGGATTTCAGTCTTATTATGAAAAACTGAAAGAAGATGAAGGGATAGAATATCTGCTTCTGGGACAACATTTTTACGAGTTAGCGCCCGGTGAATACAGCTTCTCTAAAAAAGGACTGAGCGGCCGTGCAGACGGAATCGTCAGAGCAGAGTTAGAGGGAGTGGAAAGCGGATATTTTTCCGGCATAGCACATCCGGATCGGAGCTATCGCTACTTAAAACCTGGAGAACAAGCAGACATAGGAATTGTAAAAGAACTAATTAATGCCGCCGCAGAATATCACATTCCTTTAGAAAAAAATATCAGTTCAATGGAAGCAAACTGGTATTATCCGGAGATATTCTGGAAATATTGTACCGACGATTATCTGGTCGGTTTAGATGCCCATTCTGTATCGGAGATGATGAGAAGATATCATTACTCAACTTTTTTTGATGGAGTCAATTAAAATTAACCAATTAAAAGTGTGCTGTAAGTACTTCTCAAACCCAGAAAAAAGAGGTATACTAAAAGAAGGAATGGGACTGTCAAATATGAACAAATTGTGAACTTCCAAAAAACACCCTTCAAAAATGCCTTTTTCAGAATATTCTGAAAAACTTCTGGAAAAATGGACCCGCAAAGCCTTGATTTACAAGGGTTTCCAGAGGCAAGGGTAGAAATGAAGGACGCCCCTTTCAGGGCATTGACACAATAAGACGGTCTGTGATCACATTGATGATATCGAGGTAGAAATGAAGGTCGCCCCATTCAGGGCATTGACACAATTCCGAGTGAAGCATGACCTACCTGCTGCTTTGTGTAGAAATGAAGGTCGCCCCTTTCAGGGCATTGACACATCCTGACGATATTTCGTTACGAAAACGCGTGTTGCAGTAGAAATGAAGGTCGCCCCATTCAGGGCATTGACACGTTGATTTATTCACTGCGTAGCAGCCATTGAACTTCGGGTAGAAATGAAGGTCGCCCCTTTCAGGGCATTGATACTAATCTGAGGCATTATTCTTTTGCGCAAATCGATAAAAACAGTTGAAATACTTATTGTTAAAGAACAACTTGTCTAATTTTTCTGAATTCCCCATGTTAGACTTAACTCATGAAACGAAAATGAATATTTGTAGACGCACTTTTGATGTGTGTTTTTTGATAGACAAATACTGCAAAATGTGGACAATTATTCGATTACAGTGGTATAATTGCCTAAAAGTGTTCGAAAATTACAGGAAGGATGGACAATTTCATGAGACAACTGATGATTTTAGAAGTATCTCAAAAGCAGGCGTACATCTTTGAGAGTACGAAACTGAAAGAAAATGTGGAACGGTCAGAGGAGATATGCAGGGTGACAGATCCGGCATATTTTGAACTGGCTGCAAAGCAAAGCAGCCTTGCTTTTGACAAAGAGAAAAATGTGGTATATTCCGGCGGCGGCCATACGGTTCTGGAGTTCCCGGATCGGGAGTCCGCAGAGAAGTTTGCTTATGCGATCTCTTCTCGGGTTCGCCGTGAGTATCCGGAGCTGGAGTACTTTATCAAGACGATGGAGTATGATGAGAGCAAGGGAGCGGGAGAGAACCTGTTCCGTCTTTCCCAGGAACTGGAAAAGAAAAAATCAGTTCGTGCAGCTTCGTTCCATCAGGGCTCTTTCGGAGTAGAAGAGAAAGATTCGAATCTTCGCCGTGCCAAGGTAATTACCGGACGTGTGGACAAAATTGAGATGCCGGCGGAGCATGAGTATGTGCCGGAAGGTTATGTTATGCCTTATAAACTAGAAGAACTGGGAGTCAGCAAGGATGATTCCAGTTTTGTGGCGATTGTTCATATCGATGGAAACGGCATGGGCAAACGGGTGGAAAACCTTCGAACTAAGTGTAAGGATCTTTCGTGGGAGGAATATAAGAAAACACTTCGCAGCTTTAGTGATGCGATTGATGCGGATTTCAAGACAGCTTTTCGAGGCATGCTAGATGAGATCGGAGAGCAGATTCCGGCTCTGGTGGATGCAGGATTGAACCTGAAGAACCGTTCTTTCCCGGTTAGAAAACTGATTCTCGCCGGTGATGATGTCTGCTTTGTCACAGAAGGCCGAATCGGTCTGGAGGCAGCACGTATCTTTATTGAGAAGTTATCTGCACTGGAAAATGCAGTGGATCATCAGAAATATACAGCCTGTGCGGGTGTTGCGATTGTACATCAGAAATATCCGTTCTACAAAGCCTACGAGTTATCAGAGATGCTTTGTTCTAATGCAAAGCGTTTCCTGGCTTACTATGATGACCGGATTAAGGATTCCGGAACCAAGGGCTGTGCGATTGACTGGCATATCGAATTCGGTGAGATCATCGATGATCTTGCTGAGATGCGCCAGAAATATGAGACAGAGGATGGCGGAACCCTGGAGTTAAGACCCTATATGCTGTGTGCAGAACCGGAGCTTTGGAAATTAGAAAAGGTACGCCGTTATCGCTCCTTCAAAAAGCTTTTAAGCATGCTGCTTGATAAGAAAGAAGTCTATGCGAGAGGCAAGATCAAGGAGCTTCGAGGGGTACTGAAAGAAGGCGAAAAGGCAACCGAATATTATCTTCAGTCTTCTCTTATGGATATTTTAAATCTGGATATTTTTGAAGATCATAAATTGGAAGAACAGCTCAGACAGATTGGAACCGGAAGCGGATTGGAGCGCCGTGCATTCCTGGATATTGATGGAAAGAAGCATTCGCTTTATTTTGATGCAGTCGAGATGCTGGATACCTTTATCGGTCTGAAAGAGAAAGGAGAGCAGGCATGAAGCTTTTGATAGAAATGACACTGCAGTCGGATGCCGTGTTTGGCAACGGACTCAGCATTCCGGGCGGAGAAGATATCGCGACACAGATGGATGATGCAGGGTTTCCGTATCTGAAGGGAAATACCTTCAAGGGAATCTTCCGGGAAGAATTGATTAATCTCCTTAGTTGGACCGGAAAAGATACGGCAGAGACAGACCATATCGTCTGCACTCTGATGGGAGAAGGCGGTTCGGAACTTCTGGATGAATCCAGAAAAGTTAGTTTTTCCGACTTAGTAGTTCATCCCCTTCTGCGCAGTGCAGCAGAGGAGGAAACAGGAGATCTTTCAGAACATAAAGCTATGTTTACGTATACCAGAGATTTTACCAGCCTGGAGAATGGTATGGCTAAGGAAGGTTCCCTTCGTCAGTGTCGCTGCGTAAAGAGCGGATTTCATTTTTACGGCACCTGTGTCTGCGATGCACAGGATGCTGAACTGGTGAAAGAGGTGTTAGGACTGATCAAATGGGTCGGTACCATGAGAAACCGCGGTTTTGGAGAAGTAAGTATCTGCGTGGAGGATCAGCATGAATAATTATTGGAAGATTCGTTTGAAAAACATGGATCCGCTGAGAATTGCGGATGATAAAAGTAGTCAGCACGGACAGAC
>ENA-UOJC01005167-UOJC01005167.1-human-gut-metagenome-genome-assembly--contig:-C104-NODE-5167-length-10339-cov-26.083528_pt1 | contig 10339 bp, 8 predicted proteins | sample MGYA00242339_ERZ723886 | MGnify/ENA metagenome assembly ERZ723886 | reverse complement strand
CAGGCGATGCCTTCCTGATTAAAATTAAGATTTTAATCAGGAAATAGTATCAAAAATCAGTGCATTTCCTCAATGTGGTAAATATAATCCAGGGAGGACAAGGCCTGGATGATCTCCACATGGGTTTTGTACTTTTTCAGCTCCGGGGAGCAGATGGTCAGGCAGATGGAGTACACGCTGAGCCCGGAGCCTGCGTAGGCCTGGTTGGCCTCAATGTCGTCGATGCGCAGTCCCAGACGGCGGCTGACCGTGACGAAATCCCGGAGATACGCGCTGCTTTTCAGCTCCATGTGAACCTCAAAATGGTTGGAGCGGTTTTTCAGATAGGTTTCAAAGGAGGGAAGTCCGGCCAGAATGCCCAGCAGGAACAGATACACGATCAGGGTCAGGGCGTACAGCCCCGCACCGGCGGTGAATCCAAGAATGCAGCAGCTTACAAGTCCGGCAGAGGTGGTCAGTCCCTTGATCTGCCCCCGGGAGGAATAGAGAATGGAATTGGCGCTGACGGAGGTAACGGCCAGCAGGGTGGCGGCGGACAGCACAGGCACTTTGCAGCCCAGAAGCAAATTCAGATATTGATCCAGCAGTGTGGATACCGTGGCGGAGAAGGCCACAAGCACGAAGGTTCGCAGACCGGCGCTGTGCCGCTTGCTGGATCGCTCGCAGCCGATGGAGGCCGCCAGACATACGATCAGCGTGAGCCGCAGCAGCAGGGAGCCGAGATTGATTTCCTCGCTCCAGACACCCAGCAGATGGGCGATGGGATCGCCCATGGACATCCATTGTTTCATTTTTTATTCCCCCTTGTCATAACCGGATTGGCTCTTCCGGATGCGGTGAAGAACGATTCCATCTGGGCGGAGTGCTCCGCGGCGGCCTCGGTGAAGGCCTCCTCGTCCTCATAGTAGGGATTGTTGTGCCGGGGCAGCTCCTGCTGGATGGCCTGAATCCGTTCAATCAGCAGCTCCACCTCGGATTTGGGCGGCTGGCCGGGCGCCGGGGCGGGAATGGGCGCTAGATCTTCCAGCTTTGTGGAGTAGGAGCCGGACAGATACAGCGACAGCTTGGCGCAGGCAGGGCCGATCAGCTCATAGAGCACGCTGGAGGCCAGGATGATGGTTTCCAGGGCGTTGCCCATTTCACCGCCCAGAATCCGGGCACCGGTGGCGGCCAGACCGATGGCCACACCGGCCTGAGGAATCAGGGCAAGTCCCAGGTAATTGCTAACCTTTCCGTCCTTTTTCGTTGCCAGACAGCCCAGGAACGCGCCGATATACTTTCCGACAATCCGCACCAGGAAATAGAGAATTCCCACTACTACCAGAGGGGTGGCGCCGATACTGTCGGAGGTATTCACGAGAGCCCCCAGGTCAAAGTTCACCCCGGAGCGCACGAAGAACAGCAGCAGGATGGGCGGGTTGAAATAATTGAGCTGCTGGAAGAGCCGTTTGTCGTCGGTGAGATTGATGTAGACCGTGCCCATGGACATGCAGCCCAGCAGCGGGGAAACATCCAGCATGGCGCAGATGCCGCAGAAGGCGAACAACAGGGCGATGGAGACGATGAGCCGGTTGTCAGTGGAGCGCTTGTGGAGCAGCAGCTTCAGGAAAAAGCCGAAGGCTCCGCCCAGCAGGAGCACCAGAATGTTCACGGCAATGGGCTTCAGAATGGAACCCATCTGAAAGGTGCCGGTGCCGGAGGACAGGGCAACGGAGATAGCAATGCTGTAGGCCACCAGCCCAACCACGTCGTCCAGGGCGACTACCTGCAAAAGGGTGTCCACGAAATCTCCCTTGGCGTGGGTCTGCCGGATGGTCATGACGGTGGAAGCGGGGGCGGTGGCGGAGGCCAGGGCGGCCAGAACGATGGAGAAGCTCAGCTCCAGTCCCAGCACAAAATAGGTGACGATAAATACCAGAATGGAGGCCAGAACCGCCTCAAAAACGGTGATCACCGTCACCTTCGCCCCACTTTTTTTCAGGGTGTCCAGCTTGAAAAACTCGCCGGTGCTGAAGGCGATAAAGGCCAGGGCGATATCGGCGATGAAATCCATGCCGCCAATTACGTTTTCTGGCATCAGGTTCAGGCAGTAGGGGCCAATGAGAATGCCGGCGACGATGTAAGCCGTCACATTGGGCAGCCGCAGACGTTTCGTGACCCGGGTGGCGGCAAAGCCGCAGATCAGCATCAGGGCGATGGAGATGATGATTACGGAGACGGTATCCGTAATATGCAGCTTTTCGTAAAATGGGGTGAGCAAAGGACAACGCTCCCTTCTAGTATAATATTCGGAGGGCCCGCAACGCCCTCCCCTAGAATCATTATATAATACACACAAAGCCGCAAAAAAGCAACCCCTATTTTTTGGGACAAATGACAGTAAAAACCCGGAGGAGCCATCGCTTCTCCGGGCTTATCTGCCTTTTATAGGGAAAAACTCAAATCCGCCCCCACAGACGCATGAGATAGAGCCAGAAGGTCAGAGACGGGGCGGACAGAAGGGTGGACAGGAGCACCGCATTGGCGGTAAGTACGCTGTCTGCCTTCATATTTTTGGCCATGATGAAGCAGGCCACGGTGGTGGGAGAACCGGCCATAATGAGAATGGCGATCATCTGGCTGTCCCGGAAGCCCATGGCTCCGGCCAGAGGCAGGAAAATGGCGGGAAGCAAAAAGAGCTTGACCAGAGCGGAGACCGTGGCGCTTTTCCAGCGTTTGAGTGCCTGAGCGCCGGAGAAAGAGGCACCGACGACCAGCAGGGCAATGGGCGTGGCGGTGTTTCCGATGGATTTGAGGGCGCTGTCGATCATGGCAGGAACGGTAAGGCGCAGCAGGGCGAAGGGAAGCCCTGCCAGAATCCCCAGAATCAGAGGGTTTTTCGCCACGTTCACACAGGCTCTTTTCACTGCGGACATGCCGTGGCTACCGTGAAGCAGACGGCCATCCTCGTCCACCTGAGGGGAGAAGCTGAGAATCAGCACGGAATATACATTAAAAAAGGGCACCGCCGACATAATCATCATGGGCACCATGCCCGCATCGCCGTAGATATTCGTGGCCAGGGCCACGCCTAAAATGGCCGCGCTGGATCGGGCGGAGGCCTGGGCAAAGGCACCTACCTGGCTTTTGTCCTTTAGCAGGAGCCAGCTTGCCCCCCAGACTCCGGCGAACATCACCGTGGTGCCCAGAAAGCAGAACAGGCAGAACCGGGGATCAAAGTCTCCGTAAAAGTCCATACCCGCAATGGAGCGGAAGAGGCTCACGGGCAGGGCGCAGCGAAAGACGAAGGCATCGGCGGTGTTGTTGAAGCTGTTGTTCAGAAAGCCAATCTTCTGTAAAAAGAAGCCCAGCAGGATAATCAGAAAAACGGGGACGGTGGCGTTCAAGGCGAAAACAAAATTACTCATACTCTTTTCCTTTACGGTTCTTCGGGGAATAGGGGATAATCCTTGATGAAGGAAATGAAGGCCTCCACCCCGGCGGGAGTGTACTTGCCCTTGCGCCAGATAAGCCCCACCTTCTGCTCAATCCGCGGCTCCAGGGGCACCCCCACGATGTCCGGGTGGTCTTGCAGTAAGGATGCGTAGAAGAAGCTGACACAGGTGTTGTTGTGGATCATGCTTTTCATGGTGTGAATCTGGCTGGTGTAAATGAGAATGTTGGGGGCAATGCCAAGAGCGTCAAACCGATTGCGGATTACATGGTTCTGGACGGAGTCGGTGTTGTACATCACAAGAGGCCAGCCATCCAGCTCCTCCAGGGTTACGGATTTTCGGGCTGCCAGCGGATGACCCGGATCCACGGCAATGACAAAGTGATCCCGGCCGATGGGGAGCATGTGGAATTTCTCCGGGTCGGTCTGGCTCAGATTCACCAGAGCCACGTCCAGTTCCTCCTCCTGAACGAGATTTGCCGCCCGGGCGGAGCCGTATTCATAGAAAGTCAGGCGAATGCCCGGATGCTTCTCCTGAAAATCCCGGAGAAGATCGGGGAAAAAGGTGGTGCCCCACATAGGCGGAATGCCCACCCGGACAGGCTGCCGGGAGCCGCCCAAATCGTGCAGCTGCAATTTTGCGGTTTCGACCTCTTGCAGAAGCTGCCGAGCCTTGGTATAGAACCGCTCACCGTCCGGGCTGAGAGCCAGCCGGTTCCGGGTGTGGGAGAAGAGAATCACGGAAAATTCCTTTTCCAGTTCCCGGATGGCCCCGGAAATGGCAGGCTGGGTCACGAACAATTTCTTCGCGGCTTTCGTGATGCTGCCGCACTCCACTGCCGCGCAAAAGTATTCCAGCTGATTCAAATTCATGGGTTTTCCCCCTTTTGCGCAAATCTATGTTGATATTTTAGCACATTGCACAAACAAATGCAATCTTTTTGACAACATAAGGAAAACTGATAAGCCCATTTTTATTGCTGATTTTACTTTTTCCGCAATGTCTGTTACACTAAAGCCAGAAAGCAGACAGATACCGGCCGGTTCAGACTGCGTAACAAAAAGGAAACAACAAGGAGGAAATCCAATGAGTCCCAGTACCATTACGCTGATCTTCTTGGCCTTCGCCATTGTCAGCTTCGTTCTGGAAAAAATTCCCCTGGGTCTGACCGCCACCATCGTGGCCATCGGCCTGAACCTTACCGGCGTCCTTACCACTTCCGAAACGTTCGCCGGTTATGTCAACAGCAACGTAATTCTCTGTGTCGGTATGTTCGTGGTCGGTCAGGCTCTGTTCGAGACCGGCATGGCCAACAAGATTGGCTCCCTGGTCACAAAATTCGCCAAGTCCGAGCGGCTGCTCATTGTGGCTGTCATGACCATCGTTGGCATCATGTCCGGCTTCCTTTCCAACACCGGCACCGCCGCCGTGCTGATCCCCGTGGTCTGCGGCATTGCCGATGAATCCGGCTACTCCCGTTCCCGGCTGCTGATGCCCCTGGTCTTCGCCGCTGCTCTGGGCGGCAACCTGTCCATCATCGGTGCCCCCGGCAACCTGATGGGTGTCAATGCCCTCCAGGAAATGGGAATTGCCACCAGCTTCTTCATGTACGCTCCCGTAGGTGTGCCCATGCTGGTCGCGGGTATCGCCTTCTTCGCCCTGTTTGGCTACAAGCTGCTGCCCGACGGCATCCACGGCGGCGAGGCTCCCGAGACTCCCAAGGATTACTCCGATGTGCCTGCCTGGAAGCAGACCGTTTCCCTGGTGGTGCTGGTGGTCGTGATCCTGGCCATGATCTTCGAGGACAAGATCGGCATTAAGATTCAGGTTTCCGCCTGCATCGGCGCCGTCATCCTGGTGCTCACCGGCGTTATCTCCGAGAAAGAAGCCCTCAAGTCCATCGATCTGAAGGTGGTGCTGCTCTTCGGCGGCTCCCTGGCACTGGCCAAGGCTCTGGAAACCACCGGCGCCGGCAGCCTGATCGCCGACGTGATTGTCGGTGCCCTGGGCAAGAACCCCAACCCCATGATTCTGCTGGTCGTCATCTTCGTGGTAGGCTGCGCTCTGACGAACTTCATGTCCAACACCGCTACCACCGCCCTGATGGTGCCCATCGCCACCTCTCTGGCCGAGAGCCTGGGCGCTGACCCCCGCTCCATGATCATCGCCACCGTCATTGCCTGCTCCTGCGCCTACGCTACCCCCATCGGTATGCCCGCCAACACCATGGTGGTTGGCCTGGGCGGCTACAAGTTCCGGGATTATGTAAAGGCCGGCCTGCCCTTGATTGCCGTGTCCTTCGTGATCTGCATCGTGCTGCTGCCCATCCTGTTCCCCTTCTACGGCTAATATACAACACATTATGATTGGAGGAAATCCCATGACTAAAGAAGAAAATGTAAAAAAGCTTACCGACATGGTGGCCGATTTCGTTGGCCACATCGGCAAGAAGCTGCCCGACGACGTGGTTGCCAAGCTGGAAGAGCTGGGTCGCCAGGAAACCGCCGCCCTGCCCAAGGTGCTCTACGAAACCATGACCAAGAACCAGAACCTGGCCGTGAAGCTGGATCGGCCCAGCTGCCAGGATACCGGCGTCATTCAGTTCTGGCTGAAATGCGGCACCAATTTCCCCTACATCAATGAACTGGAAGCCTTGCTGAAAGAGGCTGTTGTTCAGGCAACCTTTGCCACCCCTCTGCGCCACAACTCCGTGGAGACCTTCGACGAGTACAACACCAAGCGCAATGTGGGTAAGGGCACCCCTACCGTCTGGTGGGACATTGTACCCAACTCCGACCAGTGTGAAATCTATGCCTATATGGCCGGTGGCGGATGCACTCTGCCCGGCAAGGCCATGGTGCTGATGCCCGGCGCGGGCTACGAGGGCGTCACGGATTTCGTCCTGGATCAGATGACCTCCTACGGTCTGAACGCCTGCCCTCCTCTGCTGGTTGGCGTAGGCGTGGCTACCTCCATCGAGACTGCCGCGCTGCTGTCCAAGAAGGCTCTCATGCGCCCCATCGGCTCTCATAACGACAATGCCAACGCCGCCAAGATGGAAAAGCTCCTGGAGGACGGCATCAACGCCATCGGCCTGGGCCCCCAGGGCATGGGCGGCAAGTTCTCCGTCATGGGCGTGAACATCGAGAACAGTGCTCGTCACCCCTCCACCATCGGCGTTGCCGTGAACGTGGGCTGCTGGTCTCACCGTCGGGGTCACATCGTGGTGGACAAGGATCTGAACGTGACCTGTGACACCCATTCCACCTGGAAGTTTAACGGTTGATAGGAGGTAACTAAAATGGTTGAAATCAGAGGAAATAAAAAGGTTCTCGTGACTCCCGTCAGCGCCGAGGATCTGAAGGATATCCATGTGGGCGACATTGTCTGGCTGGACGGCGATCTGATGACCTGTCGGGACGTGGCTCACCGCCGCCTGATCGAGTACGGCCGAGAGCTGCCCTACGACATCCGCAATAAGGCTATTTTCCACGCCGGCCCCATCGTCCGCAAGATCGAGGGTACCGAGGACGACTATGAAATGGTCTCCGTTGGCCCCACCACCTCCATGCGGATGGAAAAGTTCGAGTACGAGTTTGTCAAGCACACCGGCGTCCGGGTCATCGTGGGCAAGGGCGGCATGGGCCCCAACACCGAGCGGGCCTGCAAGGAGTTCGGTGCCATCCACTGCGTATTCCCCGCCGGCTGTGCCGTGGTTGCCGCTACCGAGGTTCTGAAAATTCAGGAGCATCACTGGGACGAGCTGGGCATGCCCGAGACCCTGTGGTGCAACAAGGTCAAAGAGTTTGGCCCTTTGATCGTGTCCATCGATCCCGACGGCCGGAACCTGTTTGAGGAGCAGAAGGTCATCTACAATCAGCGCAAGGAAGCGGTGAAGCAGGAGATCTATCCTCAGGTCAAGTTCATTAAGTAGGGGAAACTCTGAAGAAAGCGTCTGCGGCTGGAATCAAAATCTTTCGCCGTCAGCGCTTGCGGATTTCATCGGAGCCTCCTTGGGCATTCCCTACCCGCTGGGGGCCCGCCCCACAAGAGAGCAGGTCGCCGCCGAGGCCATTCTCCGGAAAGATCAATATCCCTCCTTACCATAAAGAAAGCTGCCGAGAAACACCGAAAGGTGCTCCTCGGCAGTTTTCTCGCTTCACGGCCAGGGAACTTTTTGCGCAAAAAGTTCCCTGTTGCGAAAGGATGAGTTGGTGCAGAAAACCGGTTGGCGAACGGGCATGGGTATGCTATAATAAAGGCAGCAAGGATGGAAGGGGACTTTATATGCCCGGGGAGACCAAAACCGAAAAACGCCCCCTGAATGTGGGGTTTCTTGCCCATGTGGATGCGGGAAAGACCACTTTGTCCGAGGCACTGCTCTTTGAAAGCGGCGCCCGGCGGGTATTGGGTCGGGTAGACCACCAGGACGCCTTCCTGGACACCTACGCTTTAGAGCGCAGCCGGGGCATTACCATTTTCTCCAAACAGGCTCGGCTGGAAACGGCAGACCGGAAAATCACCCTGGTGGACACTCCGGGCCATGTGGATTTTGCTCCGGAGGCCGAGCGCACCATGCCCATTCTGGACTGCGCCGTGCTGGTCATCAGCGGCACCGACGGAGTCCAGGCTCACACCCTGACATTGTGGCGGCTACTGGAACGGTACGGCGTGCCCACCTTCCTCTTCCTCAATAAAATGGATTTGCCGGGCAGCGACCGGGAAAAGCTTATGGCTCAGCTTCACCGGCAGCTGTCCCCTGCTTGCGTGGATTTCGGGGAGGCACCCGAGAAAATCGCGGAAAACGCCGCCATGTGCGATGAGGCGCTGCTGGAAAGCTATCTGGAAACCGGCAGCGTGACGGCGGGGAATCTGCGGGGGCTCATCGCCGGACGGAAGCTGTTCCCCTGCTGCTTCGGCTCTGCCCTGAAGCTGGAGGGCGTGGGCAAACTGCTGGAAATTCTGGATAGATATGCGCCGGAAAGAGAATATTCCCCCGAATTTGCCGCCCGGGTGTACAAAATTTCCCGGGATGCCCAGGGAAACCGACTGACCTGGCTGAAGGTCACCGGCGGCAGCCTGAAGCCCAGAACCCAGCTGAGCTATCTCAATGCAAAGGGAGAGCCGGTGCAGGAGAAAATTGTTCAGCTGCGGCTGTACTCCGGGGAAAAATTCACCGCCCCGGAGGAAATACCAGCGGGCACGCTGGCGGCGGTGACCGGTCTGACCCAGACCTGGGCGGGACAAGCCCTGGGGGCGGAACCGGCGGGAAAGCCCAACCTGTTGGAGCCGGTGATGACTTACCGGGTGGCTCTGCCCGCCGGTGCCGATCCGGCGGTGGTACTGCCCAAGCTCCGCCAGCTGGAAGAGGAGGAGCCTCAGCTGCATCTCCTGTGGGAGGAAGACCAGATTCATGTGCAGATCATGGGCAAGGTGCAGCTGGAAATCTTCCGGGCCCTGATGAAGGAGCGGTTCGACCTGGACGTGTCCCTGGAGGATCCGCGGATTTTCTACAAGGAGACCATCGCCGATATCGTGGAGGGCGTGGGACATTTTGAGCCCCTGCGCCACTATGCCGAGGTGCATCTGCTGCTGGAGCCCCTTGCCCGGGGCGCCGGGCTGGTTTTCGACACGGTATGTCCTACGGACGTGCTGGACGGCAATTTCCAGAAGCTGATTCTGACCCATCTGGGGGAGAAAACCCACCGGGGCGTCCTTACCGGCGCACCCATTACGGACATGAAAATCACCCTTTTGGTGGGAAAAGCCCACCTGAAGCACACGGAAGGCGGCGACTTCCGGCAGGCCACCTATCGGGCGGTGCGCCAGGGGCTTATGCAGGCGAAGTCCCTTCTTCTGGAGCCTTGGTACGATTTTGAACTGACCCTGCCCACGGAGCAGATCGGACGGGGGATTACGGATATCCGAACCATGGGCGGTCAGGTGGAGCCGCCGGAGACGGTGGAAAATCTCTGCGTCCTTCGGGGCCAGGTTCCGGCGGCGGAGATTCGGGATTATGCCGAGACCGTGGCGGCCTATACCCAGGGGTTGGGTCGGCTGCAACTGACGCTGCGGGGCTACGAGACCTGCCACAATGCGGAAGCGGTGATTGCTCAAGCGAATTACAATCCGGAGGCGGATGTGGAAAATACCCCGGATTCCGTGTTCTGCGCCCACGGGGCAGGCTTCAACGTGCCCTGGAACCAGGTGAAGGAGTACATGCACCTGGAAAGCGGCCTGAAGGAGGAGAAGCCTCCGGAGCTTCTGACCCGGAATTTGCAGTTGGAGGACAAGGAGCTGGAAGCCATCATGCGCCGGGAGTTTGGGGAAATCCGCCGACCTCAGTACGGGGTGCGTACCGGCAACCGACCGGCTACCGAGGAGATTACCATTACCCCGCCCCGGGAAAAATGCCTGATTGTGGACGGGTATAACGTGATTTTCGCCTGGGAGGAGCTGGCAAACCAGGCGAAAACCGACCTGGATGCCGCCCGGCGGCAGCTGTGCGATGTGCTCAGCAGCTATGCGGGCTTTACCAAGTGCCGGACGATTCTGGTATTCGACGGCTACAAGCAGAAGGGAAATCCTGGAGAAAAGAGCCGTTTTCACAACATTCAGGTGGTGTACACCCGGGAAGGGGAAACGGCGGACGCCTACATTGAGACCCTGGCTGACCAGATCGGCGGCAACTACGCCGTCCGGGTGGCTTCCTCCGACGGCCTGGTGCAGCTGTCCAGCTTCCGCAGCGGCGTACTGCGGATGTCCGCTAGGGAGCTGAAGCTGGAGGTAGAGCAGACCCGGCGGAATATGCAGGAACATTTCCGGAAATAGGTGGCAAAATGGAACTTCCTCATACTGAACTCCAATTAAAATCTTAAAAAAAGATTTTAATTGCCTGAAGGGCA
>ENA-UOJC01005166-UOJC01005166.1-human-gut-metagenome-genome-assembly--contig:-C104-NODE-5166-length-10342-cov-9.976378_pt1 | contig 10342 bp, 9 predicted proteins | sample MGYA00242339_ERZ723886 | MGnify/ENA metagenome assembly ERZ723886 | reverse complement strand
TTTCAGGCTGTGAAAACAATCTTTTTTTGCAATGCTTAAATTCTTTTATAATCTGTATAAATATCCTTGCAAGTTTTCAAACTTATATAGATATTCTTTCTTTTTAATTTGAACCATATATATAAGTCGTCAGTATGCAATGACTTTCACAGTTTGTTAATTTTACGCCAATCCCGTATCCTTGCTTTTTATCGTCTATAATTATCTATAGTAAAAAGCCGGGTTTTCCCCAGATCGTAAAAAACGGAGTTTATAAATCATTTTTTTATTTATTGCCTGCTATATTGCTATTCTTTATATATATACTGAAATTTAGTTATCTTATAGCCAAATGTTGATGGGAACGTGGCATCTTTTCTATGCGTATAGATACACATTTTCTTAATTGTTATTCATGTTGACTTTTTTTATTGCCATGCTAAAATTGGATTGTGGCAAGTTTGTTAAATGCTGTGTCATCTTTCGCTCAGAATGGGGCACAACTTTGAAAGGAGGCTAAGCCCAAAAGCATATCGCACATTTCTTGTAGATTTGGTAATCCCGTACAAAAAATTTAAGGAGAATGTTAGCTAAATGAAACGTATTGGATTTTGGAGCATTACGCTCATTGCCATCCTGGTAGTTTTGTGCTGCGCCACCACTGCCCTGGCTTGCACGGTCGTTGCAGTTGGTAAGGAAGCCTCTGCTGATGGTTCCACCATGGTTACCCATAGCTGCGATGGTTGGTACGATCATCGGGTCGTTGTGGTTCCCGGCGGCACCCACGCCGAGGGCGAAATGGTAGATATCTATCGGGATCCTTGCCAGGATACCATGGTCACCCCCGAGAAGTTCGGTGAGGTTCCTCAGGTTGCTGAAACCTATACCTACTTCAACGTGGCCTACCCCTTCATGAATGAAAAGGGCGTCCTGATCGGCGAGCACACCTGGACGGGCATTGACGACGTATACAATCCCGAAGGCATGTTCGTGATCGCCAACCTGGAGATGCTGGGCCTGCAGCGTGGTTCCACCGCCCGCGAGGTGGTGCAGATCATGGGCGATCTGGCTGAGCAGTATGGCTACGGCGATGGCGGCGAAATGCTGGCCGTTACCGATGCCAACGAAATCTGGATCTTTGAGATCGTCGGCCCCGGCATGCTGTGGACCCCTGAGAGCGGCACCCCCGGCGCCCACTGGGCTGCCCGCCGCCTTGCGGATGACGAAGTGTTCGTTGGCGCCAACCGCTCCCGTCTGGGCGTGATCGACTTCAACGACACCGAGAACTTCATGTGGTCCGAAGGCATCACCGACCTGCCCGAGCAGATGGGTTGGTGGTCTGAAGGCGAAGACTTCGACTTCTCCAAGATCTTTGACCGCGACCGCACTGGCCAATTCGGCTCCTCTCGCCGTGAGTGGCGGGCCTTCGACCTGTTGGCTCCCTCTCTGGAGCTCCCCATCATCGATGGCGGCAGCCAGTATGACTTCTCCATCAAGCCCGACGAGAAGGTGACCATGGACGACCTGTTCACCATCTATAACGATCACCTGGAGGGCACTCCCTACGATCAGACCGTCGGCGTAGCGGCTGGCCCCTATGGCAACCCCAACCGCAACAGCATCAAGAGCGAGCAGATCCCCGAGAGCGCCCAGGGCTACGGCTTCGAGCGCAAGATCGCCATCCACACCTGCTCCTATGTGTTCATCGGCCAGGCCCGTGGCTGGCTGCCCGCTGAGATCGGCACCAAGCTCTGGTACGGCGCGGATGATCCCAGCACCACCTGCTACGTGCCCATCTATGCCGGCGTGACCGAAGTTCCTGAAGCTTGGTCCATCGGCGACCGCCGCGCCTTCGATCAGGATAGCGCTTGGTGGGCATTCAACTTCGTGAACAACTGGGCGCAGCTGCGTTGGGACGCCATGTATGAGGAGATCCACGCGGAGCGGGCCAAGTACATGGATCAGTTCATGGCTGAGGAAGCCGATATCGACGCCGAGGCCGCGAAGCTCTATGAGGAGAGCCCCGAGAAGGCCGCCGCTTTCCTGACCGAGTACACCAACAACGCCATGAATACCGTGTACGAAGGCTGGTGGGATTTCGCTTGGAGACTGGTAGGCAAGTACTATGACGGCCTGTGCCTGGAGGAGGACGGCTCCCGCACCACCTTGGGCATGACCAACCCCGACTTCGTAGCCGCCTCTGGCATTGGCGAGACCATGATCGCGGATATGGAAGCCATCTATGGTACCACCACCGAGGAAGAGGCCCCCGCGGAGGAAGCGCCGGCAGAAGAGGCCCCCGCAGCCACGGAAGCTCCCGCTGAGGAGGCTCCTGCGGAGCCTGCCGCCACGGAGAGCACCGGCATGAGCTCCGGCGCGGTGATCGGCATCATCGTGCTGGTGGTGATCGTGATCGCGGCGGTAGTGTACTTCAGCAAGAAGAAGGGTTCCGAGAGCAAATAAAGGCGCTTAAGGCCCTGTGCTGGTAAGAGACACGCAACATAAGCTTGCAGGGCCTGCCAATCGCAGGCCCTGTCGTGCGAACCGAATACTTTCAGGAGGTACCTGTAACAATGAAAAAGATTCTTTCCATCATCGCCCTGATGTTGGTCCTCGCCCTGGCGCTGAGCGCGTGCAGCGCGCCGGCCGAGGAAGCCCCCGCCGCGGAAGCGCCCGCTGCCGAGGCCCCTGCTGAGGCCCCCGCTGAGGAGGCCCCCGCCACGGAGGAAGCCCCTGCCGAGACCGGCGAGGCCGCTCCTGCCACGGAGGTTTCCGGGGATTCCATCCAGGCGCCCATGATCGTGACCACCTGCGGCCAGAGCCCCGGCGCGGTCATGGTGAACATGGTAGCCGTACAGTCCGGCTTCACCTCCGCCAGCGACAACAGCCTCACCGCTGAGACCCTGGACACCAGCGCCTACAAGACCCTGGTGGTCACCGCGGGCACCAGCATGAAGGGCATGGGCGCGGCCGGCACGGACGTGGATACCGAGATCGAGCGCTGCACCGCCCTGATGCAGGCGGCCAAGGACGCCGGCATGGTAGTGGTCGGCGCCCACATCGAGGGCATGGCCCGCCGCACGGATAATTCCGACGAAAAGTCCATTGAGGCGGTCATGGGCATGGCGGACGTGATCCTGGTGGTAGAGGATAGCGACAGCGACGGCTTCTTCACCGATTACGCGGCCCAGAACAACAAGCCCCTGATCAAGGTGTCCGAAGCGCTGGACATCGCCAGCGTGATCACGGAGTAAGTCCATTTCGGAAGATAAGCGGCCGGGGGGCGGGATAACGCCCCCCTACGGCCTGCCGGCAACCGCCGGCGGGCCGGGGCCGCCCCCCGCTGTCATAGAGGAGGAATTTTTCGTGACTATGTTTACCCATTCCACACTGGTGCTGGTGGCGCTGGTCGTGGTATTCGCATTGGCAAAGAAGCTGCGGCTGACCACCGAGCTGTCCATGCTTACGGCGACCATCGCCGCTGTCCTAATCCATCTTATCCTACCCCAGGGGGAGGATCCCCGTTCCCCCCTGCCCTTTGTGGAGATCGTCCGGCACCTGGTAGAAGGTTCGGTAACGTATCTGGATATTTGTTTATTGTTCCTGACGGCCACGTTCTTCATGACGATCTACAAGGAGAGCGGCGGCGTAGCGTACATCGTGCGGGTGATCGTAAAGACCTTCCACGCCCATCGGTTCGTCTGCTTGATCCTGCTGACGGCGGTGATGCTGGTGCCCGGCGCCATCACGGGTTCCGGGGCGACCACGGTGCTGACCGTAGGCGGTCTGGTAAGCTCGGTGCTGGTGGCCATGGGAGTATCCGAGGACCGGCGGGTGGCGCTGATCTTCATCCTGGCGGCCATGAGCGCGGCCTGCCCGCCCATCAACCTGTGGGCCATGATGGCGGCGGCAGGTTCGAATATGCCCTATGTGGGCTTCACCGTACCCTTGGGCTTCCTGTCCATCGTGGGGGCGTTGTTCGCCACCTTCTACCTGGCGGGCAAGGGCGAAAAGATCCATCTGGACGAGGCCATGGCCACCTTGCCGGAACCGCCTAAGGGCTGGAACGGGCTGCGTGCGGCATTGCCCTTCCTGGTACTGATCGTGATCATCCTGTGCGGCCGTGTGATTCCGGAGTCCTTCCCGGTGGTGGGACTGCCCCTCACCTTCATGCTGTGCGCGGGCACGGTGCTGCTGGTGGCGCCTAAGGGCACCAAGATCAACGTGATCGACGTGGCGTGCACCACGGTAAAGAACCTCCAGGGCCTGGTAGGCATCATGGTGGTAGTGGGCATGCTGAACCAGATCATGACCCTGACCGGCGCCCGTGGTCTGCTGTCCCTGGCGGTGGTAACGCTGCCGGTGGCGGTGCTGTTCGCTACCCTGTGGATCATCCTGCCGGTGGCGGAAGGCGTATTGCAATATGCGGTGGCGCCCCTGTTCGGCGTGCCGCTGATCATGCTGTTCAATATGTTGGGGTATGACCCCATCGTGGCGCTGTCCACCTGGGCGGTAATGCTGCCCTTGGGGGACTGCCTGCCGCCGACCGCAGTGGTGGGCCGGGCTGCCGTGATGGAGCTGGATTACAAGGGGAACTATTATAAGGGGTTTGTAAAGACCGCCCTGGTACCGATGCTGTTCATCCTGGCCATGTCCACCGTGGTCATGATCTTCAGCAAGCAAATCGGCGCATTTATTGGAGGTTAAGGATATGAGCGTTCTCCAGGTAATCAACACGGTGATCACCGTACTATATTATGGCATCGCGGCGTTTTTCCTGTTTGCGCTGGCGAAGGTATTTGTAAAGTCCCAGAAGGTACAGGATGCGATTCTGTACAGCTTGATCATGATGCCGTTCATCCTGCGGCTGCTGCGGCTGAAATAAGGAGGTAGACAGATGAAAATGAGCATGAGATCCATTAAGGCGCTGATTTTGGCTGTCATCTTCTGCGCGGTAGGCATAGCGGGATACCTGTTTTACGAGCACCGGACATACAAGGAAGCGGTGGTAGTAAGCCCCTATGTGACGGAAGTGAAGAAGCTGAGCGACTACAGCGATGTGGTAAAAGGGACGGTCAACGACTGCAACGTATACATCTTTGACAGCGGGGTCGAAGGCGGCACCATGCTGATCTTTGGGGGTACCCATGCGGAGGAGCCGGCGTGCAACACTGCGGCGCTGCTGTTCACGGAGAACCTGAAGGTGACCCAGGGCAAGGTGATCGTGATCGACCGGATCAACACCAGCGGCTCCCTGGCGACCCGCATGGGAGAAGCGTATCCCCGGTTCTACACCATCGAGACGCCGTGGGGCGAAAAGACCTTCCGGTTTGGCGACCGGGCGGCGAACCCGTTGGATTCCTGGCCGGATCCCGAGGTATACATCCACTATCCCAGCGGCCAGAACCTGGCGTATGTGGACATCCGGAACATCAACCGGAACTGGCCGGGCAAGGCGGACGGCCTGCTGACGGAGCGGACGGCGTATGCGGCCATGGAGCTGATCAAGCAGGAAGGGGTGGACATGACCCTGGACTTCCACGAGGCGGAGCTGGAGTATGCGGTGGAGAACACCATCGTGGCCCATGAGAAGGCCAACGAGGTGGCGGCGATGACGTCCATGCTGCTGACGAGCCAGGTATTCGACGTGGCGATCGGCATGGAATTCTCGCCCACGGAGCTGCACGGCCTGAGCCACCGGGAGGTGGGCGACTTCTCCGACGCTGCGTCCATGCTGGTGGAGGTGGCGGAGCCCATGCTGGACCGGATCCGTGGCATAACGGACGAAGAGCTGCTGATGAGCGGTAAGGACCGGTTCGTGATGAAGGCGGGCGAGCACGGGCTGCTGTACGCGCCCATCGACGAGAACGGGTGGCCCATCACCAAGCGGATTGCCCGCCATGTTGAAACCGCCACCACCATCATCGAGGTGAACAACATGGTGCACCCGGATCAGACCATCCTGATCGAGGGGATCCCCTCCTATGAGGAGATCATGGCCAACGGCCCCGGGGCCTACTACCATGACCCCGCCACGGCGGACCCCGCCTACGTTTACTACGATTAATCAACCCTTTTCCGGCCCCTAGGGGGGCGCCGGCCGGCCGCGCTGCGGCCGGCTGGTTTTTTATTTTAATACATTCTTCTTTTGGATTTTATGTCTATTATTTATCTTATTCGATTAAAATGATATATATATGCTGAAAATTATGTATTGAAATTTTGTGGCGGTGTTATCAACATTACGTTAGATGGCTGTAGTTTTGACAGCGGCCAAGGGAGCACCCAAATACCGCTGTTTATTCAAACTCACCAGGAACAATTTCAATTAAAAACACTACTTTCAACAAAATTTCCGTTGGTCTGAATCTTAACCACAAGTCCACCGGTACGCAAAAAATCAGCGTAGAGGACTGCACATTCACGGACTGTGCGATAAAGCATGATACCACGAAAACTTATTCTGCGCCCATCCGTATTGTTGCACAGGAAGGCGCCACCTCCAATCTTACGGTCACCAATACGACCTTCAGCTATTCCTCGGGAAATAAGCCGCAAAATGGCGATATTCTGCTCAACGATGGAAGATATGATGCGGCCGAAACGCAAGGGACTGTGACCCTAGCTATGACGGATACCGCCGCCAACATCATGGTACAGAAAAGCGGATACTACGGTGCCGACGGAAAAATCAACGCTGATAATGGCGAGACTACCACGGTTACCACCAATCATATCGTTTCCGCACACGATACTGAACATTTTACCGTGCAAACTGGTGAAGTAACCCCTCCCACCCCGCCCACTTCCGGGGGTGGTTCGGACGACACCCGGTGGCCCAACATTTTGCAGCATCCCCAGAGCGTGAGCGCGCCTGCGGGGAGCCTGGCCACCTTCAGCGTGGTAGCCAACGGCGGGCCGCTAAGCTACCAGTGGCAGGTGGATCGCCGGGATGGCAAGGGGTTTGTGTCCATTCCCGGGGCAACGGGGGCGACCCTCACCGTGGGCCCGGTGACCGGGGCGGAAAACGGCTATCAATACCGCTGCGCCGTCACCCTGTATGGGGCCACCATGTATAGCGGTGCGGGCCAGCTGTTCGTCACTGCGGGCATGATCCCCAAGACCGGCGATATGCCCGGCAGCCCCGCCCTGTTGTTGGCCCTGGCCGGCCTGGGCCTGGCGGCCTGGGTCGTCGCCCGCCGGCGGGCCGGATAAGGCCGTCGGTTTCCCGATCTCCCATACGGCAGAGGGTTCCTCTGCCGTATTTTTATTGGGGCCAAGGCGGGCCGGGCTGCGTTTTTTTCCTAAATATGCTATACTACAAGCACAACACCACAATTTAGGAGACGGTATGGAGTTTTTGATTCGCCCTGCGGCCGAGGCCGACCTGCCCGTCCTCTTCTCCATCATGGAGCAGGGGCTTGCCAGCGTGCCCGAAGGATGGTTTGCCGGGGAGACGATGGAGTTTCTCCAAACCCACCTATCCGGCCAGGGGTTCATCCTGCTGGCCCAGACGCCCGACGGGACGGTAGCCGGGTATTTTGCCGCCCGCTTCCCAAAGGACGCCCCGGACAACCTGGGCCTGGACGTGGGGCTGCCGGAAGAGGAGCTGCCCTTTGTGGCCCATGGGGAGCTGGCGGTGGTGGCTCCCGCTTTTCGGGGCCAGGGGTTGCAGCTCCGGCTGCTGGAAGCCCTGGAGGGCCGGCTTTGCCGGCTGGGGTACCGGCATCTCCTGTGCACCATCCATCCGGAGAACCGCTTCAGCCGCCGCAATATGGAAGCGGCGGGTTACCGTCCCATTTTACAAAAGGAAAAATACGGCGGCCTCCCCCGGCTGATCCTGTATAAATCCAACGGCCCGGCCCTGGCCGCCCGGCAGTATCCCGGGCTGATGGAGGCGCTATTGGCCTTCCCCGGGGCCCGGACGGATTATAAGCCGGAATGGCAATGGCAGCGGTTTTTGCTCCAGGACAAGCTGTTTGCCGCCCTGTGTACCCCCGGCCTACAGTATAAGCCCCACGGGGGCCGCACCATGCTGCTGCTCAAATGCGACCCGGAGCTGGCCGCCCTATACCGGCTGCAATATCCCCAAATCGTGCCGGGGTTTTACTGCGATAAGCGCCACTGGAACAGCGTATACCTGGACGCTGGGCTGGACCGGGCGGTGCTGGATACCCTGATACGCCATTCCTACCAGCTGGTTTTTGAAAAGCTGCCAAAATACGTTCAAAAGTCCATCCAAGGCCCCGCCCAGCAAGAATAAGGAGGTATTTTATATGAATATCTGGCACGAATGCCCTGCCCAGCATATCACCCCCCATCGGTTCCTGGCGGTGGTGGAGATCCCAAAGGGCAGCAAGGTGAAGTACGAAATGGATAAGGAAACCGGCCTGTTGCGCATGGACCGGATCCTTTACACCTCCACCCAGTATCCGGCCAATTACGGGTTCCTGCCCCGCACCTACGCCAAGGACAAGGACCCCCTGGACGTGCTGGTGCTCTGCTCGGAGGGCCTGGCGCCCCTGTGCCTGGTGGAATGCTATCCCATCGGCGTATTGTTCATGGAGGACAACGGCAAGCGGGATGAGAAGATCATCGCCATCCCCTTCAACGATCCCACCTATAACAATACCAGGATATCAAGGAGCTACCCAAGCACATTTTCTCGGAAATGAAGCATTTCTTCACGGTCTATAAGGCCCTGGAGGCCGGGGAGATCCAGATCCACGACATCCAAGGCCCGGAACAGGCCCGGGCCGTGATCCAGGATTGTATCCAGCGTTACCAGCGGTACTTCCCCGCTTGACCCATTCACCTTGAAAGGAGCGTCCCTATGCAGCGTTACGTCCTGGCCCTAGATCAGGGCACTACCTCCAGCCGTGCCATTCTCTTCGATCAGGCCCAAAACATCGTCCAGGTGGCCCAAAAGGAATTTACCCAGTTCTACCCTCAAGCGGGCTGGGTGGAACAGGACCCCATGGAGATCTATGCCAGCCAATATGCCGTCATGATGGAAGCCATCACCCAAAGCGGCATCGAACCCAAGGAAATTGCCGCCATCGGCATCACCAACCAGCGGGAAACCACCATCGTATGGGACAAGCATACTGGTAAGCCCATCCATCCGGCCATCGTTTGGCAATGCCGCCGCACGGCTTCCATCTGCGAGGAGCTGGAGGCCAGCGGCTTGGGGCCCCATGTGGAGCAGACCTGCGGGCTTCGGATCGACGCCTATTTTTCCGCCACCAAAATCAAGTGGCTGCTGGACCATGTGCCGGGCGCCCGGGCCAGGGCGGAGGCCGGGGACCTGCTCTTTGGCACGGTGGACACCTGGCTGGTATGGAAGCTCACCAACGGCAAAGCCCATGTGACCGACTATACCAACGCCTCCCGCACCATGCTCTTTGACATCCACAAGCTATGCTGGGACCCGGCGCTGCTCAAGGCCCTGGATATCCCCGCCTGTATGCTGCCCCAGGTGGTGGAAAGCAGCCGGGTATACGGCTATTGCAACATCCAGGGCCACGATATCCCCATCGCCGGCATCGCGGGGGATCAGCAGGCCGCCCTGTTCGGCCAATGCTGCTTTGACCCTGGCGAGGCGAAAAACACCTACGGCACCGGTTGCTTCCTGCTGATGAATACCGGGGAACAGGCCGTCCTGAGCAAAAACGGCCTGATCACCACCATTGCCGCCGGCCTGAACGGCCGCATCACCTATGCCCTGGAAGGGAGCGTGTTCGTGGGCGGCGCGGTGATCCAGTGGCTCCGGGACCAGATGCGGTTCTTCCAGGAATCCCAGGATGCGGAATACTTCGCCGGCAAGGTGGCGGATACCGGCGGGGTCTATCTGGTGCCCGCCTTCACCGGCCTGGGGGCGCCCTGGTGGGATATGTATGCCCGGGGCATCATCGTGGGCATCACCCGGGGCACCCAGCCCGCCCATATCATCCGGGCGGCGGAGGAGTCCATCGCCTTTCAAACCGCGGATCTGGTCTGCGCCATGGAAAAGGACTTGGCCCAGCCCCTCTCCTGCCTGCGGGCGGACGGCGGCGCCAGCCGGGACGGGCTCCTGATGCAGTTCCAAGCGGATATCCTGGGCAAGCCGGTGCTCCGGCCGGTGATCCGGGAGACCACCGCCCTGGGCGCCGCATATCTTGCGGGCCTGGCGGTGGGGCTTTGGAAGGATCTGGACACCCTCCGGGCCCTATGGCAGTGCGACGTACGCTTCAACCCCGCCATGCCCGCCCAGGAGGCCGCCCAGCGGCGCCAGGATTGGCAGCGGGCCGTGGCCCGGTCCATGGGCTGGGCTGCCGGAAAGTAGCAGATGTTCCGAGACGTTCCTACGAGGGGGGCGGCGATT
>ENA-UOJC01005162-UOJC01005162.1-human-gut-metagenome-genome-assembly--contig:-C104-NODE-5162-length-10346-cov-6.581382_pt1 | contig 10346 bp, 8 predicted proteins | sample MGYA00242339_ERZ723886 | MGnify/ENA metagenome assembly ERZ723886 | reverse complement strand
AGGTCCTCGGTGGAGGAGACGAACCCTCCCCGCTCCCGGCCGGCCATGGGGTGGGCGGGCACAAACTCCACATCCTGGCGCAGGAGGGCCTGGGCCTCCGCCACGATGCCCCCTTTGACCCCGCACACGTCGGTCAGAAGGCAGCCTGGGGAAAGCAGGTTCTGGTTTTCCGCAAGCCAGGGCAGGATGCTATGGGGGTAGAGGCAAAGCACCACCAGGCCGGCCACCTGAAGCAGGGGGGCGTAATCCGCTGTGGCGCCTTTTTGGATGAGGCCCCGGTCCAGCCCATAGGCGATGGCCGCCGGGTCCCGGTCGATGGCGGTGACCGTGTGGCCCTTGCGGGACAGAGCCATGGCATAGCTGCCCCCCAGCAGCCCCAGGCCCACAATGCAAACGTTGGATTTATCCATGGCAAAGCTCCACCCTGGCCCCCAAATGGGCCAGGTCCTTCCAGAAGTCGGGATAGCTTTTCTCCACCGCCTCCGCCCCCTGGATGTCGGCGGGGATGCGGGCGCCCAGGGCGGCCACGGCCAGGGCCATGGCGATCCGGTGGTCCCCGTGGCTGGATAGGGCGGGGCCGGGGCGCAGCCTGCTTTGGCGGATGCGGATCTCATCCCCGGCCAGGCTGGCCTGGCCTCCCAGCTTGCTGAGCTCCTGGGCCATGGCCGTTCCCCGGTCGCTTTCCTTAAGGCGGAGCCGGCCGGCGTTCAGCAGACGGCTTTCCCCTTGGCAATAAATTCGAAGGGTCTTTAGGATGTGCCCCATGTCTGGGCATTCTCCCAGGTCTGCCACAAAGGGGGCCAAGGGTCTAGGGGGCTGGCCGGGGACGTGGCCGCAGCGGGCCAGGATCTCCCCCATGACCCGGTCCCCCTGGATGGAGCGGAGGGAAAGGCCGGCGACCGACACATCCCCCAGAATGGCGTCCAGGGTCAGGAAAAAGGCTGCCTGGGAATCGTCCCCCTCCACCAGGAAGGGGGCGGCGGGGGCGGTAAACCGCTGGTTCCCCGGGACGCGCAGGGTCAGCCCGTCCAGGAAGGCAGCCTGTACTCCAAAGGCGTCCATAACCTGAAGGGTCATGTTTACATAGCCCCGGCTTTCAAAGGGGGGCTGGATGCGGATATGGCTATCCCCGGGCAAAAGGGGCAGGGCGAAGAGCAGGCCGGAGATGAACTGGCTGCTCACATCCCCGGGCAGCCCATAGTCCCCGGGGGCCAAGGGGCCCTGAAAGGACACCCCGGTTTCGTCCTGGGCAAAGGGCAGGCCCTGGCCGTGGAAGATGGCCCCATAGGGGCCTAAGGGCCGCTGGGGCAGGCGGCCGCGGCCGGTGAGCCGGGCCGGGGCCGAAGCCAGGGCAAAGGCGGGGATGAGAAAGCGCAGGGTGCTGCCGCTTTCCCCGCAGTCCACCGGCCCCTGGGGGGCCTTGGGCCGGCCGGCCACCCCCTGCACCCGGGCCAGGGAGCCCTGGCGGACAATGGACGCCCCCAGGGCGGTCAAGGCCCGGCAGGTGGCTTCCATATCCTGGGAGGGCAAGATCCCTTGGATCCGGGTCTCCCCGACGGCGAGGCCGGCGCAGAGCAAGGCCCGGTGGGCCATGCTTTTGGAGGGGGGGACGGTGACGCTGCCCTGGAGGCGGCTAGGCTGGATACGGGCCAGCATCTTACAGATCCCGGCCGATCACCTGGGCGATGGTGCGGCCTTTTTGGATGATGGAGGCGAAACGCTCCGGCCGCACGCTCTGGGCGCCGTCGCTCCAGGCGGCCTCGGGATGGGCGTGGACCTCGATGATGAGCCCGTCCGCCCCGGCGGCGATGGCCGCCAGGCTCATGCTTTCCACATACCGCCAGTCCCCGGTGGCGTGGCTGGGATCGATGATGATGGGCAGATGGCTCTTGCGCTTGATGATGGGGATCACGGAAAGATCCAGGGTATTGCGGGTATACTTTTCAAAGGTGCGGATGCCCCGTTCGCAGAAGATCACGTTGGGGTTGCCGGCGGCCATGATGTATTCCGCGCTCATGATCCACTCCTCGATGGTATTGGCCAGGCCCCGCTTGAGCAGGATGGGCTTGGACATTTTGCCCACCGCCTTAAGGAGCTGGAAATTCTGCATATTCCGCGCGCCGATCTGGACCAGATCCACATATTCCTCAAATTCGTCGATCTTGTCCTCGCTCATCAGTTCGCTGACGATGGGCAAGCCGGTGACCTTGCGGGCTTCCACCAGGTCCAGGATGCCCTCGGTACCCAGGCCCTGGAAGGCGTAAGGGGAAGTACGGGGCTTATAGGCGCCCCCCCGGAGCATATGGCCGCCGGCGGCCTTGACGCTTTTGGCCACCTCCACGATCTGCTCCTTGCCCTCCACGGAGCAGGGGCCGCCGATGACCGCCAGTTTTTCCTTGCCCCCCACCGGGATGCCCCGGACCGAGATGACGGAATCCTCGTGGTGGAACAGGCGGTTGGCCAGCTTATAGGGCTCGGAAACCCGTTGTACGTTATCCACATAGGGATTGGCCCGGATGCGCTTTTCATCCAGGCGGGTGGTATCTCCCACCAGGCCGATGACCGTATAGTCCGTACCGGTGATGACGCTGACCCGGATGCCCTGGCCTTCAAAGCTTCCCACCAGTTTTTCCAATTCTTCTTTGGGGGTTCCCAGTTTGGTGCTGATAATCATATGTTTGAATCCTTTCGGTAAGCCGAGGGCCGGGCCAGCCGGAGAAATTCCGCCGTAGCCTGCCTGGCTGCTTCTTCCAATGTAGTATGGTTTTGAATGACCCCCGCCGCCGCCTGGCGATAGCGGGGCTGGCGGGCCTGGTAAAGGGCCTCCACCGCCTCCCGGCTGCCGGAAAGGGGCCGGCCCGCCCCCAGGGCCAATTGGTCCAGGGGCCGCTCCACCAGTAGGATGACCCCGTTCTGGGCCAGGGCCTGCAAATTTTCCCTGCGCAGCACGCAGCCGCCTCCGGTGGCGATCACCTGCCCGGTCTCCCGGGCCAATTTTAGCACCGCCTGGGTCTCCCGGCGGCGGAAGCCTTCCTCCCCTTCCTGCTGGAAGATGCGGGAAACGGCCATGCCCGCCGCCGCCTCCACCGCCGCGTCCACGTCCACGAAGGGGCGGCCCAGGGCCTTGGCGCATAGGCGGCCCAAGCTGGTCTTGCCGCTGCCCGGCATTCCGATGAGCACCAGGTTTGCCTGTTTTGCCCATATTTCCCGGGAAATGGCCGTTAGGGCGTCGTCCTCCAGGGGCCGGTTTAAAAACAGCTCCGCCGCGTATTTGGCCTGGGCCACCAGCATGGGCAGCCCGCCGGCAGCGGCCAGGCCCAGGGCCCGGGCCTGCTGCACCAGGCAGGTATGCAGGGGATTGTACACCACGTCCAACACGGCCGTTAGGCAAGGGAAGGCCCCCGGGTCTATGGGGCAGGCCTGGTTGTTGGGGTACATGCCCAGGGGGGTGGTGTTCACCAGCAGTTCCACGTCCTGTTGCGCCAGGGCCTGTTCATAGGAGAGCTGCCCCGGCCCGGGGCTCCGGCTGGCGATCTGGATGCGCCGGGCGCCCTGGGCCCGGGCCGCAGCGGATACGGTATGGCTGGTGCCGCCGCTGCCCAGGATCAGCAGGTTTTTCCCGGCAAAGTCCACCCCCGCCGCCCGGGCCAGGTACAAAAACCCCAGGTAATCCGTATTGTAGCCTATAAGCCGGCCCCCCCGGTTCACGATGGTATTCACCGCGCCGATGGCCTTTGCCATGGGGTCCACCTGGTCCAGATAGGGGATTACCGCAGCCTTGTAGGGGATGGTCACGTTGACGCCTAAAAAATCCCGCCTTTGTAGAAACCCGGGCAGGGCTTCCGGCTCCAGGGGGCAAAGCCGGTAGGCATAGCCCCCCAGGGCCTCGTGGATGGGCTTGGAAAAGCTATGGCCCAGGGGGTTGCCGATCAATCCGTATTCCATGGCGCCTCCTTGGGCCAGCCGGCCCCCCGCTGCCAGGCCAGGCCCTGGGCCTGGTTCATCAGGTCCCCCAGGCACAGGGCGGTGAGGCAATCCTGGACCGCCGCCGCCCGATGGGCGATGCAGGGATCGTGCCGGCCCTGGATCTGTAGGGTGGCGTTTTCCCGGGCGGCCAGGTCCACCGTGGCCTGGGGCTGGTAAATGCTGGGGGTGGGCTTCACCGCCGTGGAAAACAGCAGGGGCATGCCGTTGGTGATGCCGCCGTTGACCCCGCCGTTGTGGTTGGTGGCGGTGACCACCTTTCCCGCCTCCATGCGGAAGGGGTCGTTGGCCTGGCTGCCCTGCATGGCGGCCAGGCGGAAGCCGCTGCCGAATTCCAGCCCCTTTACCCCGGGGATGGAAAACAGCAGGGCCGCCAGCTGGCTTTCCACGCTGGCGAAAAAGGGTTCCCCCAGGCCGGGGGGCAGGCCGGTGACGGCGGTCTCCAGGATGCCCCCCACGCTGTCCCCCGCCTGGCGGGCCCGGAGGATCTCCCCCTCCATGGCTTCCCCCGCCTGGGGGGACAGGGTGGGAAAGGCGCGGGCGGAAAGGGCCGTGAGCTGGCTTTCGCAGGGGGCCTGGCCCAGGGCGAAGGCCGTGGGGTCCACAGCCGTGCCCACCTGTTTGAGCCGGGTGCCCACCCGCACCCCTTTCCCTTCCAGGAGCTTAAGCAGGATGCTGCCCGCCGCCACGATGGGGGCGGTGAGCCGGCCGCTGAAATGGCCGCCGCCCCGGGGGTCGTTATGGCTTTGGTATTTGACCCGGCCGGTATAATCCCCGTGGCCGGGCCGGGGGGTATCCCAAAGGCTCCCATAGTCCTTGCTGTGGGTATCCTGGTTGGGGATCAGCAGGCACAGGGCCGTGCCGGTGGTGCGGCCCCGGTAGGCCCCGCTCAGGATCTTTGGCGCGTCCGCCTCCCGCCGGCCGGTGGAAAGGGCGGCTGCGCCCTTGCGCCGTTGCAGCTGCCGGGCCATGAAATCCAGGTCGATCTCCAGCCCCGGGGCCAGCCCCTGGACCACGCAGCCCACGGCGGGGCCGTGGCTTTCCCCAAACAGGGTCAACGTCAGGCTTTGGCCCATGGTATCCCGGTTCATCCGATTCCCTCCCCGATGATGGCGGGCAGGGCCGAAAGGGGCGTCCGGTCCAGCCGGTATTGGCCTAGGGCCGGCACCCGCACCAGGGTCACATAGCCGCTGTCCGCCTTTTTGTCATGGCAAAGCCGCCGGAAGATGGCCGCCCCGTCATACCGGATGGTATGGGGCAGGCCCAGACCTTCCAATACGGCGATGGTCCGTTGCTTCAATTGGGGGTCCAGGATCATGGGCAGCATACCCAGGCCCACGCATTCCCCGTGGTATAGGCCGCCCAGGCCCTCCTCGCTCTCGATGGCGTGGCCGATGGTATGGCCCAGGTTCAGGGCCGCCCGGGGGCCCGCCTCCCGCTCGTCCTGCTCCACCAGGGCCTTTTTCACCAGCAGGCTCCTGCACAGGATCTCCTCCAAATGGGCTTGGAGGTCCCCCTGTTCCAGCAGGGCAAAGAGCTGGGGGTCCCCAATCAGCCCCGCCTTGAGGGCCTCCGCCAGGCCGGCGGCAAAGTGCCGGGGCGGCAGGGTATGGAGGGTATCCGGGTCCACCAGCACCAGCCTGGGCTGGTGGAACACCCCCACCTGGTTCTTGCTGCCCCCCAGGTTCACGGCGGTCTTGCCCCCGATGGAGGAATCCACCTGGGACAGGGTGGTGGTGGGGCAGTTGATAAAATCGATGCCCCGCATATAGCACCCGGCGGCGAACCCCGCCAGGTCCCCGATCACCCCGCCGCCCAGGGCCAATACCCCGTCCTTGCGGGAAAAGCCCAGTTCCAGCATTCGGGTGAGCAGGGCCTCAAAGGCGGCCAGGCTTTTGCTCCCCTCCCCCTGGGGCAGGGTGATCAGATGGCCCTGGGGGCACTGGGCCAGGGCCGCCTCCACCAGGGGCTTTGGCACCCCGGTATCCGTGACCACCAAGATGTTCCGCTGTAGGTTTGCCAGGCTGCCCAGCCTGTTTAAGCAGCCCCGCTCCACCAGGATGGGATAGCTGCGGCTGCCCAGCTCCATATCAATGCGCATGTCCGTCCTCCCGTTCATACCGGCCCAACAGCCGTAGGCTGCTGCATTGGGCCCTTAGGGCTTCCAGCAGGGCCGGGCCCGGCGCGCCCACCAATTCCGTATAAAAATAGTATTCCCAGGCCGTATGGGGCAAGGGCCGGCTTTTGATGCTTTCCATGTTATAGCCCTGCTTGCCGATGGTCTCCACCACCTGGGCCAAGGCCCCGGCCACATGGGGGATGGTAAAGAGCAGGGAAAACCGGTTGCCCATTTGGGGCGGCTCCTTGCCGATGACCATGAAGCGGGGGGGGTTGTCCCGGTCCCGGCGGATGTCCGGGCCGAGCCCCTGGAGGCCGTCAAGGGCCGCAGTCTCCCGGGAGGCGATGGCCCCCAGGGTAAGGTCCCCGGTCCCCGCCACCTCCTGGGCGGCGATGGCGGTATTGGCCCGGGGCTCCCCCTCCAGGCCCAGCCGGAGCAGGAATTCCCGGCATTGGCCCAGGGCCTGGGGATGGGACAGCACCCGGCGTATATCCCCCAGGGCGGCCCCGGGCAGGCCCAGCAGGTTCTGGGTCACCGGCAGGTCGTACATCCGCTGCACATAGCAGCCCGGGTTGGCCATACAAAGGTCCAATGTCTCGGCCACGTCCCCGGCCTGGCTGTTTTCAAAGGGCAGCACCCCATGGGCCGCCTGGCCCGCTTGCACCGCCGCGAACACCCCCTCGAAGGTGGGGCAGGCCAAAGCCCGGGCATGGGGGAAAAGCCGGGATAGGGCGATGTGGGAAAAAGCCCCCGGCACCCCCTGATAGGCAACGGTATCCCGGCCCAACAGCCCCGCCTGATATTGCCGGGACAAGGCCATATTATATTGTAGGAAATCCCGGTAATAGGCCCGGAGGGGATGCCCTGGGGGCAACCGGTCCAGGTTGCGTTCCAGCACCTGGGCTTCCCGGGCCCCATCCAGGATGGGCAAGCCCTGTTCCGCCTTATAGGCGGCCACCTGGGCCACCGCCTCCATGCGGGCCTGGAACAGGCGGGCCATTTCCCCATCGATCCGGTCGATGGCCTGCCGGGCTTTTTCCAACGCGTCTTTTTCCATGGCGAACGTTCTCCCTTTTCCTAGAAGGACAGCTTTTCCAGCCGGTCAAAGGCCTCCCCCAGCTGATCCAGCCCCAGGGTGCAGGCGATGCGCATATAGCCCTCCCCCGCCTGGCCGAACACGGAGCCCGGCAGCATGAGCACATGGGCTTCGTCTAAAAATACCTGGCAGGCTTCCATGCTGCTCAATCCCGTGGGCCCGATGCCGGGGAACACATAAAAGCTCCCTTGGGCCGGGCAATCGGTCATAAAGGGCAGCTGACGGATCCGGTCCCGGGCATAATATACCCGCTCCCGGAACACCGGCCCCACCAGCGGCCGCAGTTCCGCCCGATGGCGTAGGGCGTAAAGGGCCGCCCGCTGGCCGGGAGAGGGGGCGCAATAGATGATATTTTCCCCCACGTAGCGCACCCCTTCCGCCACCTCCGGGGGCGCGGCCACCCAGCCGATGCGCATGCCGGTCATTACGAAGTTCTTGCTGCAGGAGCCCAAGGTCACCGTGCGTTCCTGCATCCCCGGCAGGGTCATGATGGGGAGGAATTCCGAGGTGAAGCACAGGTCCGTATAGATGTCGTCGGCGATCACCAATAGGTCCGCCGCCTTGGCCAGCGCCGCCAACCCCTCCAGGGTCTCCCGGGTGTAGCAGGCGCCGGTGGGATTGTTGGGGGTGTTGACGATCATGGCCTTGGTTTTGGGGGTCACATAGGCCGCCGCCCGCTGGGCGTTAGGCTGGAACCCCTCCTCCGCCAGACAGGGCACCAGCACCGGTACCCCGCCCGCCGCCTGGGTCTGGGAGGCGTAGGGCGAAAAATACGGGGAAAAGATCAATACCTCATCCCCCGGGTCCAGCACCGCCTGCATCACCTGATACATGCCTGAACAGGCCGCCGGGGTGATGGTGATCCATTCCGGTCCCAACGCCAGGCCGTGCTCCTCTTTGTAAAAATCGCAAACCGCCTGGATCAGCTCCGGGTCCCCCTTGGAGGGGGTATACTTGGTGTGCCCTTTGCAACTATCCTGGTACATGGCGTCCAAAATGGCCTGGGGGGTGGGTATATCCGGATCCCCGATGGACAGGTTGATCACGTCTGGATACTTTTTTGCGTTGGCAAACAATGCCATCATGGTGTTGGGGCCGATGGCCGCCTGTCGTTTGGAAATCCATTGCCGCATGGCAAACCCTCCGTTCTTTTCATTAAATTTCATCATAGTATACCACATTTTTCTTGGATTGGCAGGTACCTTTTCCTGCAAATCTCAGGTATTTGCATCATTTCTTGCACGGAAAAAAATTGCACCCCTATTTATGGGATTTTTAGCCCTGCTTTTTTTCAATGGCCCCAGGCCATGGATGTTGCCAGGGATATTGTTTGTTTCCAGCGGCCCTCCCGGCTGCTAAATAAAAATACAGACGCCCCTAGTCCCCCTGAAAAAGACGTCAAGAAAATTCCAGTTTAGAGAGAAAGGCAATATGCAGGCAGGGTTTTTGCCTGAAAATGAATTGGTATTCTAAAAAGCCCCGTGCTACCATGATGAGGCAAACGGGATACGGACATCCTGTGTGCAAAAAATTTTTGGAGGAACAAGATACAAATGAAACGGTCCTTACACATGAGCCTGGCTGCGGTCTTGCTGGCCATGCTGCTGCTTTCCGCTTGCGCCGCCCAAGCGCCTGCTGCTGACGCTTCCGCCGAAGCGCCGGCGGAAACCGGAACCCAGTACATCACCAAGGAAGACCTGAAAGCCGCCATGGACGCGGGCGAGGCAGGGTACGTCCTGCTGGATGTGCGCAAGGCTGCGGACTACGCCGCTTCTCACATCCAGGGCGCCTATAGCGCGGATGTGGACGCCACCATCAGCAATTCCGACGACGAGACCTCCCTGGCCAACCTGAAGGCGGCGGTCGCCGCCGCCACCGGCGCCGAGACTGGCAACGGGGATGAAAAATTCGTGCTGATCTGCTACTCCGGCAAGAAATATGCCGAGGCTGCCACCAATCTGCTCCAACAGATGGGGGTACCCGCTGCGAACCTATACACCCTGGAGGGTGGCCAGAATGGTTGGGCGGAAGCCGGCGACGAGTATGTAGCCCTGCTGGAGAGCGGTGAAGGCGCCGCGGCCCCTGAGGCGGAAGCAGAAGCCCCTGCCGCTGCCGTTACCCCGGCGGTGGACGCCAGCGAAAAGCTCATCACCCCGGACGAGGTGGAAGCCCTGATCGCCCAAGGCGCCAAGGTCTTTGACCTGCGGGGTGTAGAAGATTACGAAGCGGGCCATATCCCTGGGGCCATGAACATCAACAACAAGCAATTTGAGAATCCCGACAACCCGGTTGACGGTGAGATCGCCACGGCGGAACAATTCGAGGCCCTGATGAGCAGCTACGGCATCACCCCCGAAGATGTGATCATCACCTATGCCAGCGCCTCCAAGCCTCAGATGGCCCCCCGGCTCATCTGGACCCTGGAAGCCTTCGGCCACACCACCACCTACCTGCTGGACGGCCAGTATGAAGCCTGGGCCGCCGCCGGCAAGGCCACCGAAACCGGCGCCAGCCCCGCAGTAGAAGCCTCCGAATACAAGGTGATCTCCACGGAAAACGACATCAACGTGGACAAGGACTATGTGATCAACCTGCCGGAAGGGGCCGTGCTGCTGGATTGCCGTCCCGTTGCGGATTATTCCGGCGAGGCCGTGGCCGATGGCAATGCCCGTGGCGGTCACATCCCCGGCGCAGTGGACGTATACTACATGGACGCCGTGGACGAGAACGGCTTCTTCCGCAGCGTGGAAGAGCTGACCCAGCTCTATGCCTCCGTGGGCGTGACCCCGGACAAGGAGATCGTCACCTACTGCCAGCGGGGCCATCGGGCTTCCCACACCTGGTTTGCCCTCACCTACATCCTGGGCTTTGAGAACGTGAAGGTGTACGACGGCTCCATGATGGAGTGGAGCAACCTGGAGGACCAGCCCATTGAGACCGAGGTCGCAGAAGGCAGCGTAGGCACCCTGGGCGACGCCGCCGCCACCGCCGCCGCTGGCGATACCTGCGAATAACCGCATACCATCTGGGTTTTCCCTTCGCCCCAACGGGTTCCCGTTGGGGCGTTTTCGCAACCTCCCTCCTGGGATGGGGACGGCCGTTGGCGGCGGCCTGGCCGGGCGGCCTGCATGCCCGGGGCGGCCCCCG
>ENA-UOJC01005160-UOJC01005160.1-human-gut-metagenome-genome-assembly--contig:-C104-NODE-5160-length-10353-cov-4.898330_pt1 | contig 10353 bp, 12 predicted proteins | sample MGYA00242339_ERZ723886 | MGnify/ENA metagenome assembly ERZ723886 | reverse complement strand
AGAAAACTAAAGACTGTAAAAAAGAACTTACAGCGCAAGCGTAAGACAGGAATCTTCTCTCAATCCCTGCCTTACGGTCGATTTGCCCCTATATATTTTCGCCTTCTGGTAGGGCCAGCAGATCTTTATTATTAGGTATTGTTTTGGCGCTGCACCTCTCCCTTGGCTCCAAAGCCATAGCCACGGTTGCCACGGCAAAGACGCTGGCAACACCGGTCAATATGCCGCCAATAAAGGTCCACGTTTTGTTCACGGTATTCTCCTCGGCTTGACGTTCAGACATGCGGGAGCGGCAGGGTGATTCTGCCGCTCCCGCCCCATACTACCTCGTCACTCTTCCATGCTTTCCTTAATGGCTTCTAGGATAGCAATAGCCACAGGTATCCAGGTCGTGGGATTCATGATTCCTCCTTGTATGTCTCAGCAGCGCGGGATGCGCCGCCGTTTGGGGCAATGTGTCAGACAGTACGCCTGTGAATGAGAATTTAACCAGCGCCTCCAGCAGAAAATACAGAACTCAACGGGTACGATCATGACTGTCTCCCCTGAGCAATGCCGTCTGTAACATCTCAAACATAGCTGGGGCCAGTTCCTGTAACGTGGTAATGACCCGGCTGTGCTGCGGCAGAAGCTGGCTGACGGCATTGGACTTGATGCCGATGCCGTAGATTTCCACGCCCAGACGTTCCGCTTGGCGGAGAGCGTATTTGCAGGGCGGAACGGCATCTGGCACGCCATCGGTCAGGATGAGGGTGATCTTCCGATCCTCTGCTTGCGCATGCAGGGTTTGCAGCACCCACCAGAGGGCCGGGGCTAGGGGCGTGCCGCCGGAAGCGGTTATGCCGAAATTCTCCGAGACGTTCTCTCCGTGGCGGACCAGAGGGAAGACGGCCGACACCCGGCTGATGGCAGGAAAGACCGTCACCGCCGGATTGACGCCCTTGATGCCCTCCAATGCCTTGGCAACGGCATAGCAGCTTTGGCAGGCCAGCTTGATGGGCGGGCCGCTCATGCTTCCGCTGCAACCCAAGAGGATGTGCACGGCGGTGTTCAGGCCGAGCTGGACGGATTCACGCCGGAAGATTCGAGGGTTGCCCACGCTCAGGCGGTGCAGGCTCGCGGGTTGCAATCTCCCTCGCCGTCCGATGGCACAACGCCGTAAGGACTGGGCCTGCAAAAGTCCGTGCAAGCGCTGGCGCAAGGCGTTGCAGTTCCATAGGGCTTCGACTTTTTCTTCCGGAGGCAATGGCTGGACAAAACGCGTACCAAGAACAGCTACTTCCATGCTGTTATCAGCGTTTGACGTTGGAGTCTCCATGAGCCCTTCAGCCAGCAACTCACCCAGATTCCGGGGCAGGTTGCGCATATCAGCCGTAAACAAATCCTCCAATTCCTGTTTTCTGTCATGCGCTTTTCCTCCGCTTCTGTTGTGCTTCGTTTTTGCCTGTGAATTTAAGCGATTATCTTGTTCTTTTTGGCATGGCGAATCGGTCCGGCTCACATTCACATCGCAACCTGAGGACACGGCAGCGGAATCCAGCCCGGAGGTTCCTGTGGTTTGCGTGAGGGATTCGTTGGATTGCGCCTGATTTTCATCCTCATTTGGCGATGATTTTACGTTCTCCCTCTCCGAACCTCTTCCTTCTTGCCGGGGTTCCCATTGCCGGATACAGGCCGCCAGCTGCCGAGCGTACATGATGGCAGTTCCTGTGTCCGGGCAATGGATGCGGATCTTGACCAGCACCGCATCCAACGTTTCCGCCAGACCGGGATATTCCCGGCGCAAGGAATCCCGCGCGACCATCCGCCTCGGTGTCACTTCCTGTACGTCCCATGCCCGCACGGTCAGCAGCACATAGTCCAGAACAGCACGGGCCGGGGTATGCGCCCCGGCCCGTGCTTCCGCCCCGTCCACAAAGAATTTTCGTATCAGCCGGTTCAGGTTTTGTCGGCAGCCCGGAAAGATGGCTGATAGCCGTTTTTCCACCCGCCAGTCCTCAAGGCTGTTGAACAGGTTGAAGGTGACGGCATCCATATTCGCCGCCTTCATGGCAAGGAAGTCCGTATGTCGGATGTGGCCCGCTTCGTGATCCACGAAACCTTTGGCCAGAGCCAATGCCGTAGTGTCACAATCCAGCGGCAGGGCCGGGATATGGATGACCTTGCCGTCCGTGTAAGCCCCGCTGCCGCCGATGCGCACCTGCACGCCGTACCGGTCGCCCAGGACGGAGGCCAGCAGCGGCAGGCAGTTGAGTATATCTTTTTGACGGATGCTCATGGTGATCACCACAAGCCCATGCTGGGGATCTCAGGACTGGGCGTAGTGGCCGGAATCTCCGGCAAAACCGGAGCGTCATCCGAACTGTTCTCCTCATCCGCTTGTCCATCCACGATGTTGTCCACACCAGACGGTTCGCCGGACGTGGATGATCCGGCCCCGGACAGCAAAGCGTCCAGCACCGTGGCCGGGCCGTAGCCTTCAATGAGTTTCTGAGCGTGCAGCACCAGAGTGCCGCTGTCCTTGAGCATACAAACCAGACCTTGCAGCATGAGCAGGTCCGGGCCGGTGATAGTGCCCTTGACCGGAATGCGCTTCAGCGCGGCTTCAATAATCTCCGCCACCGGGGCCACATGCGGTTCCACAAAGGACAGCCCGGTCAACTTACCGTGCAGGGTCCGCAACGGAGAAAGCGCCTTGTGGGTCACTTCGGTCTTGCCCTCATAGACCCTGCGCCAGATTTCCTCGGCGGAACGGGCCACTTCACTGAACAGCGTGCCGCCCAGGCCGGTCACTTCTTCAGCCAACCCGGCCTCGGTAACGGCGGTCTGATTCTCATGCGCATCCAGAGGAGCCACCCTGTACAATTGCCAGCGGAAATCCATGCGGGCGCGCACATAGTCCGAGCCCACCACGGAATTGCGGATGATGCCCGCCCACTGCTTGTGTTTGGCGATCCAGGTTTCCAGGGACTGATCGTAATCGGCCAGAAAATCCGCTTTGGCCTTGAGGAATTCCTCCCGGATGTGGATCAGCTCTTCCACAATGTCCCCGGCCTTGTCTTCGGGGATGGCCCAACCGGACATGAAACGGACGCCGTGCCGGTCCAGGAAGTTGAAAGCTCGCGCCTTGAGCGTGCCGAAGATGCGCAGGCTTTCCGGGTCGGCAATGCGTTTGGACCCCAGCGAGGCGAGATCTTCCGGCGGCAGTTCCGCGCCGCCCAGATCCTCGGCACTCATCTTCCGCCGGGCGGACCAGAGGTTGATGTCCAGATTCAGGGCCAGCAGATTGTCCAGAATGCGGATGTCGGAAGGCAGGGACGTGTTCATTATGCGTTCTCCTTGGGAATGAAGGTTGCATTGGGATTGAGGATGTAACCCCCGTGCAGCTTCTTGAGGGCGCGGTTGAGCAGTTCTTGCACGGGGTTATGGTCGGCGCATTGGTCCACCGCGACGCTGATACGTTGCCCGGTAGTCCCGGAACGACCCCAGGTCAGGCTGAGTCCCTGCGGCGTCGCGGTGGCTCCCCAGAATTTGCCGCCGGAGGGAGTGCCTTTGTCCAGATGGAGGAATGGCTGTGTGGGGAGTTGGGCGAGGTCGGCTCTCAGTAAGGAATGCAGCCCCTGCTGGACATAGGCGATGCCGTCAATTTCTGATGCCGGTGCGGCGTGGCTGGCCGGAAGGTCTTCCTGACGAGGAAAGATCCGTTGTGCCAGCTCGTGCAGCATGGCCCGACTCTCGCGGCTGGCCCGGTAGGCCAGCGCCCGATCCAGGGCGTAGGTCACGGGCTGGATGCCCTGTTTGGCCAGAGGCTGGAAACGTACGGTCAGATCCGCCCAACGCAGCAGGCTGCGCGTGGAGAAGGTGACTTCAATACTGTTGCTCAGATTGGACTGGGAAGACTCGCCCATGAAGAGCTTGCGCACCTCATTGGCGTAATCCACCATCGTTTTGCACAGATTCTCAGGCAGAGCCGGGAAGCGCTGACGGAGCAGCTTTTCTTCCACCGCAGGGTTGGGATAGCCGACTTCACAGAGAATGAAGCGGTCGGCAAAGGCCAGATTCTGGCGCTGGGTGCCCTGGTACAGGCCTGTTTCATCACCGCCGCCGTTAGTGTTGGCCGTGGCCGCGAAACGAAACAGCGGATGCGGTGTGATCAGTTCACCGCCGTTCTCCGCAATGCAAAGAGGTGAGCCGTCCAGGACTCCGTTCAGACCGGCGGCCACCTCCGGAGAAGTCAGGTCTATCTCATTGAGGAGCGCCAATCCGCCATAGCGCATGGCAAGGGCCAGCGGGCCGTACTCAAAGGACATATTGCCGTTCTTGACGGTCAGATGGCCCACCAGGTCAGCGAATTCCAGCCTGCCGTGGCCTGTCACCTCGAAAACGGGATAGTTGAGCCGGGCAGCCAGTTGCCTGATGCAGGAGGTCTTGCCGCAGCCTGTGGGACCGAAGACATAGAGCGGTTCCTGCGGATCAAGGAACCAGACGATCACGTCCCGGCTGGCTTCATGGAAGATATAGGCCGGGTCAATGGCCGGTGTGTAGGCCGAAGGCTGAGCGTAACCTTTGACCAGTTTACCGGAAGCCTTGCCGCTGAAAACCTGGCCCGCATCCAGATCGGCGGGTTGGAGTTTATTGAGATCGCTGAGAATAGTGTCCATAGTTGCTCCTGAAAAGCGAACAGCCTCCCTTTGACGGGAGGCCGCTCACTCGGTTATTATGAGTAAAACATGGAGGACTCTATGTCCCTGACACAAATTTCTTTGGATGAAACTACGTTGGCCCAGTTAGATGCCGTCGCTACGGCACGTTCACTTTCTCGTGAAGAAACTGTACGGGAAGCCATTAAAAGCCTTACGGAATATGAACTCTGGTTCCGCCGTAAGGTAGACAAAGGGCTTCAGGATATCCGGGAAGGCCGTGTGCTTTCAAGCGAAGAGGTTGATTGCCGCGCGGAAGCCAGGCGAGTTCGGCTCCTTAAGAGCAAAAGAATGATTGCCTGATGCGGGTAATTTGGACTGAGTCTGCCGAAAATGATCTTGATATAATTATATCCTATATTGCAGACGATAACATCGAAGCTGCTCTATCGCTGGATAACCTTTTACGTTCTACGGCAAAGGAGCTTGCTCAATTTCCTCTTATCGGAAGGTCCGGGAGGGCCAGTGAGACAAGAGAACTTGTGGTTCACCCCAATTATATATTGGTGTATGTGACTGCTGTGGACACGATACAGATTGTTTCTGTGCTTCATTCCGCACAGCAATATCCCCCTGAGTAACATTCTATCCCGCCTCTCCCAGTTCAATACTCCTGTTCAGTTCCAGGCCGAAAGGATTCTCCCAGAAACCGCCACGAACCTCGGTATCGTCGTATTCCTCGCCGATGCGGATGAAGCGGTAATCTTCATCCTCCAATTCATTCATCAGCGCCCCCAGCAAAGCGATGTCCTGATAGTCGGGGTACCATTTTATCCAATCCCAAAGCCAGACTTCCGCGCCGCTATCAGAGTCAATATAATGATACGCGGCATAGGCCAGCAGGCTTTCCACTTCCTTGCGTGTTTCCTCGGATACCTCCGGGCCAGCCAGTTTTTTGTTCAGGACATCCACGCCCGCCCTGGTCAGAACTAGACCCACCTCAGAACGATAGCCCATGATTTCCTCCTTTTCAGCTGATAGTATTGATGATCAGTCGTGATGCAGCCGCTCCCTCCCGCTCACAACGGGAGAGGAGCGCATCCACGTCGATGTCGTCCAGATGTTCAAAACGGAAAATGTCGGCCAGCTCGTCATGCAGAGCTTCGCGATTCAGGCTGCGTCGCCCGGTTGCGGTTGCGGTTGTGCAGCGGAAGCGGTGCTGTCCGGTGCTGATCCAGTCCAGCGTGCCGGAAAGGTGGCAAGCCAATTTGAGGGCGGCCTCTATTTCCTTGATCGCGGCATCCAGAGTGGAGCGGCTTTGCTTGAGGGCGTCCAGCCGGGTGAGGGCTGGTTGCCATTGAGGTTGGTAGTCGCCCTGCGGGAACTTGGGGCAATCCGTATTGAACCGGCAGCAGGCACACAAGGGATGAAATCCCTGGGCATGGGGCACAGCATCCAACGTGAGCGACCCCGTACGGATGTCTTGTAGCTGTGCCCAGAACGCCCGCGCCTGCGTGAGTATATTCGCCAGTGATTCGGCATCATAGCCGTAAGGACCGAATGGTCTGGCCTCTTTCATGGAGAGGCAGAGCAGCCAGCCTTCCAGCGATACGTCACGCACGGAATCCGGGAACGCCAGGCCCAGATGCTCACGGCATATCTGCGGAAAGGTCAGATTGTCATGCAAAATTCTGCCGTTCTTATCCCGCAGGCTGAAGGTCGGCTTGTTCCAGAGCCGGCGCAGCAGACCCGTCTGCCCGCTGATTTGTAGTCCATGCGCGGTATAGGGGTCTGCCGGAAGCTGTTCCATGCTTTTCACTTCCAAAATCCGTACTGCTGGTCGAGGGAGTTCCCAGACCAGAGTGAAGTCCAGATGAGCCCGGATGGGCACGCCCCGATATGTATGCCGGATTTCCAGTTGCGGCAGGACATGCAGGCCCAGAGCCGCAAGGCATTGGCCCACGCCGTCCTCAAACCAGTGTCCCCGTGCTAATGTGAGCAGGCGGCCCAGCGATGTTCCTGGCGGCAAAAGTTTACCAGCCACGGCCGCGCGAGGACATTCGGCATAGCGAGCGATGTCGCTCATGCCGATATAAGCCGTGCGGTCGCCCAGCATGGCTTGCGTTTGCCGTTGCCCATAATTGGCAAGGCCCTGCCGGAACAACTCCAGCAGGGCCTTGCCACGATTTGGGGTATCCATCGGCTACTCCACCAGCTCAAAGCGTTCACGCGGCACGGGCCAGCCGGGTTCACCGTCGAACTCGTCTGTGCTGTGCAGGGAATTCAGCAATTTTTCCTGATCCGCCTTGCTCAGCCTGATGAAATTCGGGTGGGGCATCAGCTCCACGGACTTATAATATTGCCAGCCCTCACGTAGGATAAAAACGGCTCTGTCCCAGCCGACAATACCCACGACTCTCATCCTTCGCCTCTATCTGCCTTTCATTCCCATTCTCCTTTCTTGAAGGGTATAAAACAATGAGAGGGCCACCCCGAAGGCAGCCCTCTCATTGTGGTGCTGTGTGATTGTACTTACGCGGCAGCGGCATATTTCCACCAGACCTTGCGTTGCGCGTTCCAACGAAAGCCCGCGCCTAAGAGAATTTCTTTCCTGGGCTGAGTATTGCCTGTGGCGATGATACACTCGCGTCCGTCCTGAGCCGTGACGATTTGGTAGGCGATTCCCTCCAACTGCGGCAGATTTTCAAGTCGCGTTGTCGGGCCGTTTGCGGCCTTCAAATCCTCCTTCCTTTGGGAGAGGCTGTGATTTTGTACTTTTTGCGACTGGGGGCAATTTGTAGCCCGTTTCGCGCGAGCGGCCGATTTTTGTCCCGCTTTAGCTCCCTCTCCGTCATCATCCTCGGTCACCATGCCCAGCATGGCGGTCAGAGCGTACCTTCTTGCGTAGGTGATGGCTGATCCCATGCCCTGCGGGTCAGCTTTGGGCATAGGTACAACGGCCAGCGAGCTTTGCCACTGTCCCGATTCCGCATGGGTCAGCTTGGTCACGAGACCGAGGCAGTCCGGCGTGTCCACCGGCACCGGGTACTGACAAAGCCAGATGCCGTTATCGAGAAGAGCGTCACGACACGCGGCCATGACGCTCCTCAGACTGGCATACCAGGATTTGGTGAAGGGATTTTCCGAATCCTTTGGGATTGGTTGAAGTTGTCGCTGCACATTAAGCAGGGCCTTGGCCAATTCTGTGATGTCCTGGGATTGATACGCAGAGTCCATATATCCTCCTGAAGTTATCACCATAAACCAAAAGTCAAAGTATCCGCATGTAAGACGGAGACTTTGGCAGAATTATCATATCTGTTCAAAAGGATAATATATTTGTGATCGACGTTGACTGACGCAGAAAATCATGAACGCATGAGCTGAATAATTTTTTCTGCCATCAGTACAACCTCGCGTTTGGTGCAAAGGTCAATGGTATTAAAGGCAACTGAAGGGCCGACAGGGCTTGCCCGTTCCCGCTCTTCCTGAGTTTGAAACAACTCTGCAACCGGGCATTCAAGGAGTTCCGCCATTTGCTCCAGGCGAGGAAAGCGGGGGGCGACAAGCCCGCGTTCAATCCTTGAGAGCGAGTCTGCGCCAATTCCAAGCCGCTCGGCAAAAGCGGCTTGATTCCAGCCCTTGAGCCTTCGCCGTGCGGTGATATTAGCACCCACAATCGTAGCTAGCCGCTGCTTTTTCCGTTCCGCCACGTTTTCCGCTCCTTTTTTGAGTGAAAAACGTTACGGGGAAAAATTAGGCTCTTAAACAGCATAAAAAACAAATATAGACATTTTATTCAATAGCGAGTAGCAAAAAATCATAACTTGCTGGAAGGCTCCGCTTACTTTTGTTTTCGCTCTTTAACGAGAACAGTGATGAGGTGTGAATGTCATGAATCAATTTATCCATTGAAAAATTTGTGAGCATAACGACATTTCCGAAATCTGGAATACCCTGGAGTTATCTATCCAAACATACCACTTCCAACAAGGAGATGACGACATGTTTGGACGCATTTTGATTTTTGTCGGTGGCGCAAGGGCTGGCTATCTGTTCCGAGAAGAAATTGGCCGGAGCCTTGATCGGCTTCAGAATGCCTGGGACAAGTGTGCCGCTGAAGAAGCAGATGAGAGGAATGCAGATGGGAACGAAGAGCCTGTAGCGCCGGTCGAAGGAAAGGAAGTAACCGCCCATTAGCAGTTGGTCCGCGCCGTGGAAGACAATGCCCACGGCAACGTACGATTGAAGGTAGGCCATGCCGCAAAAAATCGACCCAGACGCCACGCCGGGCATCAAGCTCTTACGTCTTTTCCGTAGGCTGTTCCTGGATGGACGCCGCCATTACCAGCAGGATTTGGCTGAAGAATTGCATTGCTCGGCGCAAACAATCATCCGCATGATCAGTGAGATTGAAAGCGTAGTGGGCGTTGCACTGCATTCCGGCTACGACAACCGCCGCCGCTGGTACCAATACGTTGCCGCTAGTGGGTGCCGTACTCTGGGGTTGAACTTCGAGGAATTGCGCTTCCTCGGCATCTGCCGGGAAATGGCGTCAGAGATACTGCCCAAGCCCGTGCTGGAGCGCTTGGATGCAAGTCTTGAGCATCTAGCCCTACATCTGGCGGACCCGTCCCATACGGATCTTGGCAAGCAGTTCACCTTTTATGCCAAGGGGCGCATCGACTACACGCCTCATACAGCACACATTGAAAAACTGATAGGGGCTGCCCAAGAAAGGCGTGTCTGCCTTGTCCGCTATAAAGCTCCAGGTCGTGAAACCGCGCGCGAGCATCGCTTTCTTCCTGTGCGCATAGCGGCCATGAATAACGCTCTCTATGCACTTGGCGGGCAGGTCGGTACACAATGCGACGTTGTGGAGCGACCCTGTAATCTGGCGATACACCGTGTGCACGATGTCATTATGACAGATAAGCATCTTAGCTTTAGCCTGCCGGAAGAAGGGAACAGTTTTGGCCTACCGTGGCATGAACCGCGTACCTTCCGCATCCACTTCAAGGCTGGGAGGGTTTCCGACTATGTGCGAGAGCGCATCTGGGCCGATGAACAAAAACTGGAAGACTTGCCGGACGGCAGCGTCCTGCTGGAACTCACCACACGCAGCGAGCCGGAACTGACAGCATGGGTTCGGAGTTTTGGAGAGGACGCGATACTAGTGAGATCCAATGATTCTATAAGCTACGTTCCTGAATGATGTAAACATGTCGATTGATTCTCGGCAGTAAAGGATAAGCAATGTTGCGAGTTATTATAATTGCTGGAATAGGTATAGCGCTCGGAGATATTGGCGTATCTTATCTGAAAGGCTTTTAAAAAGAACTTCAATAGATTGAAAGTAAACTGATATCTCACTTTGAACCGCAAAAATCTTCACAATCCGTTAGGGGGCCGCATGATTGTTCCCCCTCTGCTGTACCCCATGCCGCTGCCTTGGAAAATAGAGATAGCAGCAGTAATATTTTGTCTCTTCTTTTCCAATGATGAACACATTAAAAAGAATATAAAAGTGCTTTGCGGATACGCTGACAAGCTTGGTTATGACTATGGAAAAAAATGGAAGCGACGATTCAGAGCATAATTAAACTTTTTCTCTACTATTCACGCTGTTGAGATTATAGAAACATATGTGAGGGCATCTATTTTTTTTGGGGGGGGGATTTAATGACAAAAATATATTTAGCCAGTTTAGAAC
>ENA-UOJC01005159-UOJC01005159.1-human-gut-metagenome-genome-assembly--contig:-C104-NODE-5159-length-10355-cov-8.408738_pt1 | contig 10355 bp, 9 predicted proteins | sample MGYA00242339_ERZ723886 | MGnify/ENA metagenome assembly ERZ723886 | reverse complement strand
TGTATCTCCAAATCCATTATCTCTGCCATAATCTCTGCAGATGGTCTTGGAGCTTCATACTTGTAGAAATATCTTGTAAATGGAATTTCATACCCCACCTTTGACTTTTTCTCATCAATCCATGCATCCGGTGCAAAAGGAAATACTTCTCTTTCAAAATATTCTTTGATATCCTCTTTCAGTGGAACATTTTCTGTATCACGCAGGCTTGTATCCGGCTGTTTTTTGCCCTTTTTCAATACCAGATTACCTTCTTCATCACGGAGCGGTCTTTCTACTGTAATCTTGATATAACCAAAATCCTCATTATCATAAATCTGGCTGATTTCACTTTCTTTGAAATCACCATATATCTTTGTAATCTCTGCGATATCTTCCTCAGAAATGTCATTTCGCTTATTTCCCAATGCTTTTCTTCTCTTCACATACATCTCATTTGCATTGATCAGCTGCACTTTTCCTTATCTTTCTTATATCTGATCGGGGATACCCCGTTATTACATAAAATCAGGCTTTCCCTGATGCGTCTGCATATCCATCACTCCTTTCCTCTCTAACACATCACTGTGCACTTTCGTACTGTCTGCGGATCTCCATCATCCTTGTGACCGGTGTATCCGGATAGAAATACGAAAGAATGATATCCTTTGGCACACGCACATCCATTGCCCTCTGTAACTCCGCTTTCTGTTCCTTCGTAAGGGTGATTGTGTACCATGATCAATCTGGCAGCGTTCGATAAAATACTTGCTTTGAGCATGTCTCTCGGATTTACTACGGAATAATCCAGTGTACCGGCACTGACAAAACTGCAGTTGATTGGTGTACCATCTGCTTTTAAGTTAATGACGCAGACCAGCTCCCGATCCATATCACAAAGCACCTCACCAACCAGATGAACGGCAGCCTGCGGGCTGTTAAGCTTCTGATCCGAATAAATGGGAGCATCTCTTACAAGCCGTATACTAACTACATCCAGCTTAAAAGCATCACGACTCATCCTCTGTCACCTCTTCTTTCGGAAACTCTACCGTCACCACCGTATCTTCCGGCTGACTCTGTAACAGTTTCTTTAATTCCTCTACACTGTATCCACTCTGATCTGACATCGTCTGCCTCCTATCTCGCCGGACCTTCCTTTTCATAGATCATCGGCGGCTCTGCAATAACACCGTCTAACCCCTTTTCCGGCACATCTGTGGCAAGCTCCAGCTTTCTGAGATCCTTATCATAATGGTATACATTATTGGACAGCCGCTCATCCAAGGTAACAGCAGTCATATTGACATCGTGAACCATTTGTGCCAAATACTCCGGAGCTCCCATCTCTACAGATACTGCGATGGTTTCATGGATAGAGGAAGGGAGCAGATATAGATCCGTTCCTATCTGCTCTGCCAGTTTATGAAGATTTTCCTCATATAACATGGATGCCGCTCCATTTATTCCCATCTCATTCGTGATCACCCACAAGTTTTTCTCTGGAGGTATCTCATCAAACACTCCCATAGATTCCAGCAATTCTTGTGGCATTCCATCTTCGACTGCCAGATCTGCCATCACTTCCTGCATTGACTTTACTCTTGGTGGGCAGATACGCTTTGTATTCTCCACCGCATGCTGAAATAACTCTTCCTCAGTAAATCCACGAGCAGCTGCAAAATCATTGGTAATGATCATACTCTGCATTCCATCCCGATCCACACATACTACCCATCGGTAGATCACAGACAGATCCTGAAAGCTTCTGTTGGGAACATCTTTTAAGAGTTCCTCATTCTGTGTGGAATTGACTAAACAAAGGACCACATTGTCCTGAATCTTGTCAGCATCAAGCACCGGATTTACTTTGCTCATCTCTTTCGTAGCTTCCACAACCGCATCTGCTACTTCCGCCAAAGTCGTCTGGATATCCTCATTCTGCTGATAATGCTCATACATCTCCTCCAGATAAATGTTAGGCGCTTTATTGCGATCCGGCAGCATTACCGTCAATGCATGTAATGTCCGATTTACTTTTGGCACTGCGTGCACAGATACGGATGCCTCTTTATATTCTGCCGGAAGTGAATTTAAGATATTGTCTTTCACTACTTCCTGAAACATATTAAAATCCATCATATAATTATCATTCCTTTCTCAAATAAACAGGAGAGGTTATTTTCATAGCCTCTCCCTAAACAATCCATATGAAGTTTTATCAAACTTTTCTTCTTTTCCTTCTACGGTTCAGATAAATCCCCGCACCGATCAGGAATCCTCCTGCTACACCAAACAGCCAAGGCTTATAACCTCCACCGGTCTGTGGAAGTTTCGGCTTCTCCGGCTTATTCTTCAGCTTCAGTGTATAAACTACATTCTCCACGGCACTGTCATCATACTGAAGCAGCACTTCGTGCGGTGTCGTATCAATGACATACCCTTTCGCAGCCTTTGTCTCTACGACATAATAAGGAATATCTTTCTCGAAGTTCCCCTCTTCATCGTAAGTGCCGATATCAAGCAGATCGGTTTTAGCATATCCCTTTTTGTCTGTGATAAGTTTTGCAAGCACTTTTCCATCTTTATTACGAAGTTCAAACTCTACTCCCTTGATCGGAGACTTTGTCTTACTGTCCGTTTTATAGATTTCAACTGCTCCCTTCACTCTTTCATCAGACATTGCAACCTTTTGGATCTCCCCGGTTTCTTCTACCGTAAATTCCACCTCATTGGCGATCAGATAACCATATGGAGAAGCAGTTTCCTTCAAGGTGTAATCCCCTGCCGGGATTGCTTCTAACTGGTGCGGCTTTCCATCGGTTACCCAGGATGCATACACCTCGCCATCGGAGTCAATCACCTCTAAAGTTGCACCTTTTAATTCTTTTTCGGTTGTAATGTCCGTTTTAGATACTTCTACAATGATCGGTGTCTCTTCAACCGTGATCTCTTTTTCAAGAACTGCCGTCAAAGGATCTTTATAGGTAAAGTCCACATCGTAGACCGTATCATCCATCACATAGCCTTCCGGAGATTCCACTTCTTTTACATAGTAGTTTGCCAGAGGAAGATCTGCTGCAAAGATTGCCTGTCCGCTGGCAGTAGTCACTGCAGTATCCACCATTGTGTCCGCCTTTACCGCAACTTCACCGTTTACATCAAGAATGTCCTCCTTCGTAAATACACCATAAGTTGCACCCTCTACCGGATTCTTTGTCACACCATCTGTTTTGATCACACTGAGTTTTGTCTTTACTCTCTCATTCACAAAATCAGCATTTCCATAAACCACATCTGTATGGTCATCCTTATAAGTAAGCTCTACCGGGAATGGCTCCTCGCAAAGCACAAATCCCTTTGGTGCTTCGATCTCAACTACCTGATACTTGCCGAGCGGAAGATCCTCCATAGATGCTTCCCCATTCTCATCGGTAGTCAGCATGGCAACAACCGCTCCTGCAGATGCCGGAACACCATTGATCATTTCCAGTGTGCGTTTTCCGTTCTCATCTTTCTGATGATCCGGTGTGTAAATATCCTCTGCTGCAATCAACTGGAATACAGCCCCCGCAAGATTCTGTTCCTCATAGATAAAATCAAGACTTCGATCCTCTTGATCAATGGCACTCATAATACGGTCAACGATCGTATCATACTCTGTACCGGTAAGTACCTCACCGGCTTTGGTAATACTGATACTTCCCTTTACCGGAGTATCTTGAATCACAACTTCGATCACAGGATCACCATCACTGTCCTCTTCCACCTTTACGGCTCCATCCTTTTCCACCACGAAAGGAAACTCTTCCTCGGAAATCAGATAGCCATCCGGAGCAGTGATCTCTTCCACCTGATAATTGCCATATTTCAGTTTCAATGGAGTGGTGATCGTTCCGGAATCATCGGTTGTAAATTCACTCACTTTATCCTTTCCAACCTTCTGTTCCACATACTCATCGGTATCTGTATTCCTGATCTTGAACGTAACACCGGAAAGACAGATCATGTTGCCACTTTCTGCATCCTTTTTGACCATCCGGATATATGCCTTAAATGGTGCATCGTTTAAGATCCGGTATCTCTGCGGTGTTCTGGAATCCTCTGTCACCTCGACCGTAAAATCATCCGTCTTATACAGATTGTGAGGTACTTTCGTCTCCTTCACAAGATATGTTCCATATGGAAGTTCTTTAGAGCAGGCATAGCCTTTCTCATCAGTGACCAGAGTATCATAGACCTTAGCCGCATCCCATCCCACCTTATCAATCTCAGACTGAAGTTTCACGGTAAATTCTGCACCTTCCACATAATCCGTCTCCGTATCATCCCCATCGGTTGATACTTTGATGATCTCAAATGGCTGCTTCTTTACTGTTTCCACCACATGGCGGGTAACAGAAATGTTCTGGTGAGTATTCGGTTCTTTGGAATAGTCAACCTCATACTTTGTTTCATCAAGCAGATATCCTTCACTTGGCTCGATCTCCTGAATATAATATTTCCCATAATAGAGATTTCCAAAGTTAAAATTTCCTGCTTCATCTGTCTTCACCGTTGCAAGAAGTGCACCTGTATTTGCAGGTGTTCCGGTACTGTAAAAATCCGTCCCCGCAGTCGATGTGATGTTATCGTTTCCGGCATAGGATACGATTCCTCTGCCATCCGGATAATTCACCGTTTCCAATGCATACAGTCCATAGGTTGCACCGGAAAGTCTGGCATCTCCCTGTGGATCAGAAGTTTCTTTGTCTTTCTTATCAACGGATACATCACAGCGAATCGGTGTATTGGTCATTTCCACCGTATCGAATGAACCATAATCCGGCTTTACTTCCCATACCTTTCCATCATCACGGTATCCATCCGGGACAACCACTTCTTTCACATAATACACATCCTGCTGTTTCACAAACTTCTCAGATGCCGCTCCGTCCAGATCTTCATCATAATAAAATACCGGTACTTCTGCTCCGGTATCACCATTCATCAATACCCTCTGGGTGCAGGCAGCATCCTTAAACACGGCAAAACCGGCGCCTTTGACAACATTTCCAGACTCAGAATCCGTCTTCTGTACGAGAACACCTACCGTTTCCGGTGTCTCCTTTGCCTCAAAAGCTTTTCCGGCTTTTGTAACCTTTCCACTCTCATCATACTGTGTAAAATACTCCAGACCGATTTCATACACATTTTCATCCACCTGATAACCATCCGGAGCTTTTACTTCCTTCAGGTAATACTTGGATTCTGTCAACACCTCAACACCGGATGCTGCCAAACCGACTGAATTGGTAACATTCAGTTTACACAACAGATCCGTGCAGGCACTATCCTCATAAAGATAATACTTTGCTCCCGCTACCGGAGTTCCTTTGTAAGAATCTGTCTTATGAAGCTGAAAACTTCCCAGCTTGTAGTTTGATGTTACCTTAACTGTCGCTTCATCCGATTTCTGATCTATAAACTCCTCCAAAAATGTGATCTTCTGCTGAGACACAACGGTCGGTGTCCACTTGGAACCACCCTTTTCATCACTGTATGCTTTTGCCCTTACTTTGATGGTACTGTCATTCTTCGTGATCTTATCCATCGCCGTCTGATTACAGTACAGATAAAAATTGGATGACGCCTTGGACGCATCCGTCTGTGCCACACAGATATCATACTTCTTCAGATCATTTTCATCATCAATCTTTGATGCATCCGTTTTGATCTCGCCTGTGGTAAGACCTGCCGGAGCACCGCTGATCGTGTATTTGATGTTTTTGATCGTGCCCTTCTTCGTGCGGACAAACTTCTCCTTACTGCGGTATAACCCGTCAGCCACCTTTTCCCATTTACTCTTCGCCGGAGAAATAGAATAGATGATCGACTTGGTAAGTCCGTTGTCATTGTAATCATCTGTGCTGTATTTCTTTGCATCCGTTACCAATGCAGAAATCTTTGCATATGTTCCGGTATTGCCTTTACCATAATAACTGAGCTTTACCTCACCATTCAGCACATGGATCGCTGCACCGGTAATAAAGTAATCTTCTGTCGCATGTCCGGAAGAATACTTGCTGTTGTGACAGGTTTTATTTAACTCTCTCACACCGTTCACCAGACAATAGGTGATCTCTGGCTTCACTTTCTTCGTACTGCTGGATTTGCTCACTGTTCCGTTTGTTGTCTTTTTATTCAGATCCAGACAATAAACAGAGTGGTGGTAATAATCCCCGGACTCCGAAATATATTTAACCCCCATGGAACGACCACAAAACTTTGCATAACCGGAAAATCCCACTTTCATGGAATCTTTACCATCTTTCGTTCCCGATGCCGGTGCTGCCTTCAGCATGGCAGCCGGAGCTCTCTGAATGGATAATCCCTTTACAATCTGCGTGTCAAGGTCAATATATTCCGTATCTTCACTTCCGGGGGCAGGCTCCTCGTCATCAGAAGTTTCCGTAGTATCCTCTGCCGGAGCTGCTTCTGTATTATCAGTCTGCTTCTCCTGAATCTCTTCCACCGTAATGATTCGATGCACCAGATAGGCATCCTTTCCGCTGACAGGTTCAGCCTTATAGTAAGTATCATAATCACCCGGCTTGTCTGCATCAAAACTTCCCTGATCCGGATAATAGCTTACTGCCACTTTTTCCTGCTCATAAACGATTCCTTCCATATCATTCTCAATATCAAATCCATAGCCGGCGGCGATCACAATATCACCAGCCGTTACCACTTCATCTTCATCAAGATCAGTACGGACATCGGCATCATACACTGCAAGCGTCTTTGTATCCTTCTCCTCATCAGAACCGGAAGCAAATACATTACTACTTGGAAGTGCAGCTCCAACCGTAAGAACCGCAGCCATCATCATTGCAACTGCTCTCTTAAAAATCTTCTTATTCATTCGCTGTTCCTCACTTTCTGAAATATTCTCTGTGCGAATCATTTTCCCACCATTCACCAGAGATTGTGAGGATTCTCCCCCGACTCTCCGGCGAAAAAAAGGCACACCTTCCGGCATGCCTTTTACCCATCAAGTCGGTTCGCACAACCAACTTCCCTTATTCCATTGTAATATAATCAATCAGCCGTTTTCCTGTTACGGCTTCTATATAAAGAATCATTCTGATCATCTTCATCATGGTTGTCACCTCCTCTCCATTCGTCCACAACTAAGAATCAATAACATAACCTTCAGGATGTAACAGCTAATAAGAAAAAAGATCTTAAGGATCTCCCAAACCACAAGCAGTAAATGCAATCCCAGCCATGCACCTCCCTTTATCACCGATAAAAGAAAAACCATTATTGTACTGATCACTCTTCTTACCATAACCATCCCTCCGATCATGCCCATTTCATTACATTGTCTACCATTTCCTCTGTAACTTCATCTTCCTTTTTCGTTCCAGTTTCCTTTACCGTTTCCTTTTCAATAGGAGCACTCTGTACCACCGCTGGTTGTCGCACCATTGCAGTCATCATTGTGTCCGCTAAATGAACAACGAAATCCTGATACAGCTCCTTGCGAAGTTCTTCTCGTATCCGATTCTCCATGACCTCCAGTTCTTCACTCGTTACATATTTCTTTTTCTCATCCTCATCTGCAGTTTCCATCCCCTCCGACAACCTGCAGATATAAGATTCGATTGCTTCCATGATAAACTGTGTCTTGGATTTGTATAAATCTCTGTCCAGATTATTTAATATCCTCAATACCTTTACATGCTGCGGATTATCCGGACTAAAACGAAGGCAAAACTGTTCATACTGTTGGCGTCCCATTACAATCCCCCCTATCCAGCTCGATGAATCACTCTCTCAAGATAAATCTTGCCGAGATAATCAAAGCCTTTCGCATTTGCCCGGATATCTTCAATGTATCTGACATTTCTCTGCTGCATCTGTCCAAACCGTTTCATTACCGTTGCACCACCGCCCACAAAGATGATCGGTGTCAGATCCATGTTGTAACCAAGCTCTCTGATATAATTTGTGATCGTCTCACAATACTTGTGAAGTTCTTCTAGAATAATGTCCTTGTACTGATCCGGCAAATCGTCTGCTCCATTGAGCATGACCTGTTGAATGTCATACTCATCCACCTCTGAATTAAGCTTTCTGACACATTCCTTATTAATCTGTTGGATACAGGTAATAATACCTGAGTTCTTTGTCACACAAACCGATTCATCCGGACTTTGATTGATGATCGGCATCAGATCAACGGTCCATGAACCAATGTCAACAACAAGCACCTTTGCCGGAAACTCACTGATCTGACTGGCAACCGCCGCAAAGCACTGTGGATATACCGAAATCCGTTCAATCGTAATATGATACTGCTTTTTCTCATACTTAAATGTTACTTCCCTGTTCTGATCCAGATACTTGATAAATGCCTCTTTCTCTTTGCCAAAACGGGTAAGTGGAAGTCCCACTGCCCAGTAGACATTAGCAGTTCTCTTTCCAAGCCGGTCTAACTCTTTGGCTGTCGCAGCTAATGAAAGCAGATAATAATTTTCATCCTCCACCTTGCTGTCCTTGACCTTTAATCGCTCGCTTCCGACCTTATAATACTTTCCATCTTTCTCCAAGACGTTTTCAAACAATGCCGGCTCCGTGGTAATCTCACGAATCCCGGAAGTAAAAGTCTCATGTACTGTTTTCATATTTGACCAGCCGTGGTCAATAGCGATAACTACTGTATTTTTATCCATAATGATCCTCCTTTTCCTTAGCAAAACTATCATTTTTATTGTTCCAAGGTTCTTTTTCATTGGAGGCTTTCTTATTCCTCCCCAGTATTTTCTTCATACAAGGAAAACAATAATCTTGTTCCTGTCGGTACGGACAACCTTCGCAGTCTCTATCCCGCTGCTCCTTTTGATCCGACTTATCAGGCATCCTCTCTGTAAAACATTTTTGTGAGATACAACGACTATTATTTCCCCAAAAATACCTGCATTTCATACAATCTTGTATTTCATTATCCAAGCGATCCTGATATTCCACATCTATATGATGTGGTCTTTTTCCTGATCCTCTTTGAATGATTCCCATTTCCTACATCCTCCTGTAAACAATTCAGTATATTGAATGCTCTTTAAGCATGTAGGTACACATTTTTAATTCATCGTCCTTGTGTACTAAGGAATTACAATCATGTCACATTCGTGAGCACGAGGCTGAATTTATCAACCATCTCCTCTGCTGCCATTTCGAGGACCAGGAGATCCTATAATCTCCTTCATGCGTAATTATCATTCTGCCATGCCAAACATCATTATCTGCTCCATCTTCATCTCTCGATCCTTCGACTCTCATCGCAAATTACCACTGATTATTGTTATGATTACACACCAGAAATCTCCATGTTGTAATTGATGATATTCAATTGTCCACAGGTATTTTCAACCTGTAGCCATAGAATACACTCTTTGAAACAAATTGTATTGAACTTTAAAAGACCAATTTAGCCCTTTCTAGTTCTCTTTTGTGAACCTTTCGTATTTATTATACAGTTCCCTTTTGTGAACGTCAATATCTTTTTATATTTTTATTTCACATTTGTGAACTATTATGGTATTATAATTAAAATAAACGCTGAATAATGGGAGGTATATATGAACGCCGAAAGCATAGCCGACAAAATCAAAAGATATCGTAAAATAAATAATATGTCGCAGGAAGAACTAAGCACTCTCTCCGGCATCAATGTATCTACCATAAAGAAATACGAATGCAGATACCGTAATCCAAAACCAGAGCAGCTCGTCAAAATAGCAAATGCACTCAATGTTAGTGTTTTGGTATTCCTTTCCTTTGATCTCACTACTACCAGTGATATTCTTGCATTACTTATCAAATTAGCTGAAAACTCCGATTTGGAGATAAAATGTCAAAAAGATAACTCCGATAATTATGTACCAAACACGATTTCGTTGTCTTTTAATGATCCTGTCATAAATCAAACCCTTGCAAGATATCTGAAATACAAAAAGGCATTGGAATCATCAACAAACTCTTCTACAGAATCTGCTTCTGATCTCCAACGCCAGTTAGATGAATTATTAATTTGTAAGAAATAAGTGGCTGCAGGGATAATTTTTAAAGCTTCATTTCTTTTGGTTCCACAATTATCCATTCACCCTTTTTTCTTGATCCTTGCCGGTAAAGAATTCCTTTTTCCTGAAGAGTTTTCAAAATTCTTTGCACCTTCGAACGAGAATATTCTGTTTTTTCTACTATTATTTTTTGACTAATTCGAGAATCTTCCCTAAAGCTATTCCCATGTTACATATATTTATATCTACCCAGACAAATATTCTTCAAATTTCCTGCATTTTATCAGCTTTTTCTTTCCAACCTAACAA
>ENA-UOJC01005158-UOJC01005158.1-human-gut-metagenome-genome-assembly--contig:-C104-NODE-5158-length-10356-cov-10.754587_pt1 | contig 10356 bp, 8 predicted proteins | sample MGYA00242339_ERZ723886 | MGnify/ENA metagenome assembly ERZ723886 | reverse complement strand
TCATTTGAGCCTATTTTTTCGACTCAGTTTTTTCATAGATTACTTGACACTACCTGAAAATTTCTGCGGAATCAGTTTTTTTTAAATCCGCAAAAAGAAAAAGACGCCTTCGGATGAGATTTACTCATCTGAAGACGCCTTCGTCTTAACATGTGTTTTATTATATTCTCAAAATTTGGAAAGTCAATCGAAAATTTACAAAAAATTAATTTTTGGGAAAACCCCACAAACTTTTTTAAAAATCAAAAAAAATTTCAATCAATTTATCAAAATAAAGTTTCGAGTTTGCTAAGACAGGTGTCAAAGACCTTCAAAGCGGATGTTGTCGGTTCTGTTGTGGTCATATCCACACCGCAGGACTTTAATAAGTCGATGCAATCCATGGAGCAGCCGCTGCTTAAGAAACGTTTATAATCATCAAGCGCGCCCGGTTCGCCGGAGAGAATCCGGCTTCCAAAAGCGATGGCTGCGGAAATCCCGGTGGCATACTGATAGACATAGAACGGTGTGTAAAAATGAGGTATCCTTGCCCATTCCATGGCAATTTCCTCATCGATGACCATATCCGGTCCAAAGTAGAGTCTGTTCAAATCTTTATAAATTTCACAGAGTGAGTCGCAGGTCAGGGCTTCTCCGTCGGCTTCTTTTTCATGGGTAATCTTTTCAAATTCAGCAAACATGGTCTGGCGGAAAAGGGTTCCTTTGAACTGGTCCATCAAATGATTTAAAAGATAAGCCTTTTCCTCTTTGGTTTCTGCTTTTTCCATCAAATGGGAAATAAGCAGGTATTCGTTGCAGGTAGAAGCAATTTCGGCTACAAATATATTGTAATTGGAATTGACATAGGTCTGGTTGGCATTGGTATAGCAGGAGTGGAGGGAATGCCCCATCTCATGAGCCAGGGTGAAAACATTATCCAGATTCCCCTGGTAGTTCAGTAAAACATAAGGGTGGGTGCCATAGACACAGGTGGAATAGGCCCCGCTGCGTTTTCCCTGATTCTCATAAATATCGATCCAGCGGTTATCAAAGCCTTCTCTGAGAAGATTCAGATAGTCTTCGCCCAATGGAGCAAGACCTTCGAGGACAATATTTTTGGCCTCTTCAAAAGGAATTTCAGGTGAATGATACTCGATGATCGGTGTATAAACGTCGTACATATGCAGTTCTTCCACACCGAGAAGCTTTTTGCGGAGAGCCACATAGCGGTACATGGACGGCAGGAAACTGTGAACCGTGTCAATGAGCTGGGTGTATACGGCTGTTGGAATATGGTAACTGTCCAGGTGGGCTTCCATGGTAGAATGATATTTTCTGGCTCTGGTATAAAAAAGTTCCTTTTTTACGTTGGCGCTGTAGGCTGCGGCTAAAGTATTTTTATAAGTTCCGTAAGTATGGTAAAGGGCTTCAAAAGCATCTTTACGTACTTGACGGTTCCGGCTTTCCATAAGAGAGATAAAACGGCCATGGGTGATCTCAACCTGTCCGCCGTTGCCGTCATCAATGGTCGGAAAACGTAAATCGGCGTTGTTGAACATATTAAAAATGGTCTGCGGGCCATAGCTCATGTCGGCGCTTAAAGAAAGAAGCTCTTCTTCTTTGGCGGAGAGAGTGTGGGCTTTCTGGCGCAGGGTGTCTTCAAGAAAATGCCGGTAATTTTCCAGTTTTGGTTCTTCGGCATACCAGGTTTCCAGAGTTTCTGGTGTCAGGGTGAGAATCTCCGGTGACTCCCAGGCAATGGCAGAAAAAAGGCGGGTATAAAGTCCGAGGGTCTGGTTTTTCATAGCCTGAGCTGTTGTATTTGCGGTATCCTGATCTGAATATTGGAAAGCATAACTGTAAAGCAGGTCGACCACCAAAAGCTGTGCGTCCTTTTCTTCCAGATAAGTGCGCAGATTGGCTGCGGACTGGCTGATTTTTCCACGGTATGCGGCGAGATTTTCTATTTTAGATTCTGCCTGGGAAAAAGTTTCGGAAAATGCTGTGCGGCCGGCGCATAAAGGTGTTAAATCCCAGGTGTTTTCGGTACTTATTTCGGAGCGTTTTGGAACGCTGTTTGTTTGTGTCATCATCATTCCTCCTGTTTTTGTTAAGTTTATCCAAAATAGGATAATAACAGTATAATAATTTATTGTTTTTTTATCAATAATCCATTGATTTTTTTTTATCAATCGTATAGAATGAATGTGACAATTTCATAATGAGAGGAATTACTTATTGAGAGGGAGAAAATTATGAAAAAAAGAACGAACAAGATTCTTTTAAGCGTAATGACACTTGTAGTAACTGCTGCACTCTGCGCTTGTGGAGGCGGCAAGGGAGACGAGTCTTCTGCAGAGAGTAAGAACTCTTCGGAAACAACGACCACAGAAGCTGAAAGCACAGCCGAAGGTACTGCTGTTAAAGGCGGCGAAGTTACCGTAGGTATTGCACAGGATCTGGATAGTCTTGACCCGCACAAAATGGTGTATGCAGGAACTAAGGAAGTTTTATTCAATGTCTTTGAAGGCCTTGTAAAGCCGGATAAGAGCGGAGACCTTGTACCTGCAGTTGCAAGCGAGTATGAGGTTTCAGAAGATGCGAAAGTTTATACTTTCACATTGAGAGATGGAATCACATTCCACGATGGCTCAGCAGTCACCGCGGAAGATGTTAAATATTCGATTGAACGTTATGCGGAGATTCAGGGTGAAGGCTCCGCATTTTCTATTATGGACAGTGTGGAGATCGTTGATGAAAAGACAGTAAAGGTTAATTTAACTGAAGGAAATTCAGAATTCCTTGCAAACCTGACACTGGCTATTCTTCCGCAGAGCAATGAAGCAAACTTTGAGACTCAGCCAATCGGAACCGGTCCTTTTAAATTCGTTTCTTTCACACCAGGACAGAGCCTTGTTGTTGAAGCTTACGAAGGTTACTGGAATCCGGAACTGCCATATCTTGATAAAGTGACATTTAAGATCGTTGCTGATACAGATACAGCAGTTACAGAACTTCAGGCTGGCACACTGGATGTATGGCAGTACCTGACCGATGACCAGGTTGCTACTCTTACCAGCGGATTCAATATTCTGCAGGGTAATGTAAACTATGTTCAGGCTTTATTCCTGAATAACAGCTTTGAGCCATTCCAGGATGTTCGTGTTCGTCAGGCTATGAACTATGCCGTAGATAAAGACCAGATCAATGAAATGTTGTTCGGCGGCAAGAGCCATATTATCGGAACGAATATGATTCCTGCTTTCTCCAAATATTATAACGAAGAAACAGAAACTGTTTATACAAGAGATGTTGAGAAAGCAAAAGAGCTTCTCGCAGAAGCCGGTTATCCGGATGGATTTGATTTGGTTATCCGCGTTCCTGACAACTATAAACCACATGAAAGTACCGCAGAGATCATCGTTGAAAACCTGAAAGAGGTTGGCATCAATGCAAGCATTGAATTGATGGAATTTTCTTCATGGGTTGAAAAAGTTTACAGCGGCCGTGAATTTGAAGCAACTATCGTTGCTGTTGACGGAACCTTATCCCCAGGAAGCTGGCTGGAAAAGAATCCAAGTGATGCGCCGAAGAATTTCACAAATTATAACAATGCTGAGTTCGATGAAACATATAAAGCAGCATTGGCAACCGTTGATGATGAAGAAAAGGTTGAACTTTACAAGAAATGCCAGATGATCCTGGCCGAAGATGCCGCATCTGTTTATATTCAGGATGCAGCAAACCTGGTAGCAGTGAATGAGAAACTGGATGGATATGTATTCTATCCATGTGCAGCTCAGGATATGTCCGGGGTACATTTTGCAGAATAGAAAACATTATATAGAAGGGGCACGAAATAACCATGAAATACATGCTTAAAAAAATAACAACTCTCATTATAACTTTGTTACTTGTATCCGTGGTTACTTTCGTGGCCTTTTCTGTTATTCCGGGAGACCCGGCTTTAGCAAAGCTGGGAACCTATGCCACACCGGAGCGGGTGGAAGCTCTCAGAGAAGAGATGGGTTTGAACAAATCCCTTCCGGAGCGTTATATTGACTGGCTCCAGGGAGCCGTTCACGGTGATTTTGGGGAGTCTTACCAGTATGCGGGGGTTCCGGTCAGTGAACTTATTAATCAGAGGCTGCAGGTGACGGCGATTCTGGCCGTCATGTCTTTTATTATTATTCTGGTCATCGCGATTCCAATGGGAATTGTATCGGCCAGAAAGGAAGGCACGTGGATTGATGTCTTCATCAATTTGTTTACCCAGGTAACGATGGCGATACCTGCCTTTTTCCTGGGAATGGTTTTAACCTACTTTTTTGGATTGACTCTTAAATTTTTCCAGCCGGGGAAATTCGTCATGCCTCAGGAGAACCTGGGGGCATGTATCCGGTATTTAATCTTTCCGGCTGTTGCCATTGCAATTCCTAAGATTGCCATGGTCGTGAAATTTTTAAGAAATTCCGTACTCAGTGAAGTGAAAAAAGACTATGTTCGTACGGCTTACAGCAAAGGGAACCGTACGAAGAAAGTATTATATATACATGTTTTTCAGAATGCTCTGATTCCGGTCATTACCTTTATTGCCATGGTGGCTGCCGAGATTCTGGCCGGCAGTATTGTCGTAGAGCAGGTATTCAGTGTGACCGGAATGGGAAGACTTCTGGTAACAGCGATTTCAAACAGGGATTATCCGATCGTTCAGGCGGTTGTCCTTTATATTACAGTGATTGTAATTGTTATTAATTTTATTGTAGATATTCTCTATCAGTTCGTGGACCCACGGGTGCGGACAGAATAGGAGCATAAGATGAAACGAAAGAAATGGAACTATAATTTAACCATCGGATTGATTTTGACCATAATTGTTGTTTTAATGGCAGTGGTCGGACATTTCTGGACGCCCTATGGACCGACAGATATGAATTCGATGCTGAAAAATGCGGCGCCGTCATTGGCTCATCCTTTTGGCAATGATAATTTCGGACGTGATATTTTGAGCCGTATTATGAATGGTATGGGTACAACGTGTTTTGTTGCCCTTTGTACGGTAGGTATCGGTGTTGTGTTCGGAACCATTATCGGAGCGATTACCGGATTTTTCGGTGGATGGCTGGATGAGATCGTCATGCGTCTGAACGATGCTCTCAGCGCTTTTCCAAGTGTGCTGCTGGCATTGATCTTTATCAGCCTTCTTGGGCCGGGGCGGAATAATATCATTTTTGCCCTCGGTATTCTGTTCATTCCAAGTTTCGCCCGTATTGTCCGAAGTGAAATTATCCGTTATAAAGAGTTGGAATTTGTCAAGAGCGCCCAGGTTATGGGAGCTGGAAAACTTCGGATTATTTTTGTGCATATATTGCCGAATGCCCTGGTCAGTATGCTGACTTCGGCGACGGTTGGTTTCAATAACGCTGTATTGGCGGAAGCCAGTATGAGCTATCTTGGTTTAGGTGTACAGCCGCCGGAACCAAGTCTCGGATTGATGCTTTCGGATGCCCAGGCTTTTTTACAGATTGCACCGTGGTATGCCATATTTCCAGGACTTACAATTGTCATTATTATTTTAGGTTTCAGTATGATCAGTGAAGGATTGCGCGTATACCAGGCGAGATAGGAGAAGACGATGGGAGAAAAACTTTTAGAAGTAAAAAATTTAACCATTGGATTTCCTGGGGAAACGGGAATGCGTACTGTAGTGGATGACGTGAGCTTTACCGTTGGCTATGGAGAGATTGTCGGCATTGTTGGTGAATCCGGTTCTGGTAAGAGTATGACAGTGCAGACAATTATGGGACTCAAAAACCGGGATGCCCATATTTTATCCGGAGAGATTCTTTTTAACGACAAAGATTTACTTAAAATGTCGGATGAAGAGTTGTCAAAAATCCAGGGAAATGATATGTCTATGGTTTTTCAGGAGCCGATGACGTCTTTGAATCCGGTGAAAAAAATTGGTTGGCAGGTGGCTGAGAGTCTGAAAATTCACACATCCATGCCGGACGAGGAGATTCACGGCCGTGTCGTGGAAATTCTTGCAAATGTAGGACTGCCGAAACCGGAGGAATTATGTCAGAAGTATCCGCATCAGCTTTCCGGCGGTATGCGTCAGCGAGTGATGATTGCCATGGCGATGATCTGCTGGCCGAAATTATTGATTGCCGATGAACCGACGACGGCTCTGGACGTGACGGTCCAGGCTCAGATTCTCCAGCTGCTCCGCAAGATTCATATGGAGGCGAATACGTCCATTTTATTTATTTCCCATGACTTGAATGTGGTTAAGGAAATCTGCCAGAAAGTCATTGTTATGTATCAGGGAAAGATCGTGGAGACAGGCTACACGGAAGAAGTCCTGTATCATCCAAAACACGATTATACGAAACATTTGATCGCGGCCATTCCACGGAATATGGAAGATATACGGGAAGATGATCTGGTCATGCAGGCCAAAGATCTGAATGTTTATTACTCCGTGAAGGAACGGGGCATATTTGGTAAAAAAGAAAATAAACATGTGCTTCAAAATGTGGATTTTTATATCCGACGGGGAGAGATTCTTGGTTTGGTAGGCGAAAGCGGCTGCGGAAAGTCCACGCTGGCAAAGTGTATCGTCGGTTTGAATAAAAATTATACGGGAACATTGGATATCCGTGAAGAACATCCTCAGCTTGTATTCCAGGACCCGTACAGTTCCTTAAATCCGATGAAGAAGATTGGATGGATTCTCGAAGAGCCTCTAAAGGTTCACGGCATGAAGGATAAGGCAAAGCGAAAGGAACTTGTCAGTCAGATGCTTACCCAGGTCGGTCTGGACCCATCCTATGCCGACCGGTATCCAAATGAATTGTCCGGTGGCCAGCGGCAGAGAATCAGTATCGGCGGTGCCCTGATTTTAAATTCCAAATTTATTGTGGCCGATGAGCCGGTATCGGCGCTGGACGTCACCGTTCAGTCACAGGTACTCAATCTCCTTTTGGATTTGCACCGGACCCATCAGTTGACCTATTTATTCATTTCTCATGATTTGAATATTGTACGTCATTTCTGCAACCGGGTCATTGTTATGTACCTCGGAGAGATTGTGGAAGAAGCGGAAGTCGAGGAAATCTATGAAGATCCGAAACATCCGTATACACAGCTTTTGTTCCACTCCATATTGACCGATGAACGGAAGCTTCAGAAGATTACCGATGTGGAACAGAGTCGGGAAGATGCGGCGGCGGAAGGCTGTCCGTTTTACCATCGCTGTATGAGCCGGAGCGATATGTGCCGGGAAAAGCGGCCGGAACGAATCAATCTGAATCCGGAGGGCGCGGCTCCCCATTGGGTAAAATGTTTTAAATATCAATAGTAGCTTTATAGACATGAGAGCCTTTGAATGGGTATAATTTTAAGCAGGGATGTGCATAATCATGGACATACCCTGCTCTTTAAAAAACAGGGGAATGGGAATACTATGAAAAGAAATATTAAATTACTTATGGAATATGACGGCGGCCGGTATGACGGATGGCAGCGGCTTGGAAAGAAGAGTAACGGGACAACGATCCAGGGAAAAATCGAGGAAGTTCTTTCAAAAATGACCGGCGAGGAAGTCGAATTGATTGGCTCAGGTCGGACGGATGCAGGGGTTCATGCACGGGGACAGGTGGCCAATTTTCATACAGACAGCGATATGAAATGCTGGGAAATGAAGTATTATCTGAACCGGTATTTGCCTCAGGATATCGGTGTACTTTATGTATCTGATGTTCCGGAACGGTTTCACAGCCGATTGAATGCCAAATCAAAACGTTATATTTATCGGGTAGCTATCGGAGATGTACCGTCTGTTTTTGACCGGCGATATACATGGTATTGTTTTGACCGGCTGGATATTGGACTTATGAAGGAAGGCGCGGCGTTGATGAAAGGCGAGCATGATTTTAAAGGTTTTTCTTCGGTAAAAAAGACAAATAAGTCGACGGTCCGGACAGTCAGCCGAATTGACATTGATGTGAAAGACCGGGAAATAGATCTGATATTTGAAGGCAATGGTTTTCTTTATAATATGGTGCGTATTATGGCAGGAACATTGATTGAAGTCGGCACCGGAGATAGAGAGCCGGAGACGATTAAAGAGATTTTCCGGACAAAGAACCGGGAGAAAGCCGGAATTACATTGCCGCCTCAGGGGCTGTTTTTGGATGAAGTGTTCTATGAGTGATAAAATTCATTAGGAGGCTGGATAAATGGTTAAGATTGAGGGGAAGTCCGTTTTTGGCGGAGTTGCCATCGGACCTATAGGAATTTTAAAGAAAAAGGATAAAAAGGTGGTCCGCAGTCATGTGGAACAGACGGAAGAGGAAATTAAACGTTATGAAAATGCCAGTAAGGAAGCTGAAAGCCAGCTTCAGAAGCTTTATGATAAGGCTTTGGAAGAGGTTGGTGAGGCCAATGCAGATATTTTTCATGTGCATCAGCTCATGCTGTCGGATATGGACTATGTGGAATCTATTACGAATATGATTCGGATGCAGAATGTGAACGCAGAATATGCCATTGCTATGACGAGCGATAATTTTTCCACTCTGTTTGAGATGATGGATGACGATTATATGCGGGCCAGGGCGGCAGATGTGAAGGATGTTTCTAACCGGCTGATTCAGATTTTAAGCGGACAGGGGGATGATTCGCTCCAGGGTGATGCACCGGTCATACTGGCGGCAGACGATCTGGCTCCGAGTGAAACGGTTCAGCTTGATAAATCCAAGATTCTGGCTTTTGTAACCCGTTATGGTTCAGCAAATTCCCATACGGCGATTTTAGCCCGGACGATGAATATTCCGGCCATTGTCGGTGCAGATTTTCCGGAGGATTGCGAAGGAAAAACAGCGATAGTGGACGGTGCTTCCGGGTGCCTATATATTGACCCGGAGCCGGAATTTCTTCATCGGATGGAAGAACAGCAGAAGGATGAGCAGGTAAAACGCGAAATGCTTCAGACATTGAAAGGCAAAGAGGATGTGACATTGAGCGGAAAGAAAATCAACCTTTATGCCAATGTTGGAAATGTTTCGGATGTCATGACTGCTTTGCAAAATGATGCGTCCGGCATTGGATTGTTCCGCAGCGAGTTTTTATATTTGGAAAAGGATCATTATCCAACGGAAGAGGAGCAGTTTCAGGTATATAAAACCGTGGCAGAGACCATGGCAGGCAAGAAAGTGATCATCCGGACACTGGATATCGGTGCAGACAAACAGATAGATTATTTCAATATGGAACCGGAAGAAAACCCGGCAATGGGCTACCGGGCCATTCGTATATGTCTGGACAGAGTCGATGTATTTAAAACCCAGCTTCGTGCCCTTTATCGTGCCAGTGCTTATGGAAATATTGCGATTATGTATCCGATGATTATTTCTGTGAATGAAGTTAAAAAGATTAAAGAAATTTCTGCCGGTATCCGCCGGGAACTCTCTGAGGCAGGAATCTCTTTCGGCGATGTGGAAGAGGGGATCATGATTGAGACTCCGGCTGCCGCGATCATCAGTGATCTGCTGGCAGAGGAGGTAGATTTTTTCAGTATCGGGACCAATGATCTGTCTCAGTATACTCTGGCCATTGACCGCCAGAATCCAAAGCTGGATACATTTTTTGATCCACATCATCCGGCCATTTTACGGCTTCTCCAGATGGTGGCGGACAATGCTCACAAAGCAGGTATTTGGGTTGGTATTTGCGGTGAACTTGGTGCGGATTTATCTTTGACAGAAACTTTTATCCGAATGGGAATGGATGAGCTTTCCGTATCCCCGGCTTTGGTATTGCCTGTGCGGCAGAAAATCCGGGAGACAACTTAAAGAATTCTCTTTTACTTAAAGGATAAATATATTATAATTAGGTTTGAATAATGCACAGAAAGAGGAGATTATTATGAATAAAAGACAGCAGGCCATAGAGCTTCTTGAAGTTATACCTGAAAATAAACTGGATTACATTATTGCTTTTCTGCAAGGCGCGTCTATACCAGACAGACCGCTGGAAACCGGTGTTCCTGAAAATGAAGAACCAGCGGAAATACCTGAATCGATACGGGGATTGGAAAAGTCCATGGAAACATTATTTAATGGCGATGCAATGCTGGAAGAACAGATGATGTCGGATTTTCCGGGAATGGATGATGTTTATTCCGCACTGGAAGATATGGCGCGGGCCGAAATCAATCTGTATCAGAATAAAGATAAAAAATAAAAGTTTAATCCTGTCCTATGGAAAATGGGGCAGGATTTTTTGCTGTAAAAAGCTGTCGATGAAATCAGAAAGTCAATAGCCTGCAAATAAAAAGTCAAGGCTAAATTGAAAGAACATTGAAAATTTTAT
>ENA-UOJC01005156-UOJC01005156.1-human-gut-metagenome-genome-assembly--contig:-C104-NODE-5156-length-10358-cov-10.866932_pt1 | contig 10358 bp, 9 predicted proteins | sample MGYA00242339_ERZ723886 | MGnify/ENA metagenome assembly ERZ723886 | reverse complement strand
AATTGATGTAGTTTATTTACTGGACGGATGCAGACTTTGCATCCGTCCTTTTACATGAGTTCTTGAAGATATTGAACACTTCCATCACCATCCAGCAGGCAGTATGCGCGCACATTTGGAATGGCAAGCAGATCAACCTGCGCGGCATCCTCCAGAATGACCAGCCGCACGGGCGGTTCCTGTTCCGGACGAGCAAGTAGCAGGTTCAAAATGGCTTCTTTGCCCGGTTCGGCGTAGAGAATTTCATAGACCTCGCCGCCGGCAAGGAAGATGATCTTCACGGGATATTCTCCCGCAGCATGGTACTCGACCTGCTCCATAAAGTCTGCCAGGACGGTCACCGCTGCTTCCAAACCACGGTCGCGGTCTTTTGGCAGTTCCGGCGTCAGGGAATAGAAGCCGTCCACGAGGAACAGCCGCTTTTGCTTGCAGAGATAGGACAAAAGATTTTTGATCTGCTCGTCTTTCTGCGGATACAGACCAAAAATCTGTTTCTGTGTCAAGACACCATAGGTGGAAATATCCCGCAGGATGCCGCTGGCTTCGTGCGAGTAGATCTGTGCGCGGGTTTTCATAGTCGTCACCTCTAATTTTTGTGCGTATAACTGCCGCACAGAATACGCACAAGCAGTAGTCACCAGATTTGAGGATAGCCGTTATACGCATAAAGAATGTATTGTGTACGTTTTAGCTTGTTTTTCCGTTCCGTTTCAGCAATTCCTGAAGCTCCCTGCGGTCAGTGGTGATGAGTTCCTTTTCCAGTTCGCTGCATTTAATCTCAACGGCGACATTATTATTGTTCGTGCTGATAAGGGCGCTGCCGCGCTCAAAGTGAGTGATCTCCATCAGTTCCGCTTCGGAAAGATGCAAAATCGAGCCGACGCGCTGGGCTTCTTCATCCTCCAGATTCAAGATCACCTTGGTCTTGGAGTTGTTGATGATGCCCTTGCCGTATTTGCCGTCCTCCAGCGCAAAGAAGTCATTGAGATCCTGCGTTGCACAGACGGCCGAGCCGCCGTAGCCGCGGATGATCTTGAAGATCTCCAGCACAAACTCCGCTGCCAGACGGTTGCTGCTGGCGCCGATGAGCTGCCAGCACTCGTCAATGAAGATGGCCTTTTCTTCGGTGCGGTTCTCCTTCGCCTTATCCCACACAAAGTCCAACGCCATAAACATGCCGACGGTCAGAAGATCGCCGGTCAGCTCCGAAATATCCAGAACGATGTATTTGTTATCGAGAGACACGTTCGTCTGCTGGTTGAACGTCTTGGCAGAGCCGCTGACGAGCCGGTTCAGGATGTTTGCCAGCCGCAGTGTGGAGGAAGATTCCTTGAGTACCGCATACAGATCGCCCAGAATCGGCATTTCGCGGTACCGCTCCGGGTGCTTGGGATCGCGGAGCGTGTCATTGTCGTGCGTAATGCCTTTTTTGGCATAGGTACGGATCATGGCTTCATCGAGAAGCTGCCGCTCCTCATGGTTCATGTCGGGGATCAGCAGGCTGAAAAAGATGTGCAGCCGCTGGATCTTGGCGGCCAGCATGGAGTGCTCCACGGTGCTGCCGTCGAGCTGCTCATCGACCGAGCGGTCTGTCTGCCGGATCTCCATGACGTTGATGCAGTTGGGGGATGCGGGCGAGATCTGGATGAACGCACCGCCGATGTTGGAGCAGGCCCGATGAAATTCGTGCCCTTTGAGCGGCGCGACGATGAACACCTGAATCCCTTTTCGCCGCATCCGCAGCGCCATGAGCTGCATGGTAAAGGTCTTGCCGCTGCCGCTCGTGCCGAGAATGGCGATGTTGGCGTTTTTGTAGATGCGCGAATCAAAGATGTCCACGATAATGAGTGAATTGTTGTGTTTGTTGACGCCGAGCAGGATGCCGTTGTCGTCACACAGCTCATACGCCGTGAACGGATAGCAGCTTGCTGCGCCCAGCGTCAGCACATTCCGCTTACTGCGTTCAAAGAGCGATTTATCCAGCTTCACGAGAGGAAAGGAGGAGCGGAGTGCCTGCTCCTGACAGAAATTGCAGCTCTGCACGTTCATATCCTGCGAAATGAGCAGCTTTTTCATCTCTGCGCACTTCCAGTCCAGATCATCGGGGGTGTCTGCGGTCACGGTGATGAGCAGATTCAGGTAGTAGAAATCTTCATGGTTGCTCAGACCATCCTTCAGGAAATATCCGCTGCGGATGGCGCTGTCGAGGTCGTCAAAGTCCGTGTTGGTGTCGCTGGTCTCCTTGATCTTGCTGCGGTTGATGCGAAGCTGCTGGCCGAGCTTGCGGATCATGCGATCCTTTGGCTGCCGCGTCAGAAATACGTCGAGGTCAATGCCGTCCCCGGCGTTGACCAGCAGACTCAGCCAGCCCGCAGGAACCTCGGACTTATACCCGTCCGACGGCACCAGCAGATACGCATAGTACGTTCCGTCAATGTAGAGATATCCTGATGGATCTGGCTGGTGTCTACGGAATGCTGCGATTCGTGAAGCGCCTGCTGGGAGTTTTCTCGCTGTTCCGAGTTTACAGCGCGGGAAGAAACCACCTGCTGGTTTTGGTCAAGCTGGCTGGTGTTCTGCCGCTGCTGCTCGGAAGCAGACTGCGAACCGGAATGGGTGTCGCTGCTTGCGTGTGTCCGGCTGACGGTCGCCTCGGCCTGCTGCGGCTGGACGATGTTTTTCTCGGTCGTCGCCGTGCGCACAGCGTCACTTGCGATTTTGCGGCTTGCCATGCCGACCAGTCCGCCGCTGAAAAAGCCTGCCGCAGCTGCGCTTCCGCCGCCGGATTTCCCGGATGCAGGCGCAGAACCGTGACGGCTGCGGCTGCCCAATGCGCTGCCGACCGCGCTGGTCGCGGTGTTGATGGCGCGCATGGCGATCATTGCCTCCGAGAGCATGGAGCCGCCGGTGTGACCGACGTTCAGCCCAAGACTGGACAGAAAGCTGTCGATCTTCTGTGACACCTTCAAGAACGCAATGGCACACAGAAACCACACCAGTACGTTGCCGGAGACAGCTTCCTTGCCAGCGGAACTGACTGCGGATTCTACGTCGCTCTCGGAAATGGCAAATGCGCTGGTTGACATAACTAAAACAAGAACGAGGATCAGCAAGAAGTTCAAAAAGAATCGTTTTCTCATGGATACTCCTTATAGAGAAAGTGGATTTGCAATAAACGTGCCGACCATGCTGGTAAACAGCCGCAGGCACCATGCGTTCATAAGCAGCAGAAACACCTGCCCGCCCAGCATCCGGCACCACGCCTTGAAGATGTTCGCCGTGGACTGAGAGCCGCCCATTGAGAACGCGACCGGCGCGGTGTAAACAAGAACGCCGAGCAGGATATACCGCTCGGCGGCTTCAAAGAGCAGCTTCAGATAGTTCCACGCCAGCAGCACAACGATGATGAGCACGATCAGCGTGACCGCTCCGTTTGCGCAAGCGCCGATGATGACCAGCATGACGGAATTGAAATCCGCAAAGCTGAGCGGCGGCAGCTCGGATGATAAGATCCAGTCATACGGCGTGCCGCCGATCTTCAGGATGATCTCGACAATGCTTTTCGCGCAGTAGGTGAGCGTGATGAAGATGATCGCGCGGAACGTCAGCTTGACCGGATGCTCCGCTTCAAAGCCGACGCCCAGCCAGTAATTCTTAAACAGGTTCCAGACCCACATCAATAAAATCAAGCCAATGCCGATGGCGGTAAAAATATCGTACATCGTCTCGGCTGCCGGGAAGTAGCGCAGAAACGTGTCCATCCCGCAGCCGAGCGCACCGAGCACCGATGTGTTGATGAGGTCCAGACCGTGCATGATCTGTTCGGAGATCCATTCGACAACGCCGTCAAGAATCCCCATGCTTTATGCCGTCCACTGACCGCCGGAGAAGAACGGCGTGACGTAGGCCATGATGAAACCGAGTCCGTTCAGGATCGCCCATGTAATCGCAATACGTTTGAGCCATGCGCGCGATTCCTCGACCGTCCGACCGCTGCGCGAGAAATTCATCATCAAAAGCGCGACAGACGCGGTGACGATGGCGGCGATGGTGGAGATGAGAAGAATTTGCTGATAGACGTCCTTCATGATCTCCGTCGCCTTTTCCCAGATCGTCGTGGCAGAAGCCGGTTGAATCAGAAGCGGTAAGATACTGACGCCAAGCCATGCGGCATAGAGCCAGCGCCCCGGACTTTTCCTCGGCGGCGGAAGCTGCGGTAAGTTGTTGGATGTGTTCAAAGATGCTCCTCCTTTTCTTTTCCTGATGCAAAAAGCAGACGCCCGCTACAGGCGTCTGCTCGCAACAAGATTCAATTTTTGTATGCTTTTGAGCATCTTCAGTATAGCATATATGGATTTGCGCCGAAAGAGCAAAAGTGTGCCAATGTTGTGACAAAGTCGTTCGTTTTTCTCAATGACTTATTTACAGGTGCGGTGAAAAAACTTATACTAATAGTGTTATTGTATTATGCGGAGGTAACTATGGAAAGTTTTTGCTCTTTAGACGAACTTGTCGCTGATGCTAAGAAACACTTCCTTGTTTTAATAAAGTTTGGAACATTAGAAAACCTCAAGAGCCTTCAAAATGGTTCATTATATATGAAAAACCTTCGATATTATAACGAACTGGAAAGCACCGATAGTGATGGAAAACCGGATAAATACGACGGGAAGTGGCTGTTAAAGGGCAGTAGCGTTGTCCTTATGGATTCTGACACGTCTGCGCTCATTGCGGTTGGGACGGCAAAAGAAACTGTGCTCTCATTTGGACATGAGAAAAACCCTGTTTTTTGCCTTTTTAGTTGCGATGAACGAAATTGTAGTAGTGGATATAAAGTCGATGGGAACGAATGTGTTTTTTTGGTCTCCTTCTCCGACGAACGGGTTGAGAAACTAAAAAAGGGGCTTGGCCCATACGCATTAGTCATTTTGGATCCTGTAGAATTTTTTGCGCGAATTGATAAAGCATTTCAAAGGCAGAGTATCATATACAAGAAAGACTACGTTAAGTATAATGATGGAAATTCTGTTAATCGTGTAGGCTCGATTATGACCGACTGGGATAATATTGCGTTTAACAAAAGTGCTACAGATTTTGACTATCAACAGGAGTTTAGATTTTTGGTATTGAACCGCTCTGTTGAAGACCATTTATCCATACCTATTGATGACTTGCATGATATAACAAAAATCATTTCTACTGATGAACTTAAACAAATCCGTATCGAATACCGCCAGGAGGTTACTCAAGTTGACGGTTGAAAACAGCACGGTACATTACCCTAAAAGCTTGCGATTATATGTATTTTGTAAACAAAATGCTATTTTCAGCATATGCTATCAGTAGATAGGCTGTAAATTTATCAATAAATCTAGCAGCTAATTTATTGATAAATGTTCTCGATAGTGTTACAGTGAAAATGCGGAGGTGAACAATATGGTCAATATTGCAAGTGCAATTCGGAACACGGTTCCCATTTCTCTATTTAACAGAGGCCTTGCCGGAAAGATTTTCAATGAAGTCAAGCAGAGCGGCGCGAAAGTCGTTATGAAGAACAACGCTGCGGAATGTGTTCTTCTGTCTCCCGAAGAATATATAAGCTTAATCGATGAGGTAAACGACGCAAGGTTGCTGGCTTTGGCATCTGAACGCATGGCAAAGGCGGATTCTGCTGCGTTTGTCCCGGCAGAACATCTCTGTGAAGAACTCGGTATTACGCAGGATGCTCTGGATGCCGTTGGTGAGGTAGACACTGAATGAGCGGGAAACCGGTCTACCTGTCGGATTCCGCAAAAGATCTGAAGAATTTTGCTGGAAATCATCGGCTGATGGCCGTTAAAGCAATCGGCAAAGTCCTTCAGAATCCGCTGCCTGTTACAGAGGGCGGCTATGGAAAGCCTTTGGGAAATAAGCAAGGCAATGATTTGGCTGGATTCCTGAAAATCAAGATCCGGGATGCCGGTATCCGTGTCGTGTATAAGCTGATCCGGGCAGAAACAGAAATGTTGGTAGTCGTCATCGGAGCAAGAGCCGATGATGAGGTTTATGAAATGGCGCAGCACCGGGCAAAAAAGAATCATTTATTAAAAGCGGCATCACTCGCACAAAATGTGGGTGATGCTGTTTCTGTTATGAGATAAAGCTATGATGTGCCGAAATGAGAGTTGAAAGATGTAGAAATATGTTATAATAAAGCTGTCTTGCAAGGATAAGACCTAGACTATTGCTACGATGAGAGTATTTGATGAGATGGAGGAGAGCAGTATGCGCTTGCCGGAGAAACTGATGGGGTATGTTGAATACGAAGGTGTGAACTATCCATTCAACTTTGACAAGGTTTCTTTTATGATAACGTTATTTCCACCAAGCATTGAACACCATAGGCAGACAAACTCTTTAGCGGAATATTTGGCGGATGTTTCAAGGTACGATAAAAAGCACGAGTGGGTTCAACAAAAGAAGATTTTTGGAAAGACGTCGGAAAACTATCATATTGTTTTCACCGTTGCGGATGCGAAGCGTAATTATAACGGCTTTTTCAGCTTTCCTGTTATTTGGTATTGCTGCTATGTTGGTGAGAACTCTTTAGGGAAGATAGATGGAATGAAGATTGCGTCGCCAGAGGTGGACTACTTTTATTCGCCGCGTAACGCATTAGAACAATCAGCGGAGATAGATGAGGATACAGGAAACCTAAAAGAACTGTCAGTGGCTGCAAAAAAGGCAGCGATCGAATCTGGGGGTACATACAAAATTGCGCCAGATGTAGATGCGAAAATCGAGTTTGCGTCTTACGCCGTTATGCATTTTTCGCAGGGAGAACCACCAATTGACGCAAAGAGCGTAATGGTGACATCTTTTTCCCGACCAATCGGAATTGATGCGCTGATTCCAGCGGTCATTTATGCAAAATGCTTTCTTAAATATATTACATATAGGACAAATGTTAAAATAGGCAATGTTGAGATTTTTAGCGTCAATAGCGCAAAGAAAAGGGAGCAATGCGGGTATCTTGTTTTTGAAGAAGACTATCAGGCAGAGATTAGTAAAAAGGCGTATGAGAGAGTTATCGATTTTACAATTTTAGAGGGTAAGGCTGCAGAAATATTTACGGCGATTAAAAATAGAGAATTTGACTTTCAATATATGTGCGAATCCATAGCTGCTACAGGAAATTACTCCTCAAGCAGAGCAATTATGATACTGGCGGAGTTTGAGAGGGAATACCTCAACATATTCGGGCAGGATTATAAGCGGTCACAGGAATATCAAATAACGAAAAGAAACCTGTTGGATACAATGCAGACCTTTATAGAGCAGCGACAAGGGCGGGCGCGAAAATATGCCAGACAGTTTTATCGTGCAATAGAATCACACGATGTCGGCTTTGGCGAAAGGCTCAGAAATGCGATGGTTGAATGTCAAGTTATCATGGAGCCATTTATAAAAAGCAAGTACGCTGGCGCATTAGATGTGACTATTGAGGAGATCTGTGACCGTATGAATACTGTGCGAAATGGCATTGCACATAGCCGATTGGATCTGAACTTAGAGGCAATTCATTTGAGTGATCTAAAAATCATCGAAGAACTGCTGTATGCAATGCGGTTCCAATATTTGCATATTGATTCCCGACCAATCCAAATTGGAATTAAGAAACTATTTGGAGAAAATATTGCCGTTGAGTAGATAAACTAATGTAGTAAGGGCGCAACCATGTCAAGGTTGCGCCCTCACTGTATATTGCAAATATGCCGAAGTACATGGTAAAATAATGCTGAATAATTGCTTTAATAACAATTTGGTGTCCGATTCATAACAAACTGATGAGGTGCAGATATGGAAATGGTGCATTTAACGGCAACTGACATGACATGGCAGCGATTTGAGGTTTGTAATCCGAATCAAAAAATTGCTTTTGAGAATTTATGCCGGGCGGTATTTAATCAGGACTTTTTTGGCGGAACGGCGCATTTTCATTCAAATCCGAATAATCCCGGAGTTGAAATCGAACCTATTTATCATAAAGAAACCGAGAAGAGGATTAGCTTCCAGTCAAAGTATTTTACCTCAACAGATTATGATCAAATAGAGCGTTCGATGGAGAAATGCATAACGCATTACAGTGGAAAACTGGACGTTATATATTTGTATTGCAACAAAGACTTGACGACCACAAGTAAAGCTTTTCTTAGAATAAAAGGAAAGCTTGCTGCTGCCGCAATGGACATTGTGCTGATATGCAATCAGTCAATTATTGAAAGTGTTCAAAAGAACAAAAATCTTTCAATGCTTTACTTTTTGAATCATGGTATTGATAGCGAATGGATCAGAAATAGAGCAAGAATAGCTCTGGATTCGCTCGGAACACGCTACAATGGCGCTTTTAATGTTGACACTGAAGCGAAAGAATACTTGGAGCTATTTTTACGGAATGGAAATGCTATAAGCTTCTTAAATGAGAAAAAAACTCAAGCAGTGGACTCGCTGAATAGAAGGTACTGGGCTGACGCTAGCTATGCTTCACTAGCAAAAGCGATTAGCAATGCAATTATCGAACTTCCAGATATCAACGAGCAGACGCTAGATACCTGCGTGGACTGGATTAGTCAGATCAAAGAAAGCTATTCAGAGCAGTTGGAGGACGTGCAAAAGACAATATCCGCATATGAACAGAAACTCGCCAGTGGCAAACGCATCGAGAATAATGAAGACGAATGGGCAAAAGTTCAGAGTTGCAAAAGAATTTTGGATGGCATTGACCATCTTGCAATAAACCAGATCGAACAAAGTCTGATCAATAAAAAGACACTGCTGGTAACAGGTGCCGCTGGTGCTGGGAAGTCACAGCTGTTTGCAAATACGGTTGCGGAGTACAGCAAAGCAGGACAAAAAGCTATTCTCATTTTAGGCAATGCGTATCTGACCTCAGAAACCATTTTCATTCAGACACAAAAAGTCCTGAATCTAAATATTGAACTACGAGATTTCCTTGGAATACTGAACGAACTGGGAAAACGTGACTCAACGATTATTCCGGTTTTCTTTGATGGAATCAATGAAAGCGATGATATTAGAATATGGAGAAACGGTCTGGGCGAATTGATTCGCACTGTTGAGAGTCTACCATACGTCAAAATGGCAATATCAATTCGTGATGGCTATGAAGGCATAGCTTTTGACGATGCTGTAAAAAGAAAGATTTCATCTGGGGAAGTAATTGAAATCTGTCACAGAGGTTTTGCAGTCAATTCAATCGAAGCAATCAAAACCTTTATGAATCACTACAATATCCCATTCTTGCCAGATTACGCATTGCAAGAGGAAATGCACAACCCATTGTTCTTAATGTTGTTTTGCGAAACATACGCTAAGGATAATGTGGAGCTATTTCATCTGTTTGATAGATATATTGAGAAAAAAGATGCCGAACTTTTGCGTGAACTGAATGCTGAGGGAACAGGAACCGTATTACAATATTTGCTTGATGAATTGGTTGAGAAAGAAATTGTAAACAACCGTACATATGTCACTAAAATTGAAATGCTTCAAAATATTGAATTTTGGAGGACGTTCGGATTTCAGGAAAGAAAACTACCTTTTTTGGCAGCTTTGGAGCGAAATGGTGTTTTGTGTAGGGGCATAGCTGGCGACACGGAAATCTATTATATAGCGTACAATCTGTTGGACGATTATTGGAAAGCGAAAGCACTGGCGAAATCAGACAGAGCGAAGGATGAATTGATTAACTATTTGCTTCAATACGTTCTGAAAGTTGACACTGGGATTCTGGGTGATTGGAGTGGCATTGCAGTTGCGGCAATCGCGTGCTGTTTGAGAGAGGATAGAACATCAGAGGACTATGTTGAGCATTTGTTGCAGTTTGTACATGAACCACATGGTCAGGAAGCGATTATTACTGGATACCTTGAAACGTATCATTGGCGCAACTGCAGCAAATTTTCCGCTGAGCGTTTTTATGAATTTATCAAGGCACATCATGTCGCGCCGGAAAATCTGTGGCCTATACTTATTGCGAATAGTACAAAAGAGGAAAGCCCAATCAATGCAGTTTTTTTACACAGATTGCTTCTGAAGCAACCGCTCAATCATAGAGACTATCTATGGACGATCTACATAAATGACATGGCTTCAGAAGAACGAGTATGGCAGCTTATTGAATACTTTGAACAAGGCAATTCATTCTTAGAGATGAATACGCAAAGCCTTGAACTAATGCTAACACTCTTTGCGTGGCTGCTGACATCATCAAACCGCAGATTGCGAGATCAAACATCTAAAGCGATGGTGGAAATCCTTTGCCGTAATTTTGATTTATGTATGCCCCTGCTGAAGAA
>ENA-UOJC01005149-UOJC01005149.1-human-gut-metagenome-genome-assembly--contig:-C104-NODE-5149-length-10370-cov-5.260301_pt1 | contig 10370 bp, 8 predicted proteins | sample MGYA00242339_ERZ723886 | MGnify/ENA metagenome assembly ERZ723886 | reverse complement strand
CCTTTTGCCTTTAGTCGAAAACCTTTTCGCCCTTGGTCAAAAGCCCTTTCGACACAGGTCAAAAACCTTTTCGACTAAGGGCGAAAAGGAAAGGAGTGATAGTAATGCTGTTAATACCTGTGTATTTGTTGATTAATTAATAATACAATATACATATTTGTAGATCACGTAACAAATAAAAAAACAGCAACTATGAAAAAGGAAAAATAAGTGCCCGGAGCTAATTCCCATCAATAAAAGCGGGCCATCCAAAGTTGTTGGACAGCCCGCATTACATCTGGCGTGTGATAATATATTTGATCTTGAGAATTAAAAGGATTTGATAAAATTATTACTTTACTACTCTTTACTATTTATTAGTCTTTAATGCTACCGGTTTGAATAAAAAGACAAAAAGGATCAACAAGACGAACGAGAACAGGGTCGAGATGGCAAAGACGACAGGCCAATCACATTTATCCCCGTCACGGAAAAGGCCGATCAGCCAGCCATTCCAAAGCGTCCCGATCAGGAAGCCGATGCCCCACACCAGGAAGAAGAGCAAACCCTGTGCCTGTGCTTTCATTTCTTTTGGAGCCACATTGTCCGTATAGACCTGGCCACCGACAAAGAAGAGGCCGAAGATCAACCCGTGTACTATAATCCCGATATAATAGAACCATTGCATACCGATCTCCGCACAGATATAGAACGAAGCATACCGGACCACGAGAGCGATCATACCGAAGATCAAGGTATTCTTAATCCCCGACTTTATCAGTATAGAAGTGGTGATGACCAGGAAAAACATTTCGGCCAACTGCCCGAGGTTCAGCGTCACCGTTATATTCTGCACATGCTCGTCGGCGAGAATCATCGAACCATATACATGGTACAAGTTGAACGGGATGATAGCCAAGAACGTCAGAATCATAAAAACCCGGTAATTCTTATCCTTCATCAGGGAGAAAGCGCTGAAGCCCGTTATATCCATCACCGAGATGCCGGCACTCTTATCGACCGAAGGCGGAGTGTGCGGCAATCGCAAGTTCAGAAGCGCAGCCACGAAACAGACAGCGGCGCCGCAATACATCGGCAGGTTCGTATCATCGAAAGCGGATAAATGCATCACATGAAGGGCGATCACGCTGAAGATACCGGAAGCTACCCATCCTACCGAACCGAACATACGGATACGCGGAAACTGTTCCGAAGGCGTATGGCTCATGGCGATCGTACTGGTCAGGCTCTGTGTCGGCATATGGCAAAGCATGGCCAGCACGACACATGCCATAAGAGGAACAAATGATGTCTGCTGGGCAGCCAGAAGCAAAAAGGCACCTGTCAGTATATTCAATACAGCCAAGATCTTCTCTGCGGCAAAATAACGGTCGGCTATCGCGCCGATAAAAGAGGATGCCATCGCACCGATAGCCATCGCACTTAATACCAACGAGACTTGATACACTTCCAATTTAAGCGTATGGGAAAGATAAGCGGCTAAAGGGACCCACCAGACTGCACTCAGCATATACTGCATAAACATCATTGTGCAGAGTTGAACCTTCGTTCCGATTCCTTGTTTTGTAGTAAGAGTATTCATATTATTAGAATAAAAGGTTTTTATTACCTGTGTTTCACATGGTACAAATGTATCGATTCCTCCACGGTCGGTTTGTTTGACCTTGTTGCAATCTTTTCCGTATTCATCTCATTCTCTGCCGTTATCACCTTTATTGAGATGATTTATGAAATCCGTGACACAATAAAAGGAAATCCATAATACATTTTTCAGTATCTTTCGCCCATAATAGCAAAGTCATGTATGAAACATCTGAAGTTAATCTTATCCATCCTATTCATATTTTGTCTCACCCGGACATATGCAGACGACAGTAACTATCTTTTCCGCCATTATCAGGTCGAAAACGGACTCAGCGACAATATGGCCACTTGTTGCGTGCAGGACAGGAAAGGATATATCTGGATCGGGACACGCGACGGTCTGAACCGCTTCGACGGATATACGTTCAAAGTATTCCGTAACGACCCCGACGAAACCGAGACATTGGGAAGCAACTGGATCACATGCCTGGGGTGCGACATGAACGGCGACTTGTGGGTAGGGACGCTTTCGGGATTATATCAGTATGACGATGAAAAGGAATCGTTCCGGCACATTCCTTTCACAGCAGACAAAGGGATCGACATCTTCCAGTTCGACAAAGACAATAAACTATGGATACTGATGGACGGTAACCTGATCCGGTTCAATACGGAGGACAGCCAGTTCCGTATCTTCGCTCCGGAAGACAACCAAAGCTACACCTCTTTTTGCATTACCCGCGAAAACAGTATCTGGATCGGGAGTTCGGACGGGTTGATTTCATTGCTGAATCCGGAAGACGAGACAATGGAGTCCTATAATGTATTCGCCCACTCATCCCCGAACACGCCACAGAAACTTTCCATGTTATATCCCTCTCCTACGACCGATCGTATTTACATCGCTTTCGAGCATGACGACGTGAAGATATTCGATCCGGCCACACGCGACTACCAGGATCTGAACATTCAAAAGATCAACCAGCTTACGATCCTGATCAACAGCTTCCTCGAAAAAGACAAGGACGAATTGTGGATCGGAACAGACTCCGGCTTGTTTATCTATAAGGTCAACACCGGCGAGTGTACCCGTATCCGTCAGGACCCGTTGGACCCATACGCCTTATCGAGCCATTTCATCTCTGCATTCTGCCGAGACAGGGAGAACGGCATCTGGATTTGTTTCCACCAAAACGGCCTCAACTACTATTCCCCTTTCCGCCCTTTCCATGTGCATTATCCCTGGGACGGGCAGTATTCGATGAAAGGAGAAGTGATCCGCGATATCTGTACCGATATATACGGTAATATATGGGTCGGGACGGAAGATGCGGGCATCAACTGCTTGGAAAAGAAAACCGGGACATTCACCAACTACCAGCCGGTTCCGGGAGGAAACGGCTTGTCGCACACCAATATCCGAGGCTTGGCTGCATCAGGCGACCGGCTCTGGATCGGGCACGTTATCCACGGCATCGACTTGATGGATATCAAGACGAGAAAGGTCATCAAGCATTACAACCTGCTGAAAGACTCGCTGACGGTAAAGAACAGCACCGTCCGCTGCATCAAAGTATTGCAGGAGGGACAAGTCTATGTCGGGACCGATGACGGTATCTATAAATATGACTTCCTGAACGACCGTTTCCTGTATGCCCCGCAATTTCCTCCTTTCGCAGTAAACTGCATTTACGAAGATCGCTTAGGAAGAATCTGGACCGGCATGTTCAACCGCAGTTTCTATTATAATCCGATCAGCAATACCGGCATGTATCTGCCGTACGACAAATTGAACACCCAGCGCCACAATTTCGTTAACGACGCCTGCGAGGACAAAGATGGCAATATGTGGTTTGCTACCGTAGAAGGGGTTATCAAATACGACTTCCAAACCGGCGAATCCCTACATTACACCGTCAAAAACGGTATGCCGAGCAATGTTGCTTTCCGCATCCTACCTGACGAAAACGAAACCTTATGGATCAGTACGGCCAACGGACTGGTCAGCCTAGAAACAGGAACCGGTAAGATCACGACCTACACGGAATCCCACGGACTCATCACTCGCCAATTCAACGATAACTCCGCCTTCAAAGACAACGAAGGGACTTTCTATTTCGGTTCGGTCAAAGGCTTTATCCATTTCAAGCCATCCGAAGTAATCCCGGCAGCCGAGAAGATGAACGTCCACTTGGGAAGCCTCGAAATCCAGAATGAAGCCGGAGAGAAACGCATCATCAACTCTTCCGCCGAATCAGAGGCTAAGAAGATCACGCTGACCTACAAGCAATCCACATTCAGCATCAACTTCTCCGCACTCAACTTCATCGCCCCTAAATCCATCCAGTATGCATACAGGATGGGAAATATGGACAAGGAATGGATTCCGATCGGAGAGCGCAACACGGTCTATTTCGCAGAATTGCATCCGGGTGATTACACTTTCGAAGTACGGGCCGCCAACCTGTCGAACAACTGGAGCGACACTCCGACACAACTGAATATCACCGTTTTGCCCCCTTGGTGGGCATCGACTCCGGCATATGCTTCTTATATTGTCATCATTCTCGCCATCATCGTCGGCTTCTTCTGGTCTTGGCGCCGGAAAACCAAACGGGCAATGGCCTACAACATGCAGTTGTTCGAAGATCAGAAAGAGAAGGAGCTGTATCAGGCCAAGATCGATTTCTTCATCAATATCGCTCATGAGATCCGTACACCGCTCACCCTGATCAAGAACCCGCTCGAACGTCTCCTGAAATCCGACAAGATCGGGGAAAAAGAGAATAAGTCGCTCACGTTGATGGATAAAAATGTATCCCGCCTCCTGTCATTGGTCAATCAATTGTTGGACTTCCGCAAAACGGAGATAGAAGGATACCGCCTCAGTTTCGTCCGAACGGAGATCGTCTCGCTCCTAAACGATACAGCCAAGCGGTTCCAAGAATCGGCAACGGCACACAACCTGTTGCTGAACCTCGATTTGTCTTTGCCGGAATTGTACGTGTTCGTGGATAAAGAAGCGATCACAAAGATATTCAGCAACCTGTTTACGAACGCAATCAAATACGCATCCGGCAGCATCATTATACGCCTGCAACTTTCTCCCGATTATGAGACATTCACGATAGACTTTATCAACGATGGCACTCCTATCCCTGCAGAATTAAAGGAAAAGATATTCGAACCTTTCTTCCGGGTGGAAGGAGGCGCTACGGATAAACCGGGGACAGGGCTTGGATTGCCCTTGGCACGTTCACTGGCAGAGATGCACCACGGTAGCTTGCAGTTGGAGACTTTTGCCGACAGCCCATCCATGACGATGTTCCGCCTGACCTTGCCCGTCAAGCTGCCCGAATCCATCAAGCAGACAGAAGAAGAGGCTATAACGCAAGCCGTACCTCAAAAAATAGAATTCGTCCACGACGAATCGCGCCCGACGATCCTGATCGTCGAAGACAACAAAGAAATGGCCGTTTTCATCGCCGATGAAGTCAACCAGTTATATAATGTAGAGATAGCCGGAAACGGAGCCGAAGCAATCACGTTATTAAAGAAACGCAGTATTCAACTGATCATCAGCGACGTGATGATGCCTGTCATGGATGGCTTCGCCCTTTTGAAAGAGGTAAAGACGGAGATCGAATTCAGCCATATCCCGGTCATCCTGCTGACAGCCAAAAACACCATACAGTCACGCCTGGAAGGTCTGGAATTAGGAGCCGACGCTTACCTGGACAAACCCTTCTCCACCAACCTGCTGATGGCGCAGATTTCCAATCTGATCTCCAACCGCGACAATATACGCAAATTCTATTTCAACTCTCCGATAGCGAATATGAAATCGATGGCCTATACCAAAGCGGACGAAAGTTTTCTGGAAAAGCTGAACGAGATCATCAACGAGCATATCGGCAATCCAGCCTTAGATGTAAATATGATCGCAGACCTGATGCACCTGAGCCGCCCGACCTTGTACCGGAAAATCCGTGCCATCTCCGACCTGACTCCTAACGAGTTGATCAAGATAAGCCGTCTGAAAAAGGCCGCTGAGCTGTTGATACAGGGGAATATGAAGATCTATGAGATTTCGGAAGCTACAGGCTTCAGCTCCCAGTCTTATTTCTGGTCCGCCTTTATCAAGCAATTCGGTATGAGCCCGTCGAATTACGCGAAAGAGAACAAATAGAAAAAGGTGTGCCTAAACAAAATCCAACTTACTAACAGAAATAATTCAGGCCCGGATCACACGATGTGAAATCCGGGCCTGAAAGATCGTGATGAAACACGTTTGACCTTATTCCTGATTAGCAAAAAAATTCTTCAATGGATTCGTATACATTTCCAAGATTTTCGTACGCAAAAAAGCTTCATCCTTGTTCGGTAATACGATCTTATCCAACTGACCTTGCAGATAATCTTCAAACTGCTTTTTATCTTTCAGTCCATAATGTTCGCTGAAACGGCGTGTGCCTGTCAGCATATCATAGGCAACATAGTTGCAGGGATAAAAACGATAGTGCTTGTAAATCTCCTTATCGATAATGGAGGCGATAGCGGCGATCAACTCGTTCTTTTCCATATTCGGATCCAATTGCGCCAACTGATCGTTAATCGGCGACGTCAAGGTGAAATGAACACGTCCCTTGTTATTCAGGATACCGGTTTCCATGCTCAACAGGTCGTCACGCTGGCTCTTCACAAAGTCCGGATCATCGCGTTTCTGCTGAAACTCCTTTGCTTTGAGGAAATCGCACGGATCGAACTCGTACGAGATTGCAACCGGAAAAATATTCAATTCCATCAGGTTTGACAGGATATCCTTGTCACCACTCATGTTCAGCATCTTCAAGATACTGCCCTGGGTACGGTCATCCGAATCCTTGGCACGACCTTCACGTTGCGCGATCCAGATGGATTCTTTCGTCTCCGTGATCGTACGACGGATATAAGCGGAAAGGACTTTGCTCACTTCCAACATCTGGCGCACCGGGACATTGCGTTTCACGATGAAGCTATTGTTCAAACGAACCAGCGTTTCGATCCACGGACGGATCAACAAGTTATTACCAATAGCAACCTGTGTCATTCCATACCCTACATCATACAGCATGACGTTCAAAAAAGAGGCATCCAATACAATATCGCGGTGATTAGAAATAAAGGTACAAGGCTTTTTATCCTTCGGCAAACGGCTACGACCGGAAATCGTCAGTGAGAAAGTGGTTTTATTTGCCACCATCATTACCGCTTCATATGCCAACTTCGCTTTGAAATCCTCCTTTGTCTTGAAGGAACGCATGGTTTCTGAAAACTCTTTCCAATTCACATCCGGATTTATATACCGAAAGGCCCGCTCAAAATCTTCGTTGGCTATCAGCGATTCGATCGCGTCTTTCACCTCGTCGTTATTCAGCGGACGGATATCGTCAAAATCATTAATAGGAACTTCCATATTTTTATAATTGACAATTGACAATGGACAACTGACAATCGACAATTCGTTTCTCATATAATTGGCAATTGGCAATTGTTCATTGTCAATTAGTTAAACTCGTTTTCTATAATATCTGTCATCACATCTTTCATCTCCAGACCGGCAGCCCGTACCTGCTGTGGGATAAAACTGGTTGCCGTCATACCGGGAGTCGTATTGACTTCGAGCAATTTTGGTTCACCGTCCGCCGGAATGATATAATCCACACGGATCAGACCTTTCGCCCCCAATATGTCGTAAATCCTCGATGTCTCGCGTTGTACTTTTTCTGTTTGTTCTGCAGAAATACGGGCCGGCGTTATTTCCTGTACCTGTCCGTTATACTTGGCGTCAAAATCGAAGAACTCGTTATCCGTTACGACTTCGGTGAGCGGGAACACCACCTCCTTATCGGATGTCTTATAGCAACCGCATGTAACCTCGGTCCCGTCGATAAAACTTTCGATGACCACTTCCCGGCCTTCACTGAAAGCCTTGTCAATCGCCGGCTGGATAGCCGAGGCTTCTTTCACTTTCGTCACTCCGAAACTACTGCCGCCGTCGTTCGGCTTCACAAAGACCGGAAGCCCCAAACGACTGACCACTTCTTCGTCTGTCACAGTCTGTCCTTTAAACAAATGTATAGAACGGGCAATATCGACACCGAATCCCTTCAGATAATGATTGCAGGCAAACTTGTTGAACGTAAGTGCGCTTACAAACATACCACAAGAAGAATACGGCATTCCGATCATATCGAAATATCCTTGCAGACGTCCGTCTTCTCCCGGAGTTCCATGGATCGTAATATAGGCGAAATCAAAATGTCTGATCTCGCCGTTCTCACGGAAACTAAAATCATTCTTGTCTATTGGTGTGTGTTCCCCGCCGGGAAGTTTTACCGCCCATTCGTCTCTTTTTACGATGGCAATATATACATTATATTTGTCTTTATCAAGAAAAGAGAAGATTCCTTCCGCACTTTTTAATGAAATAACGATTTCGGAGGAATCGCCTCCGGCTACAATAGCAATGTTCCTTTTCATCATCTATAATTCTTTAGTATTTGCATATACGCGCCATTTATCGATCAACGCAGTCATGTCGGCAGGTATTTCGGAATCAAAAAACATTTCCTCGCCTGTAGTCGGATGAACGAAACCCAGCGTCTTGGCATGGAGTGCCTGCCGCGGGCAAATGGCGAAACAGTTATCGACAAACTGTTTATATTTAGAAGAGGTTGTTCCTTTCAGGATCTCGTTTCCGCCATAACGTTCGTCGTTGAATAGCGTATGCCCGATATATTTCATGTGGACACGTATCTGATGCGTACGTCCGGTTTCGAGGCGGCATTTCACCAGCGTGACGTAGCCCAGACGTTCCAAAACGGAATAGTGTGTGACCGCCGTCTTTCCCTGGTCGCCTTCTGGGAAAACCGTCATCTGCATACGGTCACGCGGGTTACGGCCTATATTGCCTTCTATCCGTCCTTCGTCTTCACGCACGATCCCCCACACCAAGGCCCGATATTCCCGCTTGGTTGTCTTATGGAAGAATTGCATACTGAGGTGTGCTTTCGCTTCCGGCTTTTTGGCGACAACCAGCAGGCCGGATGTATCTTTATCGATACGATGGACGAGTCCCAGGGCAGGATCATTGGGATCGTAGGTAGGATCGTCTTTCAAATACCAGGCAAGGGCATTCACCAGCGTTCCGGTATAGTTTCCGTGTCCGGGATGTACGACCAACCCTGCCGGTTTGTCGACCACCAGCAGATCGTCATCTTCGTACACGATCTTTATAGGGATATTTTCAGGGAGAATCTCGAAAGTCCGCGGAGGTCGTGTCATCATAATTGTCACAACATCCTCCGGTTTCACCCGGTAATTGCTTTTCACCGGTTTGCCGTTTGCCATGATACAACCGGCATCGGCAGCCGACTGTATCCTGTTACGCGTAGCACCGAACATCCGGTCTACCAGGAATTTATCCACACGCAACAACGACTGCCCGCGATCGGCCACGAAGCGGAAGTGTTCATACAGTTGAGGAGCCTTATCTTCACCCTCTTCCGGTTGTAACAGGTCGTCTACCTGTTCATCATCCATTTCGTCTAAAAACTCATCCATAGTTAAAACCAGTTTTCTTCTTCACTATCCAACGATTCGACCGGCACGCTGTCATCCGGTAGTCCGAGCGAGTCGGCCGGCATCTCAGCATCCCCACTACTGACCTTCAACACCAACGGAGCGGTAAGCGGTACATGCTCGCCTTTCTGCAAAACACGCCCGTGCAGCTCGACACCAAGAGCTAAGTCTTTAAAATCACCGGGGACATATTCGATCTCGATCTTTTCAAACACGCGGGCACGAAGAATGGAGTAAGCCTGCCTGAACGAAAGTTCTTCCACTTAAGGGATTTTCTACATCTGCGAAGTGAGCGCATTCACGGTGACGAACACGATACGTCCTTCCTTCACCTTCGAACCGGCCATCGGGACCAGCTCGACAATCGCACCGGGCTTCACGTCTTTTGAAAAGACGGAATCGATCACGTTATAGCGTAGATTACTATTCTTGAAAAATTCGGCGGCCTCTTCCATTCCCAATCCTTTAACATCCGGCACTACCACAGCCTCATTATGCCGGGTGTACGAGTCGAGCCACTTCAATGTTCCGAACACCAGAGCACATGCCACGACCACAGCCAGCAACAGATTTAAGACGTACGGATTTTTTATCAGTTTAACCAAAAAGTCTTTCATTTCTATCTTGTATTTGTCGGCGGATCAAAAGTAGAAAACAAAGCCGTTAAAACAAAGAAAGTAAAGGCTTTTTAGTAAAAACCTCTACTTTCTTTATGAAAAATCTTCAAACGGAAAGAATTATCCGTTGTATTCGTCAGAAACTGTTAATTTAGCTCTTCCTTTAGCACGACGAGAAGCTAATACTCTGCGGCCATTAGCTGTAGCCATTCTTGAACGGAAGCCGTGCTTGTTCTTTCTTTTCCGGTTGGAAGGTTGAAATGTTCTTTTCATCTTTCTGTATATTATTTATTATTATCTTATTCTCATACCAATTTGGGCTGCAAAGATAGAGGCTTTTTTTTAATAAACAAAGAGTTGCAAGAAAAACTTTATCTATACAGAGTCTCTTTTAATCACAAATAGAATATTCAATCAAAGTCGCCCTTGTCTATTATCTTTTTTACTTCTTCCCGCATCTCCCGGATTGCCGTACTTTCCACCTTCGGCTTTTTGGTCAGCACAGCTCCGGCGGCAGCCCGCAATTTATCCACCTGGTAGAACTCC
>ENA-UOJC01005143-UOJC01005143.1-human-gut-metagenome-genome-assembly--contig:-C104-NODE-5143-length-10379-cov-11.785936_pt1 | contig 10379 bp, 10 predicted proteins | sample MGYA00242339_ERZ723886 | MGnify/ENA metagenome assembly ERZ723886 | reverse complement strand
AAGGAAGGGGGCCGCAGCCCCCTTCTTGGTCGTTTTAAGGGGGTTTGCAAAGGGGACAGGGCTCCCACGCGAATCCAGCGAAGCGATTCGTGTGGGAAAAGGAGGAACAACGGAACGGACGAGGCCTGTCCGCCGCCAGCGGCCTTTTCCTTTGGCATCAAAGGAAAAGGGGGCTGAATGCCGCCCTACGGAGGCACTCCGTTAAATCACCGCACCTGCCATGTGGCCGGAATAAACAGCTCCGAGAACTTATAGACCGCATACCGGTCGGTCATACCGGCGATATAGTCGCAGACGATGCGGTCCATTCCGTCGAAGTCCAGCTGCGGAATGAAATCCGCCGGAAGCTTCATCGGGTTTTTGCTGTAATACTCATAGAGCCTGCGGATAATATCCTTGGCCTTGGATTCCTCACCCTTGGCCACGGGATTGGTATAGACCCGGGCGAACATGAATTTCCGCAGCTCGTCCATCGCCGCGGCGACCTCCGGCCGCATTCCGAGCGTGCCGGTCTCTGCCGTATGGTCGATCATATCCATGACCAGCGTATTGATGCGCTCCGAATGGGAATGACCGAGGATATCCGCGATCTCGCGCGGGATATCCGATTCCTTCAAGATCCCGGCGCGCATGGCGTCGTCGATGTCATGATTGATGTAAGCGATACGGTCGGAGGCGCGGACGACCTGTCCCTCCAGCGTTTCCGGGATAAAATCGCCCGTATGGCCGAGGATGGCCATGCGCACCTCGTAGGTCAGATTCAGGCCCGCGCCGTCGCGCTCGAGCTTGTCCACCACGCGCAGCGACTGTTCATTGTGCCGGAAGGGCTTGCCGGTCACATCGGTCAAAGCCGCCTCTCCGGCATGGCCGAACGGCGTATGGCCCAGATCGTGGCCGTAGGCCGCCGCCTCGGCCAGATCCTCATTGAGCCGCAGGCCGCGGCAGATCGTGCGCGCGATGCGTGAGACCTCGATGGTGTGGGTCATGCGCGTGCGGTAATGGTCGCCCTCCGGCGAGAGAAAGACCTGCGTCTTGTGCATGAGCCGCCGGAAGGATTTGCTGTGGACGATGCGGTCGGCGTCGCGCTGATAACAGGTACGCGCGTCACTGTCCTCCTCCGAGTAGAGCCGTCCCTTCGTCTCCGCCGACTTCTGCGCCAGCGGCGAAAGCTCCCGGTATTCCTCCTGCTCCAGTCTTTCCCGAACGGTCATGACTAGTCCCCCATTTCGCTCTGATATTCTTTATAGCACAAAAAAGTGAACGTTTCTTGAACGTCTGTTTATTTTTCGACGCGCTCCGCGCGGTAAATGTTCCCCGTTTTTACAGGCGTGACCGTTCCTGCGGACAGCTCCCGCAGCCGCGCGGCCAGCGCGGCGGTCTTTTCCTGCGGGAGGCAGGCGTGCAGCAGGACTGCCGCGCCGTATTCCGCGTTCAGCTCCTCACCGCTCTGTGCGGCCAGCTCCAGCCGCGCCCGCTCCAGAAAGGCATAGCTGCATGAGATATCCACGCAGTCCCACACGCACCGGCGCGCAATGCCCGCCGCGTCGAGTGCCATTTTGGCAGTCTTGGTATACGCGCGCGTCAATCCGCCAGCGCCCAGCAGAATGCCGCCGAAGTAGCGCGTCACGACGCACACGACGTTCTGCACGTTCTCGCGGTCAAAGACCGCAAGCATGGGCTGACCGGCCGTGCCCTGTGGCTCGCCGTCATCCGAGGCGCGGACCGTCCCGTTTGCCAGCCGGTAGCAGAAGCAGTGGTGCCGGGCGTCATAGTGCTTTTTCCGCACAGCCTCGATGCAGGCGCGGGCCTCCTCCTCCGTCTCCGCCGGGAACACCTGCCCGATGAAGCGCGATTTCTTTTCCACAAGCTCCGCCTCGGACGGGCCTGCCGGGATCCGATATTCTTCCATAGCTCACTCCGTCACATACGGCAGCAGTCTGCCGTAAAGCGTCTCGTCCATGATGGCCTCCACAAGGATACCCTCCGCCTCATAGTGGCAGCTGAGCACCTTCGCCTGCGAATGCAGCGTATCGACCATGCCGCCCATCGAATAGGGCAGGCAGAGGCGGACATGGTGCAGTCCGCGTTCGAGCAGCCGCTCGGCCAGCGCCTTGAGCGCGTCGATGCCCTCGCCGGTCCTTGCGGAGATCTCCACATTGTTCTCTCCGCGCGGCGCGCCGTTTTCCGCGATGTCACATTTATTGTAGCAGTCGATCACCGGTACGCCGGGCTTGGCCAGCTCGCCGATCAGCCGCTCGACCACCTGCATATGCGCTTCGCGCTCCGGGTCGGAGGCGTCGATCACATGAATGAGAAGGTCGGCGTATTGCAGCTCCTCGAGCGTCGCCTTGAACGCCTCGACCAGATGGTGCGGCAGCTTGGCGATGAAGCCGACGGTGTCGGACAGCAGCACGTCGCAGGTATCGCTGAGCGAAAGTTGGCGCGTGGTCGTGTCCAGCGTGTCAAACAGGCGATTGTTTGCGGGAATGTCCGCGCCGGTCAGATAGTTCAGCAGCGTGGATTTTCCCGCGTTCGTATAGCCGACCAGCGCCACGACCGGCACGTCGTTCTTGATGCGGCGGCGGCGCTGCACGGCGCGCACCTTCCGCACCTCCTCCAGCTCCGCGCGGAGCTTCTGGATGCGCGAGCGGATGTAACGCTTGTCGGTCTCGAGCTGCGTCTCGCCGGGGCCTCTGGTGCCGATGCCGCCGCCGAGGCGGCCCATTTCCTCGTTCCACACCGTCAGGCGCGGCAGATAATACTGATACTGCGCCAGCTCCACCTGAAGCTTGCCCTCGCGCGTTTTGGCGCGCTGGGCGAAAATATCGAGGATCAGCGCGCTGCGGTCGAGCACCGGCGCTTTCATCAGATCCTCCAGCGTCCGCAGCTGCGACGGCGTCAGGTCGTTGTCAAATATCACAAGATTTGCGCCGCTCGACTGTACCATCTGCCGAACCTCGTCGGCTTTTCCCTCGCCGATGAACGAGTGCGGGTCGGGCGTGTGCTTGTTCTGCAAGACCTTGCCGACGCATTCTCCGCCCGCCGTCTCCAGCAGCGCCTCCAGCTCGTCGAGCGTTTTTTCGTCGGAGGTCTCCTCCGGCGTAAAGCAGTCGGCGTTCAGGCCGACCAGGATCGCCCGGTCTATGATGATCTTTTTTTCTTCCATGCTTCTCTCCGTAATTTCCGATCTGCGCCGCGCCGGTCTTTGACAAAATTCGCCGGGTATGAAAAAAGCCCGCACCGGTACGCGGTGCGGACTTTGCTTCTTACTTCAGGCCGTATTTCTTGTTGAAACGGTCAACACGTCCACCGGTGTCAACAAGCTTCTGCTTGCCGGTGTAGAACGGGTGACACTTGGAGCAAATTTCAACCTTGATGTCCTTTTTGGTAGAACCAGTCTCAATAACTGCACCACACGCGCATCTGATAGTAGTCTGTTCGTACTTGGGATGGATACCTTCCTTCATGAGTTTCACCTCTCTCATCAGATTTCTGTAAAAAGGCAGACTGCCCTTCCCTTGGTTCAAACGCTTGGGTAGTATATCATATCCGTTTCCGCTTTGCAAGCAATTTTTTAGTTTTTTCTCTGGAAAATCCTGATTTTCTCTTCCGGCACGCCGTTTGTCTCCGCCGGATTTTCCGAAAACAGCCCGTAAAGCGCGGCGCAGCGGCATTCCAGCGCGAAATATTCCGCGTCCGGGCCGCGCTCTCCGGCGTTGATGATCGGAAGCCCGCCGTTTTTTCGCATCTCGCGGAGCAGCGCCCTGCCCTTTTCGTCGAACGCCAGCACGCGCACATACGGCGCTTCGCGCAGGAGCGTCTGCGCGTCGATGCCGAGATACGCGCACAGCAGCAGCCTTTGCAGCCGGGTGCGCGGATAGCGCTTCGATTTTGCCGCGCAGAGGATCGCTTCGACGGAGCCTTCCGTCTGCACCGCCCGCCAGACCTTGCTCCAAAGTCCCTCCGAGCCGAAGGGGACGCGCGCCCATTCCTCCCGCGTCAGTCCGCGCAGCCGCGCCAGCACCGCGCGTTCTCCCGCCCGCATGGAATAGCGTGCAGCGTCCGCATAGACCGCCGCAGCCGTCTGCGGCACGAGTTGCCGCCACGTCCCGCCCTGCTCCAGCTGCGCGCGCACGGCGGTCGCCGACGGATTTTCCGCGTCCGGCGTCTCGTCGTGATAGCCGCCGTCCCGCCGGACGGCCAATGGCCGCATTCTGCTGCCGCGCTCCAGAAGCGCCTTGCAGTATTCCGCCGCCAGAATGTCGTTTGGCGCGGTCAGCAGCGCGCCGTCTCCCGACACGCGCTCCAGCGCCAGCTGCCGCGCGGCCGGGTAGCTCCGCCCCTCGTCCAGCGCCGTGCGGAGTGCCTGCGTGAACTCCGGCGAACGCATCGCCTCCGCCGCGCGGACAAGCGCGTCCGTATCGCCCGTTTCGCTTCCGAAGCAGAGCGTATCCACCGCCCCGAGCCGGTCAAGGATCTCCACGCCGCAGCGCGCAAAGCCCTCCGCCGAGGAAAGTGCGGCTGTGACCGGCAGCTCGAGTACAAGACTCGCGCCGCACTCGACCGCCGCCCGCGCGCGGACGGTCTTGTCGAACACGGCAGGCGCGCCGCGCTGGACAAAATTGCCGCTCATCAGGCAGACGGCGGCTGTGTCCTCTCCTACACGCTCCCGCACGAGCCGGAGCTGCTTTTCATGTCCAAGATGGAACGGGTTGTATTCACAAATGATCCCGGCTGCCCGCATGGCGCGCCTCCTTCGGAATTTCTTGCGGAAAGCACTTGTTTCCGCAGGATTTTTATTGTATGATAAAGCTTGCTGTGAAAGATTTTAGCACGTTTGCTGAAAAAAAGAAATACAGGAGTGAAGAACTATGAACATTCTGGTTATCAACGCCGGCAGCTCGAGTCTCAAGTATCAGCTCATGAATCCCGACACCGGCGACATCGCCGCAAAGGGCCTTTGCGAGCGCATCGGTCTGGACGGCCGCCTGACCCACAAGGTCCCTGCGAGCGGCAAGAAGGTCGAAAAGGACATCCCGATGCCCACCCATAAGGAAGCCATCGAGGCTGTTATGGCCATTCTGGTCGATCCGGTCGACGGCGTCATCAAGTCCGTTGATGAGATCGACGCAGTCGGTCACCGCGTTCTGCACGGCGGCGACAAGTTCGTTGAGAGCTGCATCATCGACGAGGCCTGCAAGCAGGCCATTCGCGACTGCATCCCGCTTGGCCCGCTCCACAACCCCGCCAACCTCATGGGCATCGAGGCCTGTGAGAAGGCCATGCCGGGCAAGCCCCAGGTCGCCGTGTTCGACACTGCGTTCCATATGACCATGCCCCCGAAGGCATACCGTTATGCCATCCCCACCAAGTGGTACACCGAAGAGCATCTGCGCCGCTACGGCTTCCACGGCACCTCCCACCGCTTCGTCTCCAAGCGCTGCATCGAGCTGATGGGCGGCGTGGAGAACGCACACCGCGTCATCGTCTGCCACCTCGGCAACGGCTCGTCTCTCTCCGCCGTCAAGGACGGCAAATGCCAGGATACCTCCATGGGCCTGTCCCCGCTGGCCGGCGTCCCGATGGGCACCCGTGCAGGCGACATCGACACCTGCGTTGCACAGTTCATCATGAACAAGTACAACATGTCCGCCGACGACTGCCTGACCATGCTCAACAAGAAATCCGGCGTTCTGGCGCTGTCCGACGGCGTTTCCTCCGACTTCCGTGATCTCGACGCGGCAGCCGAAAAGGGCAACGAGGCCGCGCAGCTTGCGCTCGACAAGTTTGCATACGAAGTCCGCAAGTATATCGGCGCTTATGCCGCGGCCCTCGGCGGCGTGGACTGCCTCGTGTTCACCGCAGGCGTCGGCGAAAACTCCGCCTCCATGCGCGCTTCCATCTGTGACGGTCTGGAATTCCTCGGTGTCAAGCTCGACGCAGAGAAGAACAAGCTCCGCGGCGAAGAGGTCGTGATCTCCACGCCCGATTCCAAGGTCACCGTCTGGGTCATCCCGACCAACGAGGAGCTGATGATCGCGCAGGATACCGCCGCGCTCACCCGCTGATTTTCTCTCGCTTCCAACAGGCCCCGCGAACGCATCGCGTTCGCGGGGCTTTTTACTTTCCCTGTCCGTTTCCGGACAGGCCGGAGCACATACTTCCGCCTTCTCTCTCATAGTCTATACCAGCATACACAGCTTGGAGGTGCCACATGAGAGAGGATTTGGAAGCCAGAGCCCAACAGCTTGCTGTGTACCTTATTGAAAGCCGCACGACCATCCGTGCCGCCGCCAAACACTTTGGGATCTCAAAATCCACCGTACACAAGGATCTCTCGGAACGGCTGGAGACATGCAACCGTTCCCTGTACATACAGGTCCAGGCGATCCTTGCGGAAAACAAGGCTGAGCGCCACATCCGCGGCGGGCTTGCAACGCGCCGCAAATACAAGGGCGAGACCGGCGGCGCCGTCTGACTGCCGCCCGGAGACGTGCGCAGAGGGGCTTCCCTCTGCGCATTTTTCATTGCATCACGCTAAATTCTAAAAGTTTGTTAGTTTTGCAAAAAAATTTTTAGAAACCGGTTGATTCTTTCGTAACAAAGGTATATACTGACGATAGACCCCAAGGCACTTATGCTATGAACAATGATTCAGGAGGCAAGCATTATGAAATACGGTCGTACCTTCAACTTCTCCGCCGGCCCCGCAATGATGCCGGAGCCTGTTCTCGAGGAGATCCGGGATGAAATGATGAACTACCGCGGAAGCGGCATGTGCGTCATGGAGATGTCCCACCGCTCCAAGGTTTTCCAGCAGATCATCGACGAGGCCGAGCAGGATCTCCGCGATCTGATGGGCATTCCCGACAACTACAAGGTCCTGTTCATTCAGGGCGGCGCTACGCTCCAGTTCTCCATGATCCCGATGAATCTGATGAAGAACGGCAAGGCCGTCTACATCGAGACCGGCGCATGGTCCAAGAAGGCCATTGCCGAGGCGAAAAAGGTCGGCGAGGTCGTCGTCGCCGCCTCCTCCAAGGATAAGAACTTCACCTATATCCCCGATTGCTCCGATCTGGACATTCCCGAGGATACCGACTACGTCTATATCTGCGAGAACGAGACCATCCACGGCGTCACCTGGCAGAAGCTGCCCAACACCAAGGGCCACACCCTCGTCTCCGACCAGTCCTCCATGTTCCTCTCCCAGCCCTGCAACGTCTCCGACTATGGCATGATCTATGCGGGCGTGCAGAAGAACGTCGGTCCGGCCGGCATGGTCGTCGTCATCATCCGCGAGGATCTCATCCGCGACGATCTGACCGAGCTGCCCATCTATATGCAGTACAAGACCCATGCCGACGCAGGCTCCATGTACAATACCCCGAACTGCTGGGCCATCTACTGCTGCGGCAAGGTCTTCAAGTATCTAAAGAGCATCGGCGGTCTGGAAGAGATGCACAAGCGCAATCTTGACAAGGCCAAAGTCCTGTATGACTTCCTCGACAGCTCCAAGATGTTCAACGGCACCGTTGAGCCGCAGGTCCGCTCGCTCATGAACGTTCCGTTCGTCACCGAGTCCAAGGAGCTGGACGCCGAGGTCGTCGCCGCCACCAAGGCTGCGGGCTTTGACAACCTCAAGGGCCACAAGTCCGTCGGAGGCCTGCGCGCCTCCATCTACAACGCCATGCCCAAGGAGGGCGTTGAGGCGCTGGTCGCATTCCTGAAGAATTTCGAAGAAAACTACGGCAAATAATTTGTTCATACGGCGCGGAATACCCTTTTCCGCGCCGTAGCTTTCACAAAAATTCAAAATAAGGAGATTTTATCATGCGTATTCTCGTTACCGACGGTATGGACAAGCAGGCCATGGCGCAGCTGCGTGAAGCAGGCCATGAGGTCGTTGAGCAGTTCTATGCTCCCGAAGAGCTGGGCGCAGCCCTGCGCGAGTTCGACGCAGTCGTCGTCCGCTCCAAGACCAAGGTTCGCGCCAACCACATCGACGAGGCCAAGGGCGGCAAGCTCAAGCTCATCATCCGCGGCGGCGTCGGCGTGGACAACATCGATGTCAAGTACGCCGAGGCCAATGGCATCACCGTCAAGAACACCCCGAAGGCTTCCTCCCAGTCCGTCGCGGAGCTGGCCATGGGCCACATGTTCTCCTGCGCGCGTTATCTTTCCATCGCGGGCCACACCATGCGTGAGGGCAAGTGGGAAAAGAAGGCCTACGGCAAGGGCATCGAGCTTCAGGGCAAGACGCTCGGCATCGTCGGCTTCGGCCGCATCGGCCAGCATCTGGGCGTCATGGCCAAGGCCATCGGCATGAACGTCATCGCCTTTGATATCTACCACATCCCCGGCATCGAGGAGCAGCTGGGCATCCCCTACGTTGAGATGGACGAGCTGCTTGCCAAGTCCGATTTCATCTCCGTCCACGCTCCAGCCGTTGACGGCGGCGCGCTCATCAACGCAGAGCGCATCGAAAAGATGAAGGATGGCGTCTGCATCATCAACACCTCCCGCGGCACCAACGTGGACGAGGCCGCGCTTCTGGCCGCGCTCGAATCCGGCAAGGTCCGCGCCGCCGGTCTCGACGTCTACGCCGACGAGCCCGCCTCCAACTCCGCTCTGTACAGCCATCCGATGGTCTCCTGCACGCCGCACATCGGCGCTGCCACCGTCGAGGCCCAGAAGCGCATCGGCGCGGAGATCGTAGACATTATTACCAATTTCAAGGCCTGATTTTGTACACTGCCCGCGCACACTGCTGTTGTATTTCGCCTAAAAAAGCGTTATGATATACATAGCAATCTGTAGAAAATCCATAAATCCGCAGATTATATTTTAGGAGGATAAGATCATCATGAATGCTTATGTTGCAAGTGTCATCGATTATGTCAAGACTGCACACGCCAACGAGCCTGAATTCGTTCAGACCGTCGAGGAAGTGCTCTCTTCCATCTCTCCCATCATGGACGCGCATCCCGAATACGAGAAGGTCGATCTGCTGAAGCGCATGGTCGAGCCGGAAAGAATGTTCACGTTCCGCGTCTGCTGGATGGACGACAACGGCAACTATCATACCAACCGCGGCTGGCGCTGCCAGTTCAACGGCGCGATCGGCCCCTACAAGGGCGGCATCCGCTTCCAGAAGAACGTCTATGAGGGCATCATCAAGTTCCTCGGCTTTGAGCAGACCTTCAAGAACAGCCTGACCGGCCTGCCCATGGGCGGCGCCAAGGGCGGCTCCGACTTCGATCCCGCCGGCAAGTCTGCCGCCGAGGTCATGCGCTTCTGCCAGAGCTTCATGACGGCTCTGTACCGCTACATCGGGCCGGACATCGACGTTCCCGCAGGCGATATGGGCGTCGGCGGCCGTGAGATCGGCTACCTGTACGGCCAGTACCGCCGCCTGAAGGGCGTCTGGGAGAACGGCGTTCTCACCGGCAAGGGCATGAGCTACGGCGGCTCCCTGATCCGTCCGGAAGCGACCGGCTACGGCGCTGTGTACTATCTCCAGGAAGTTCTGAAACACGAAAACGACACCATCGAGGGCAAGCGCATCGCCATCTCCGGCTACGGCAACGTCGGCTGGGGCATCATGAAGAAGGCTGCCGAGCTGGGCGCAAAGGTCACCTACTTTGCCGGCCCCGACGGCTACATCCATGATCCGGATGGTGTTACCGGTGAAAAGCTTGACTATATCCTCGAGATGCGCGCCAAGGATCCGATGCACTGCAAGCCCTATGCCGACAAATACGGCGTGGAATTCGTTCCGGGCGCAAAGTGCTGGGGCGTGAAGGACGTTGACGTCTATATGCCCGCCGCTACCCAGAACGACGTCCGCATGGAGTCCGCAGAAAAGATCGCGGCTTCTGGCGTCAAGTATTACATCGAGGTCGCCAATATGCCGACCACGAACGACGCTCTGAACTTCCTGCGTGAGCAGAAGCACATGATCGTCGCTCCGTCCAAGGCTGTCAACGCGGGCGGTGTCGGCGTCTCCGGTCTCGAAATGAGCCAGAACTCCGAGCGTCTTGTCTGGACGGCCGAGGAAGTCGATGCACAGCTGCACAAGATGATGAAGAACATCCACAAGGTCTCCGCCGAGGCCGCTGCGGAGTACGGTCTGGGCTACGATCTGGTCGCAGGCGCCAACATCGCCGGCTTCAAGAAGGTCGCAGAGGCCATGTACGAGCAGGGCGTGTTCTGATCCGAGCTTTTGTCATGCAAAGGCCCGCCCGATTCCGGGCGGGGATCTTTTTGGTAAAAAACCAAGGAGATGTACCCCCGGGCCGGCGGTATTAAAAGGACAGTACTTTTGGGACTGGGCAGGGACGAGGGGCCAAACGCCGTAACGGCGGCAAAGGTGGGAT
>ENA-UOJC01005132-UOJC01005132.1-human-gut-metagenome-genome-assembly--contig:-C104-NODE-5132-length-10405-cov-15.123768_pt1 | contig 10405 bp, 10 predicted proteins | sample MGYA00242339_ERZ723886 | MGnify/ENA metagenome assembly ERZ723886 | reverse complement strand
GCTTGCTGCCGCCGTAGCGCGAGCCCATGCCCGCCGCCATAATGACCAGCGCTGCCTTCATAATGATAAAACTCCTCTCGATCTTCTCTGATGTGTTCAAAGGGATACTGCTTCCCTTCATCATAGCCCATCCCGCGGGGCATTGCAACCTTCTTTTCCTCTCTTGTCTTTTGCCGCAAAGCTGATATACTGAGATTTACATTCCGCTGCGAGGTGTTTTTTTATGGGCACGTTCCTTCACGCCGTCGCGTCCGTCACCCTCATCCTGCTGCTGACGGCCACGGGCTACTTCTGCGCGCGCATGGGCTGGATGAACCCGCAGGTCAAGCGCTTTCTCAGCAAATTCACAATGTCCGTCGCCATCCCCTGTATGTGCGTCTACGGGCTGACGAAGAATCTCACACGCAAGCTGCTTGCGCTCTCGCCGGGCTTTCTGCTCGTTCCCTTTCTCTCCACGCTCGGCGCGTTCCTGCTCTCACTGCTCGCAGGCAAGCTCTTAAAGCTGCCGCGCAGGAAGCTCGGCGTCTTTATGATGATGTGTGCGGTATCGAACGCCATCTTCATCGGCCTTCCGATGTGCACCGAGCTCTTCGGCGAGATCTGCACGCCCTATGTCATGCTCTACTATCTTGTCAACACAAGCTTTGTCCAGCTCGTCGGCCTCTCGCTCGTGCGCTGGTCGGGCGAAGGCGGCGGCTTCGACCGCCGGATGCTCAAAAAGTTTCTGACCACGCCCGCCGTCATCGGCGTTCTTTTGAGCTTTGTGCTCGTCTTTACGGGCTTTTCCCTCCCGCCGCTCGTGATGAGCTACTGCAAGTACATGAATAACCTCGTCACGCCGCTCGCCCTGCTGCTCACGGGCTATATCATCTACGAGATCGGGCTGAAAAATCTGCGGCTCGACCGCGGCCTTGCTGTCATGATGATCTTCCGCTTCCTGCTCGTGCCGGCATCGTCGTTCACGCTGTGCGCGCTGCTCGGCATCGAGGGCCTTGCGCGCAGCGTGCTGCTCGTGCAGACGGCCATGCCCGTCGTGACACAGACGGTCGTCGCCGCCGCGGACTACGGTGCGGACGAGCAGTTTGCCGCGCAGGGCGCCGCGCTCTCCACGCTCGCGTGCTTCGTCGTCATCCCCGTTCTGATGCTGATCCTATAAAAGATCCCCGCGCTCGGCGCGGGAATTTTTTATCTTCAATTACCGAGCAGCGCGGACAAACCGCCGGTCCGGAGCTCGTCTTTGTAGTAGTTGAGCTCATCGCCGATGAGCTCGTCGAGCACGCGCATACCCAGCACCTCGACCGGAGCCTTGTCGTCCGTCAGGATGCAGTTGCCACCCTCATAGGGCGTTAGCTTTCCGTATACCGTGCGCATCATGTCGGCGTAGCCGCTGTCCTTGAGGTTCGCGATGCTGCGCAGGAACGTCTCCTCCCAGTCGCCTGAGTTCGTGCAGAAGACCTCGGTGTTCGTGTTGCCCTTCACAGGCGCGGTGACGGTGTATTTAAAAACACTCGCCATCGTGTCGCAGAGGTATTCGTTGATGGAGCCGTTCTCCGCGGACGTCATATTGAGGTTCACGACCATCACGCCGTTCGGCTTCAAATGTGCCTGCACTTCATTGAAAAACTCGACGCTCGAGAGCTGGAACGGGATGGTGATATCCTGATAGGCATCCACCATGATGACGTCAAACTTCTCCTTCGACGCGGCAAGGTACGCGCGCCCGTCCTCGACCGCGACGGTCACGCTGCCTGGAAGTCCGAAGTAGTCCGTCGCGATGTCGGCGATCTTTTTGTCGATCTCCGCGCCCTGCACGCTCGCGCCGGGGAAATAGCGCGTGCAGTAGCTCGCATACGTGCCAGAGCCCATACCGAGGATCATCACGCTGCGGTTTTCGTTGTCCGTGCCGTCCATGCCCGCCATGCAGGGCGCGGCGAGCGCGTAGTCATAGTACATGCCCGTCAGCGCGTCGCCCTTGACCTGCACGCTCTGCACACCGAAGAGCACGTTCGTCGAGAGCGTCGTGCGTTTCGTGTCGTCCTGCACCTGCAAATAGTTGTAGATGGACTCATCCTCGAGCGCGAGGTCGTTCTCCCAGAAGGCGAAGCTGTAGCCCGGCAGTGCGAAGCACAGGCCGATAATTAAGAGGACAGAGACGATACCCGGCACGCTCTTTTTCTTCTCGAACATGAAGTACGCAATGCCGATGGCCGCGAGCACGCCGGAGAAGATCAAAAATGTCGCCGCTGTGCCGACGGCGGGGATGGTCACGAACGTCGGCACGAAGGTTCCGATGATGCTGCCGATGGTGTTGAGCGCATTGAGACGCCCTACGGTCTTGCCCGTGTCGTCGAGATTATCGACTGTAAAGCGCGTGAGCGACGGCGTGACGGTGCCGAGCAGCACGCACGGGAACGCGAAGATCACAAGGCACGCTGCGAGCGCCGCCCAGACGAGGAAGTTCTTCGTCACAAAGAGCGCCAGCAGCAGCGAGATGCCCGCGATGAGATACCGTCCCACAAACGGGATGAGCGCGATCCAGATGGCCGCGATGATAAGCCTGCGGTAGAGCTTGTCGGGCGTCGCGCTCTTGTCGGCGAGCTTGCCGCCCCAGACGTTGCCGATGGCCATCGCGATCATAATGACGCCGATGATAACGGTCCACACGATCTGCGACGAGCTGAAGTACGGGGCCATGAGCCTGCTCGCACCGAGCTCGACCGCCATGACGGACATACCGGCAAAAAATTCGGTCAGGTATAAAAAGCATTTGCTGCGGATGAGTTTATTTTCCATGCAGGACCTCCCTGTCGTTTCATTCACGCCGTTTTCGGCGCGTTTGGAATGATTATAACATACCTTGACCGCTTTGCAAAATGTTTTGCCGCGTATTCCTTGTGAGCGCTCATATTCCCCTTCTGCACGCATATAGATGGAGCAACACGAGTCAGGAGTGTGCTTCATGAAGGGAAATATGGAAGAGCGAGCCCGCACGCTTGCGGCTTACATCATCGAGAACCGCGCCACCGTGCGCGCCGCGGCGAAGAGGTACGGCGTGAGCAAATCCACCGTGCACAAGGACTTACAGGACCGCCTGCCCCAATTCGACCGCTGTCTTTACCTTCAGGTGAAAGAGGTGCTGGACGAGAACAAGGCCCAGCGCCACATCCGCGGCGGCCTCGCGACGCGAAAAAAATATAAAGGCGTGTGAAACTTTTTTCGCGTTTTTCCGTCTAAGAGAAGGGTATTTCATACCGGCGGCAAAATTTCTCTTGCATGATACCGCCGCGCAGGGTACAATACCGTTATTGTAAACCGAAAGAAAAAAGATCGGAGCGACGAGATGAGAAAACAGGACTATTACGAGCCAAGCACCGGCTGCGAAAGCGGGCCGCGCCGCAGGCCGAAGAAAAAGAAAAAACGCACAAATCGCGGTGAGCGCGCGGCGGTCACGCTTTTGTCGCTGCTCTTTCTGGTCGTGGCCGCCGCGGCGGTGGTCAAGTACGTCGTGCGCGCGCCCGAGCCGGACGCCGGCAAGGAGGATAAAAAGACCGAGCAGGACAGCGCGCAGCAGGAAGGCGGCGACGGCATCGAGACGATCGCAAACGGCAAGGAGCGCAAAAAATACTGCTACACCATCCTCCTCTCCGGCGTGGACAACGACGCCGGCGGCAGCGATACGAACATGCTCATGCGCTTTGACGCGGAGAACGACGCGATCGACATCGTCAGCCTCCCGCGCGACTCGCTGATGAGCAACGGCCACAAGCTCAACTATGCCTACAACAACGGCGGCACCGACATGCTGCGCAGCGAGATCGAAGACCTTCTGGGCGTGCCCGTGGACTTCTACGTTTCCGTCAACCTAAAGGGCTTTGTCGCGCTGATCGACCAGATCGGCGGCATTGAGTTCGACGTGCCCTGCGACATGGACTACGACGACCCCTATCAGGATCTGCACATCCACTTCAAGGCAGGATTGCAGAAGCTTAACGGCCAGCAGGCCATGGAGGTCGTGCGCTTCCGCCACAACAACGACAACACCGGCTACGGCGGGCGGCAGGACCTTGGGCGCATCGAAACGCAGCAGGCCTTTTTGAAGGCCGTTGCGCAGAAGCTCATGAAGATCGAAAACCTGCCCGCGATGGCCGAGACCTTCCTCAAGTATGTCAAGACCGACCTGACGCTCGGCAACCTCGTCTGGCTCGCCAACGAGGCGCTCTCCATGGGCGGCATGGACGCCATCCACTTTGCCACCCTCCCCGGCGACGGCTCGGGCTGGTATAAGGGCATGTCGGTCTACGCGCTCGACCGCGAGCAGGTGCTCGAGATGACCAATTCCATGCTCAACCCCTACGTCGCGCCGCTCACGGCGGACGAGCAGAACGTCCTCGTCCCGTAAGCGCGCCGCGGCCTCATCTGCAAGAAAGAGAGAAAACGCTATGAAGTTCCGCTTTGCGCTGCTCCTTGCGGCGCTCACGCTCGTTTTGAGCGTCAACGCCCTCGCAAACAGCGACGGCGAAGCCTCTACCGCACCCGCCGCGCCCGCGCTGACCGAAGCCGCGGGCGGCAGCGCCGATCCCTTTGTCCCCCTTCGCAGCTACGACGGGCGCTTCACCGACGTAAAAAGCGGCGACTGGTTCGCCCCCGCCGTCGTCTCGGCCTATGAATACGGCCTTCTCAGCGGACGCGGGGAGAAGACCTTCTCCCCCGCCGGCAGCGTGACGATCGCCGAGATGCTGACCATCGCCGCGCGCCTGCGCGCCATTTACACGACGGGAAGCGAGGAGGTCATCCCCGCAGCCTCGCCCGGCAAGAGCTGGTACCAGCCCTATGTCGACTATCTCAAGGCCGAGCAGCTCCTCGATACGAGCTTTGAAGGCTCCTACCTTCTGCCCGCCTCGCGCGCGCAGATGGCGGGCATCTTCGCCTTTGCCCTGCCCTCGGAATGGTACGAGGAGCCGAACGCCGCGCTTGTCACCACCGCCTACGCAAGCGGCGATTTTATCGCCGATGTGACGCTCAAAACGCCCTACCGCAGCGAGATACTGATGATGTACCGCCGGGGCCTGCTCTCCGGCATGGACGCTGCGGGCAGCTTCTGCCCCGATCGCAGCGTCAGCCGCGCGGAGATCGCCGCGCTCTTAACGCGTGTCGTCGAGCCGGAAGCGCGCCTGACGCTCACCTGGAAGGTCTTGCCCTACCACTCCGCCAAGGGCGCGACGCTTGCGGGCCTTGTGAAAGCCCCGCAGGGGACGGCGCTGCCCGCGAGCGCAAAGGACACCGCCGCCATCGATTCTCTCGTGCGCGATATGCTCGCGCGCGGCGAGCACAGCATCACGCTCCGCTATCCCAAGGCGCTCTCTTCCTCCGCCGCGACCGCGCTGACACAGGCCTTCACCTCCTGCGTGAAGACCTACTGCGAGCAGATGTACAACTCCGTTTCCTGCAAGTCTTACTCCTCGGGCAAGGTGCAGCTCACCTTCTCCTCCACCGCCCGCTCGGACGCGCAGCTGGAAACCTGCCGCGAGCAGGCGCTCGCCGCCGCCATCCGCGTGCACGACTCCCTCTGGGAGAGCGGCCAGCTGAGCTACGGCATGACGGAGTATGAGATCGCGCGCATTTACTACCTGTGGCTGTGTGAGAATTGCCGCTATGACGACGCGGCGCGCGACGATTCTCTCAGTCATCTCGCCTGCGGCGCGCTCGTCGACGGGCTTGCCGTCTGCGACGGCTACACGGGCGCGTACAACCTCCTTTTGAAGCTCGAGGGCATTGAGTGCACCGCCCTTTTCAACGACAGCCACATCTGGACCGTCGCCACGCTCGACGGCCGCAGCTATCACATCGACGTCACCTGGGGCGACCAGTACGGCCGCACGGATCTGCGCTACTTCGGCATGAGCGCCGAGCAGTCGCGCAAATACCACCCGTGGACGGACAAATAAGCAGAAAGAAGAGCCTTCTCAAGGGAAGGCTCTTCTTTTTTTCATATCGTGAACGTCTCGCCCTCGCGCGTGATGCGCGCGATCGCGTCCTTCTGCGCGGGATGGGCGGCGATGTAACGGTCGATGACCTCGTACTTTTTCCACATGTGCATGGGGAAGACGTGTCGCACCCTGATCTGCCTCATCAGCTCTTCGATGCCAAGCCCCTCGCTCTCCTCGCCGAGTCTCGGGTCGAGCGGCGCCATCGCCGCTGTGATCTCGGGCACAATACCGTTGTCTGTCGCCTCGTTTTCGACCGCCGATGCAAGCTTTTCGATCGCCGTGCGGTAATGGGCGGCCATATTGTTGCAGTAAGCCTCGCCCTCGCTCTTCCAGTCCCACCAGTTGAGGTCGCCCCCGTGGTAGACCATCTTCCCCTCGCAGCGCAGAAGATACGCATTGCCGATGTCCGTCGACTTGACGGCGCGGATGCTTAAGTCCTCTCCCGCGACTTCTGTGAGCAGGATGCTGTCGGGCCGCAGGACGGTCGTGCGGGCAAAGGCAGCATCGGAAATGTTGAGCCACTGGCGCTTGCGCTCGGTGAGGCGCGTGTCGCGCGAGACGAAAAAGCGCGTGTCGGGATACTTTTCCAGAAGAGTAAACACCTTCGCGTCAAAATGATCCTCGTGGCTGTGGCTCGAAAAGACGAGCAGGGGCTTATCGCCCTTCAGTTCCGGCAGCGCGCCGGTGTAGTCCGGCTCGTAGGTATAGTCAAACAGCGTGTAGAACTTGTCCCACTCGACAAGAAATGCGCTGTGGGCGATGAAGGTGACGTTCATGTGCTTCTCCTTTCGCGCGCGGGATGCGGCTTTGCGCGTAGGATTATAACAGACGCAAGGGCGCAACGCAAGGGAAAGGCTTTTCAAACGCGCGCGGTTGTGGTAAAATATTTGCAATTTTAACAGCGAATGCTGTATCTTCGCAGAAAGGAGCCGCGCGATGCTGAAAAAAGCCTATGTCGAGATCACGAACTGCTGCAATCTCGCCTGCTCCTTCTGCCCCAAGACAAAGCGCGCGCCGCGCACGATGAGCGCGCAGGAATTTGACCTCGTTCTCTCCCGGCTCGAAGGGTATGTACAGTACGTTTACCTTCATCTCATGGGCGAGCCGCTGCTGCACCCCGCGCTTTCCTCTCTTTTCGCCCTCGCGGGCGCGCGCGGCATGAAGGTGTGCATCACAACGAACGGCACGCTGCTCCAAAAGCGTTCCAGTGAGCTGCTTGCCGCTGGGAGCCTTCACAAGATCAGCGTCTCGCTCCACAGCTTTGAGGGCAACGACGGCGCGGACGAGCAGGAGCTTGCCTATCTTGAGCAGGTTTGGGACTTTGCGGAGAAGGCCGCGCAAAAGGGCGTCATCGTAGCGCTGCGCCTCTGGAACGACGGCGGCGCGGACGCGCGCAACGGCGAGATCCTCGACTTTCTGCGCGCGCGCACGGGAAATGACTGGCCCGAAATGCGCAGCGGCAGCTTCCTCCTGCGCGACCACCTGTATTTGGAGCGCGCGGGCAAATTCGAATGGCCCGACCTTTCGGCAAATGAATCCGGCGCGCAGTTCTGCTACGGCCTGCGCGACCAGCTCGGGATACTTGCAGACGGTACCGTGGTACCCTGCTGCCTCGACCACGAGGGCGACATCCCGCTGGGAAATCTCTTTACCCAGCCGCTTTCGGAAATCCTCGAAAGTCCGCGCGCGTGTGCGCTGCGCGAGGGCTTCTCGCAGCGAAGACCCGCCGAAGAGCTATGCCGCCGTTGCGGTTTTGCCGCGCGCTTCAACAAATGATATGATGAGAGAACACTGGGAAAATTTATCTGCGATGACCGCGCCGCTTCTTGCGTGGTATGATTTGAACGGCCGCACGCTGCCTTGGCGCAGCGTCGTCACGCCGTACCGCACATGGGTCTCGGAGATCATGCTCCAGCAGACGCGCGTCGGCGCGGTCATCCCCTACTTTGAACGCTTCATGGAAGAGCTTCCCGACGTTTCCGCGCTCGCGGCGGTTTCCGAGGAGCGGCTCTTCAAGCTCTGGGAGGGGCTTGGCTACTACTCGCGGGCAAGGAACCTCCAGAAGGCGGCGAAGATCGTCGTTTCCGACCTTGGCGGCGCGCTGCCGCAGTCGTATCATGCGCTTTTGACGCTCCCCGGCATCGGCGAATACACCGCCGCCGCTATCGCGTCCATCAACTTTTCTGAGCCGGTCGCAGCGGTGGACGGCAATCTCCTGCGCGTCGCCGCGCGTGTGAGCGGCTGCGGCGAGGACATCATGGATGCAAAGGTGCGCCGTCTTTTCCGTCAAAGGCTCGACGCGGCCATCGACGCAGACCGTCCCGGCGCGTACAATCAGGCGATGATGGACCTCGGCGCGACCGTGTGCCTGCCGAACGGCGCGCCGAGGTGCGATATCTGCCCCGCGCGAATGATGTGCGAGGCGTACAAAAACGGCCTTACCGAAGTTCTTCCTGTGCGCGCGAAGAAAAAATCGCGCAGGGTCGAGGAGCGCACGGTGCTGCTGCTCTTTCAGGATGGCAGAATCGCGCTGCGAAAGCGGCCGGATACGGGACTTCTTGCCGGTCTCTGGGAATACCCGAACCTCCCCGAGAGCCTTGACGAGGCGGGCGCTCTGCTCGCGCTCGCGCAGCTGGGGCTTTCGGCTGAATCCATTATCCCCGCCGGCAGCGCCAGGCACATCTTCACCCATATCGAATGGGACATGAAGGGATATTTTGTCGAGGTCTCCGGCGAAAACGACGATCTCATCTGGGCGGACGCTGATGCGTTCGACGCGCTCGCGCTGCCCACGGCATTCAAAAAATACACCGCGCTCGTTCGCGCGCGGCTGCAATAAGAGAGGGAGAACAACGACCATGGCACAGCTTTATTTCAAGTACGGCGCAATGGGCTCGAGCAAGACCGCCAACGCGCTGATGACGCGCTTCAACTACGAAGAGCGCGGACAGAAAACGCTGCTCTGCAAGCCCCAGCTCGACACGCGCGACGGCGACCACATGGTGCACTCGCGCATTGGCCTTGAGTACCCCTGCGCCTACTTCCATGAGATGCGCGCGATGAGCGAGGAAGAACTCAAGGAAAACGCCTGCATCATCGTCGATGAGGCGCAGTTCCTCACGAAGGAGGAAGTGCTCTACCTCGTCCACCTCGTTGACGACTGCGGCATCCCCGTCATCTGCTACGGGCTGCGCGCGGACTTCAAGGGCGATCTCTTCCCCGGCAGCTATGAGCTGCTCGTCATGGCAGACAAGCTTGAAGAGGTCAAGACCATCTGCTGGTGCGGCAAGAAGGCCGCCTTCAACGCCCGCTTTGATGAAAACGGCCGCGTCGTCAAGCAGGGCGCGCAGGTCGTCATCGGCGCGAACGACCAGTACATCGGCCTCTGCCGCAAGCACTGGATGCTCGGCGACCTCGGCCCCGACTTCAACGGTCAGGGCACGGGCGACTGATGCGCTGCGAGATCTGTCCCCGCCGCTGCGGCGCAGAGCGCACGGGGGAATTATCGGGCGGCGTGTGCCGCATGCCCGCGGGGCTCGTTGTCGCGCGCGCCATGCTGCACCTCTGGGAAGAGCCGGTGCTCAGCGGCAAAAGCGGCGCGGGCTGCATCTTCTTCTCCGGCTGCAACTTAGGCTGCGTCTTCTGCCAGAACGGGCGCATCAGCCACGAGAATTTCGGCAAAGTCATTACGCCCGCGCACCTGCGCGAGATCATGGAAGACCTCGTTTCACAGGGCGCGCACTGCATCGACCTTGTCACGCCCACGCATTTTACGCCGTGGGTGCTCGAAGCGCTGAAAGAGCCGCTTCCCGTCCCCGTTGTGTGGAACAGCGGCGGCTATGAGCGCGTGGAAACGCTTAGAACGCTCGAGGGCAAGGTGCAAATTTACCTGCCCGACCTCAAATATGCCATGGAGCGCCCCGCGCGCGAGCTTTCCGCCGCGCCGGACTACTTTGAAGTTGCCGCCGCGGCCATCGACGAGATGGTGCGTCAGGTCGGGGCGTATCAGATTGGGGACGACGGCCTGATGCGCTCCGGCGTCATTTTGCGCCACCTCGTCCTGCCGGGGCAGATGGAGAACACCAAGCGTGTCATCGACTATGTCTCGACGCATTTTCCGCCAAAGACGGTGCTCTTTTCGCTCATGAGCCAGTATACGCCGCAGCCCGGTTCGACCGGCGCGCTCGCGCGGCGCTTAAATGAGCGCGAGTACCGCACGGCGGTGCAATACATGCGCGACTGTGGCCTGACCGACGGCTTTTGTCAGGAGCGATCCAGCGCCAAAGAGGAATACACGCCGATTTTTGACTTGCAGGGCGTCTGAGCGGCGAACGGTCACCCAAGAAAAAATTGATAACAAATCGAAATATCTCTCGATAAAACAACAAGGAGGACTCGATATGGAGCGTGTCAGCAAG
>ENA-UOJC01005131-UOJC01005131.1-human-gut-metagenome-genome-assembly--contig:-C104-NODE-5131-length-10408-cov-11.637979_pt1 | contig 10408 bp, 9 predicted proteins | sample MGYA00242339_ERZ723886 | MGnify/ENA metagenome assembly ERZ723886 | reverse complement strand
GCCAGCAGATCTCCACCGCCGGCAAGGAGGCCAGCGGCACCGGCAACATGAAGTTTATGATGAACGGCGCCCTGACCGTCGGCACTCTGGACGGCGCCAATGTGGAGATGCACGAGGTGCTGGGCGACGAGAACATGTTCCTCTTCGGCCTTCACGCCGACGAGGTCACCCGGCTGAAGCGGGAGGGCTATGTGCCCCAGCGGCTGTACAACCGGGACGAGACCCTGCGCCGCTGCCTGGACGCGCTGCGCCGCGGTTTCCGGGACGGCGTCAGCTACGACGATTTGTACCAGCGGCTGCTGTTCGGCGCCGGCGGAAGCCCTGCAGACGAGTATTTGCTGCTGGCGGACTTCCAGGCCTACTGCGAAGCCGAAAAGCGCATGGCGGCCACCTATGCCGACGTGGAGCAGTGGAACCGCATGAGTCTCCACAACATCGCCCGCAGCGGCATCTTCGCCGCCGACCGGGCCGTGGCGGAGTACGCCGACAACATCTGGCACGTGCCCCACAAGTAAATGACGTAAAAAATCCCCGGCTGCCAGCCGGGGATTTTTTCGGGAAAAATCGGCTCTCCCATGAGATATTTTCGCCTCCTGACGGATATTCCCCATAGAAAGGCCTTTCCAATCCAGCGCAAAGGAAGTGAGACGAATTGACGGACGCGGCATTTGAGGCGGCGGTGGAGCGGTACGCCGACATGGTGTTCCGGCTGGCGTACAGCTATCTGAAAAGCCGGGCCGACGCGGAGGACGTGATGCAGGAGACACTGCTGAAGCTCTATACGGAGCAAAAAGCCTTCGACTCCCCGGACCACGAGCGGTACTGGGTGACGCGGGTGGCGGTGAACGAGTGCAAGCGGGTGCTGCGGTCTCCCTGGCGCCGGCGGACCGGGCCGCTGGAGGAGCTGCCGGAATCGGCGGTGTTCGATTCCCCGGCCCAGAGCGAGCTGTTCCGGCAGGTGATGCTGCTTCCGCCGAAATACCGGGCGGCCATCTACCTCCACTATTACGAGGGCCGTTCCGTGAAGGAGATCGCCCGGCTCATGAACGCCAATCCGTCCACCGTCCAGACCTGGCTCATGCGGGCCAGGGGACAGCTCCACATGAAATTGAAGGAGGCAGAGAGCCTATGATCGACGAGAAGCTGTACCGCGAGACCTTTTCCAGGCTGCATGCCTCTGCGGAAGCCAAGAAGGAGGTCTTTCAAATGAAGGAAAATCTGAGCAAACGCGTGAAAACGCCCCGGCTGCTGCGCACGGCGGCCATCGCGGCGGCCATGGCCTGCGCCCTGGCTGTCACCGCCGGGGCGGCAAATCTGGCCACGGACGGCGCCCTCTTCCAGACGCTGCGGGAGGTCTGGAGCGACGGTTACGAGACCCGCTACGAGGGAGAGGATGAAGCCGGCAACCAGGTGGATATCACCGTTGCGGCGGGCGCCGCCCTGACGGAGGAGGACGGCCGGCTGATCCTCCACGCTGCGGGCGAGGATATCGACATCACCGACGATCTGGCGGAGAAAGGCGCCTACCACTTTGAAAAGGCCACGGAGCGCCGCACCGTGGCGGTGGACGTTGTGGGAACGCCGGAGGACTGGACGCTGACGGAGGATGTGACCGGGGAGGACGGCGTGACATACAGCACCACCTGCACCAGCGAGGATCAGGTGGAGGATGTGAACTTCGGCACCGCCGTCATCAGCGACGGCACGGATGGAGAAGGCGTGGAGAACGTCGTGACGGTCACCACCTCCTCCGGCGGCCTTGCGGCCAACGCCGCGGGCAGGACCGGCGGGACGGATTGAGCCGGATCAAAACAGGAAACCCCGGACAGGCTGCCCTGTCCGGGGTTTTACCGTTCTTTACTGAGTCCCAGCAGATAATCAGTGGTAACACCGTAATACTTGCTGAGTGTGATCAGATGGTGGATGGGCAACTCGTTGGCCCCGCGTTCGTATCGGGCATACATGGTCTGGGAAGTTCCGAGGACTTCGGCGATCTGGGTCTGCGTCTTGTCGGCGTCCTCCCGCAGGTCGCGCAGAATGCGCACATAGGCCATCTCATCCACGTTGGTCACCTCCGTTTAGAGAAAAGTCTTCCTGTACACAATCTAGCATAAAAACGAGAATTCTATGCGGGGGCAATACATAATTTTACTACAAAAATATCACTTTTTCCACAAAAAAGCGGGAGATAAACTTGCTTTTATGCAGAAATTTACTAAATTTTCGGATTTCCGATAAAAAAGCCCGCGAAAGCGCCGCATCCTGCCGTTTTGCTTTACAAGCGCCCGTTTTCCGGGTATAATAAAAGCAATATTTCGTCAAAAAGAGGAAACGCATTATGGAAATCACACAAGGTGTCCGGTTTGACAGCCTGGGCCTGTCGCCGGAGATCATGCGCGCCATCGGGCAGCGCGATATCGAGGTGTCCACGCCGGTCCAGGCGGGCTGCATCCCGCCGATGATGGCCTGGCAGGACGTGATCGCCAAGGCCCCCACCGGCACCGGTAAGACCTTTGCCTACGGCATCCCCATCGTGGAGCACACCGACCCGGAGGACGAGAGCGTCCAGGCGGTGATCCTGGCCCCCACCCGGGAGCTGGCCATCCAGATCACCGACGAGATCCGGGATCTGTCCGCCTACAAGCCCGGCGTCCGCTGCGTGTGCCTGTACGGCGGCCAGCCCATCGGCAGGCAGATCGACGCGCTGAAAAAGCGGCCCCAGATCGTGGTGGCCACCCCCGGCCGCCTCAGCGACCACATGAAGCGCCGGACCGTCCGGGTGGAGACCGCCCAGACCGTGGTGCTGGACGAGGCGGACCGGATGCTGGACATGGGCTTCATCCACGATGTCACCCGTCTGCTGGACAAAATGAACAAGCGGAAGAACCTGGGCCTTTTCTCCGCCACCATCTCCCGGGAGGTCATGGACATCGCCTGGGTCTATCAGCGGGACGCGGCGGAGATCACCGTCCGGGAGGATGAGCAGAACAAGCCGGACATCAAGCAGTTCCGCATGGAGGTCACCCACGACGGCAAGGCCGACGCCATTGCCAGGATCCTGGAGGAGACCGGATTTGACCGCTGCATGGCATTCTGCAACACCAAGGGTTCCACGGAGCGGATCACCAAGTTCCTCCAGATGCGGGGCATCGACGCGGAGTGCATCCACGGCGACATCCCCCAGAAGCGCCGGGAGCAGGTGATGGAGCAGTTCCGCCAGGGGAAGCTGCGGGTGTTCGTCTCCACCGACGTGGCCGCCCGGGGCATCGACGTGGATGATGTGGACATCGTGTTCAACTGCGACGTTCCCGACGAGAACCAGGACTATGTCCACCGCATCGGCCGCACCGGCCGGGCAAAGCGCCAGGGCATCGCTGTGACCTTCGTCGCGGATTTCCCCTCCAAGATCCGGATTGACGACATTGCGGAAAAGACGCGGAACGAGATCACGCCGGTGAAGTTCGACGAAAACGGGAAGCTGTCTCCCGCCTGAGATCAACAGCCAAAATCGGGACAGGCAAGGCCTGTCCCGATTTTTGCCTCTCAAAACCCTGATTGATTAAAGAGAAGGCAGGAAAAGCAAGGGGAGTACGAGGGGACGGGAGTCCCCTCGTGTTGGATCGAATGCCTGCAAAAGGGCCGTGACAACAGCCCTTTTGCGCCGCGAAGCGGCTGCTTTTCGGGCCGCGGAGCGGCCAGGAAAGCGGGGCATTGTAAAGCCCGTCCAAAAAGTCCAAAGGATTTTTTGGACGGGCTGAATCGGGACAGGCGCCGCCTGTCCCGATTTTTGTCTGCCTGACCAGATATGAACAAACTCTTAAACTTGTAATTTCTTGTTACTTTTTTGCGCCGCCCGCCTTTACAAAGGCCCGGAAAGTCTCTATAATACTGGTATGATTTGCGTGTACAGTGCTGCCCAGTAGCGGCACTTGTTTTTTCATCCCCCCTTGAAAGGAGCGCGTTTTATGCCGCGATTTAAACGACTGGCGGCGCTGCTGCTGCCGGCAGCGCTGTGTGTTTCCATGCTGGCGGGCTGCAGCAAGGCCGGGGAGGGCCTCTCCCTCTCCGTATGCGCCGGCGCCGCGCTGGAGACGCTGGACCCGATCTATGCCGAGAGCACCGGCGACCAGACGATCCTGGTCCATCTGTATGAAAATCTCATGCGGGTGACGGCGGATGGCTCCGGCAGCACCGCGGTGGTCCCCGGAATGGCCAAAAGCGTGGACCAGGAGGAAAACCACGACGGCACGGTGACCTATACCTTCCGTCTCCGCAGCGCCAAATGGTCCGACGGGCAGAGCGTGAAGGCCTCTGATTTCGTGTATGCCTGGCAGCGGCTGGCGGATCCCGCCAGCCATTCGCCCTATGCGGAGCTGCTGTCCGTGGTCAGCGGGTATGACGAGGCCCGTGCCGCCGGCGACATGGAGCTTCTGCAGGTGAGCGCGAAGAACGACACCACCCTGGTGGTGGTGCTGAACGGCACATACGACTGGTTTTTGAAGGAGGTCTGCACCTCGCCCGCCACCATGCCGCTGCGAAAGGACGTGGTGCAGCGGCTGAAAAACGTCGCCGTCCAGTCTTCGGAGGACACAGACGCCGCTGCGGACCCCTGGTGGGCCGACCCAACGGCGCTGGTGACCAACGGCCCCTATCTGGCCACCGGCTATGAGGTGGGCATGTCGCTGACGGTGTCTGCCAACGAGCGGTATTATGGAGACCAGAACGGCCCCAGGGATCTGACATTCCACTTCGCCGATGCGGCGGAGGCGGAAATGCTGTATGAGGGAAAGACGGTGGACGCCGTTTGTACGCTGACTGAGGAGCGGCTGGCGGAGCTGGCCGCGGACGAGAACTGGAGCGCCGTGCCGGAACTGGGCGCCTATACGGTGCTGTTCAACTGCAGGCAGGATCTGTTCTCCGACGTTTTGATCCGGCAGGCGATGAATCTGGCGGTGGACAGAAATGCGCTGGCGCAGATCGCCGGCGTTACGGCCCGGGCGGCAGAGGGGCTGGTGCCCTCCGGCGTGCCGGAAAATGAGACGGGTGACTTCCGCGCTGTCGGCGGGGCGCTTTTGGATAACGACCCGGAGACCTATGATGACCGCTGCGCCCAGGCCAAGGCCCTCCTGGAGGAGGCGGGATATGACAGAGGCACAGATCTTGGCCAGTTGGAATACCTGTATGTGGACGAGGGGACCAACGGCCTGGTGGCCCTGGCGCTGTGCCAGCAGTGGCAGGATGTCCTTGCCATCCAGGTGACGCCCCGGGGGATGACAGAGCAGGAACTGTGGGCCGCTCTGCGCACCGGCGACTACATGCTGGCCGGCGTGGATCTGGACGCGGCGGGAAACGACGCGGAGTGCTTCCTGATGGACTGGACCTCCGACAGCCAGGATAATGTGGTCGGCTATGAGAACAGTGCGTATGACACCTTAATGACGATCATTGCCAACGCCGCCGACGGCACGGCCCGGATGGGCTGCCTCCACGATGCGGAGGAACTGCTGCTGATGGACGATGTCCTGGGGCCGCTGTACACCCGCGGCACCGCCTGGGAGCTGCGGGACGGCCTGACCGGGGCCTTCCGGGACGCCCGGGGCTGGTTCTGCTTCTCCGGCGTGATGACAAGGACGACTTAAAAGGAATCAGATAACAGGAGCGGCGCCTTGATGGGCGCCGCTCCTGTGCGTTTTTGAAATTTTGAAAAACGCCTTTGGACAGAAATGACCTGTCGGAGACGGGGCAAAAGAACGCCGCCCATTTTAAGGCGCTGCTTTCAAGAATATTCGTAGGGGCGGCTATCAGCCGCCCGCGGGCGAATGATATTCGCCCCTACGCGATATTTCCCGAACTCAACGCTCTATTTGGGCGGCTTTCCTGATAGATGGAAAAAACCAAATCAGCGCTTGGAGAACTGCGGCGCGCGTCTTGCGGCCTTGAGGCCGTACTTCTTCCCGTCAAAATAGGGAAACCGTTGCGCTGCAAGGATTTGAGAGGTTGATGCCCTCATTTAATCTCAATTAGTCACCGCAAGAATAGCAGGCTTAAATGAGCTCGTTAAGGCCTTCTGCCCACATCCCCATGCCGTTGTTTTTAGAATAAAGGCCGACAAAAAAGAACGCTGCCCGAACGGGCGGCGTTCTCAATCGTGAGGAGGAAGTAAAAGCGATTCAGCCAGAATATGAGTGACTGCCGAAAAATGTGCCGGGGATCAACTCCTTGCAACCTGCACCACAGATTTATAATTAATGATAACATGACAAGCGGCGCTAAATTATTCTTGAGAAATCATTTCAATACCTTTGTCTAATATTTTTATATTGATCGCACCTGTAGCCTGCGCAATTGCATACCCTTCTGCATCAATAAAAAAGGTGGTTGGCAGGGAATAAACCCCATAGGCCGCAGATGCATCCGACTCCGTATCGTAAAATACAGGGAATGTATATTCCTGCTCTGCAATAAATTTTGACGCGCTGTCCACGGTTTCTCTGGAGCCGTCTGTCATGTTGATCATGAGAAAGTGGATCTCATTTCCAAGCTCCAAATACTTTTCGTGGAAGTCCGGCATCTCCATCTTGCAAGGGCCGCACCAGCTGGCCCAGAAATTCAGGATGACGGGTTTCCCGATGAAGTCCGACAGATGTACCTCATTCCCCTCCAAATCATATACCGTGAAATCCGGGGCAAGCACTTTTTCCGGTTCAGATTCCCCGGAACCGGCTGAATCATCAGATGCAGGCTTTGACGCCTGTGCCTGCTCTGCCAGCTGCTCGGGAGCCATGTCTCGCCCCAAACGGTTGTAAAGCACACTGGCGCCGCTCAATATCAGGGCAAAGACAAGCAGAATGATCATAACAGTTTTCTTGTTTTTCATAGTACCTCCTTAGCTGAGCAAACTCAGAAGCCGCCCAAGAGTCCCGGTGGCCATCAGGATACCAACCAGCACCAGAAAAACGCCGCAGGCAAGGTTAATGGCCCGGTAGTGACCTTTGATCCAGTTGAAAGCCGACTTCAAATAGTCGATCAGCACGGCGCTGAGAAGGAAAGGAATCCCCAGACCCAGAGAATAGGCAAGGAGCATTAACATCCCTTCCGCCACATGCCCCTGCTGAGAGGCCAGCATCAGCGCAGAGCCCAGGAAAACCCCCACGCAGGGCGTCCAGCCCAGAGAAAAGATCACGCCAAAGAGCAATGCTGAAAAGAAATTCATATTTCCGGTATCCACAGACCGGTTGCTGCCTTTGAACAGATTCAGCTTAAAAACGCCCAAGAAGTTCAGTCCAAAGAAAATCACCACCAAGCCGGAAATGATATTCACTGCGGTTTGGTATTCCCGCAGGAAGCTGCCAACGGTGCCTGCCAGAGCGCCCATGGTCACAAAAACGGCGGTAAAGCCAGTAACAAAGCCAACGGCGCCTACAAGTGTCTTTCCTGTGCTGCGCTCTCCACCGCCTGCGAAGTAAGAGATATATATGGGCAGCATGGGCAGCAGACAGGGAGAGATGAACGTGATGATGCCTTCCAGGAAGGATATTACATATTGCATCTGCTCTCACATTCCTTTCCGAAAACACCGGACAGCAGCCAGCCAACCAGGCCCATATACGCCATCGTGATGAATGGGTTAGCGGTCAGTGGGCAGGCTCCGGTGGAGCATCCGACAAAGCAATAATATGCGAGGCCAATCAATGCGCCACCTGCGGTAAAAAGAACTGGCTTCAGCCACTTTTTGCTTTTTTCATCTCACATTCCTCCTGCCAAATATTCTTCTGCATAGTGCACAGCGGTTGCTCCATCGGCCACGGCGGTCACAACCTGCCGTAATGCCTTTGTACGAACATCACCCACAGCGAATACGCCGGGAATGTTGGTGCGGGTACTCTCATCTGCAATGATATAACCTGCTGGATCAACCTCAACCTGATCTTTCACCAATTCACTGGAAGGTTTCCTTCCAATGCTGACAAACACACCGTCACAGGCCAGAGTGATCTCCTCTCCGGTTTTCACATTCCGCAGTCGGATACCGATCACCTTTTCGTCGTGAAGCAGCTCAATAATCTCGCTGTCCCATCGGAATTCCACATTCTCCGCTTTCATCAACGGTTCATGGTAGATCTTGGTTGCCCGCAAGGTGTCTCTGCGATGAACAACAATTACCTTTTTGCAAATGCGGGAGAGAATCAGAGCGTCTGCCGCAGCGGTATTCCCGCCACCTGCGATGATTACAGTTTTGTTCTTGTAGAACATTCCGTCACAAGCCGCACAGTAGTTGACGCCTTTGCCAATCAGTTCTTGCTCGCTCTCAATCCCCAGTTCTCTGGGGCCGGCACCGGTGGCCACCACAATGGTTCTGGCAAACAAGGGACCTTCACTGGTCTCTGCTTTCTTCACAGTACCGGACAGGTCGAGTGACAGCACTTCGGTAAGCTTTGTCTCTACGCCAAACCGCTCTGTACCACGCTTCATTTTCTCTCCCAGAGAAAAGCCGCCGATGCCATCCTCAAAGCCGGGATAGTTGTCGATCTGCTGCGTCAGCGCCATCTGCCCGCCGGCAGACAGTTTCTCCAAAACCACCGTGTCCAATCCGGCTCTGGCAGCATAAAGCGCTGCGGCATAGCCACCGGGACCGCCGCCCACCACGATCATATCATAGATATGTTCCGTAACATTCGCCTCCTGCTCGCGGTGCTGCAAGGTTTCCTCAATGAAAGCCACCAGCTGTGCTCTGGATTCCGGGGCTACGATAGAGCCAAGAACCTGTCCGTTCTGATAGATCAGCAAAGTGGGGACAACTTCGATCTCCTCGGACCGAGCCAATTCCGGCTCGTCATCAATGTTGACCGCGCCAAACACCAGCGTATCCCGGTACTCCTCCGTAACACTCTCCAATGCTGGAGCCAGACGGCGGCAATATACACACCAGGGGGCTGAGAATTCAATTAGAACAGGCTGCTCCGCCTGCGTGAACTTCCGATAACTTTCTGCATTCATATTCAAAATCGACATCACTTATCGCTCCTTTTGCTCTTATTGTAATCAGTATACCACAAATAACCGATGCTTCCGTGACGATATCACAAAAAGGCAGCTCCGCTGCGCGAAGCCGCCTTAAAGGAGCCAAACAGGTTTATAATTGCTGTTGGATTTTCTCGCACTCTGCACAGATCATTCGCTGTGTTTCTTTCACATCTTCGGAGGAACTCTCCTCTTCGGCTAATGCTGCAAGCAGATGGATCGTATTGACCGATTGCCACAGAGATTCCTGAATCATATGCAAATGAATGGAATCGGCATATGCCGCATAATTCCTCCATTGAAATGATCGCCTGCCGAAACAGCGGCAGGCGATCATCTCAGTGTTTTAGATCTCGGTCATCCACAAACCGTGGAGGTTGCAGTAGGCATAGACAGCCACTGCCTTGTCATCTCCCAGGGAGAAGGTGATATTGGGGTCATCGCCGGGCTTCAGGGCCTTGCGCTGACCGCCACGCTCCGTCTGAAGATAGACCCACTCAATGAAGTGTTCGGGAGCCATGGGATGGTTCACGGAACCTACATTGACGTTGATAGCACCGTCTTCCACCGTGACCACAGGCAGATGCTTTTCACCGCTGGCTTCCACAGTATTGGGCTCCAGAGCCTCCATTTTCTGGCCGCAGCACATCATAGGCACGCCGGAGTCATGGATCACGCCTACCAAATTGCCGCAGTGGCGGCAGATGTAGAACTTTGCGCTCATCAATAACTCCCCCTCAATAGTTTTCCGCGCGCACCTCGAAGAATGCCTGGGGATGCTTGCAGACAGGGCAAACCTCGGGAGCCTTGGTGCCAACGACCAGGTGGCCGCAGTTACGGCACTCCCACATGGTAACGCCGCTCTTCTCAAAGACGGCCATGGCCTCCACGTTGCTCAGCAGCTTGCGGTAGCGCTCCTCATGGGCCTTCTCGATGGCAGCCACACCACGGAACTGCTCGGCCAGCTCATGGAAGCCTTCCTCGTCGGCCTCACGGGCCATGCGGTCATACATATCGGTCCACTCGGCGTTCTCACCCTCGGCGGCATGGAGCAGGTTCTCGGCGGTGTCGCCCAGCTCACCCAGGGCCTTAAACCACAGCTTGGCGTGTTCCTTCTCGTTTTCAGCGGTGTGGAGGAACAGGGCAGCGATCTGCTCATAGCCGGCCTTCTTGGCGACGGAAGCGAAGTAGGTGTACTTGTTCCGGGCCTGGCTCTCACCGGCAAAGGCTTCCCACAGGTTCTTCTCCGTCCTGGTACCGGCATAGGGGTTCTTCGCAGGGGCGGCCTCTTCAATTTTCACAAACTTGTCGGCAGGCTGCTTGCAGACAGGACACTTGAAATCAGGGGTCATGGGGCCTTCATGAATATAGCCGCAGACAGAGCATT
>ENA-UOJC01005129-UOJC01005129.1-human-gut-metagenome-genome-assembly--contig:-C104-NODE-5129-length-10416-cov-5.454686_pt1 | contig 10416 bp, 7 predicted proteins | sample MGYA00242339_ERZ723886 | MGnify/ENA metagenome assembly ERZ723886 | reverse complement strand
GGGGCCGTGGAACAGGTCTTGCAGTATTACAACGGTTACATAAACAAGCTCTGTAAGGTGCAATTATGAGAAGTTCCTTTTATACACATAGATTGTACCAGAATGCAGCCTCGTTTTCAACGAAAAGCCACTGACCCTGAATAATTCAGAGTCAGTGGCTTTTTCAATGCTACTTGAACGGTAATTTGAAATGTTGTCCTTATGCGTAGGTAACTTTAGCGCCCCGCTTATGGTATTAAGGAGATAAACCGACAGAACAATATCGCCCTGCTATATTATTACGCTGGCTCAGAAACTTTTTCATCGGTGCCGCCAAGTGCGGTCATAAGCGAGTTCAACCAATTGGAGATTTGATCGTTTCCTTGAGTATTATCACACCAGGCCTGATAAAATGCTGGAATTTTAAAGTCGTTGGAGTTCAGTGTGTTTCTGCCGGAGCCGGCGTTTTTAAGATATGTTTCTGCAAATTGCGCCACAAGTGTGGAATATTGTAAGATCAATTCGATGATGTATTCTTTGGCGCACTTTACATGGTCGGCGCTGTAATCGAAATTGGCAAACGAACGCTCTGCTGTTAAAGGCTTGCCTGCGTGGTTTAATGCATTTACAACATATGCTACAAAAAAGTACCGCCCATTTGCCAGAACGGCCAGAGTGTTGGCATCGGGGGTTGCCGCATTCCGATACTGCTTTTCTACCAAACGGTATACTTCGGAGATGCTCACGGCAAAGTTGACAGGCTTGTACCAGGATAGAAATAAAGCAGCCTTGTCATCGTACAGATCGAACGGAGCATATATCGGTTTGGAAGGATCGCTCTCGGAAAATTCGACTGTGTCATATTCGCTGGAGGTATCACTATACCGAACGATGACCTGTGTGGGGCTGGAACGTGCTTCACCGGGAGCGTTGTAATAGTAGGCAGTTACGATGCGGCCAAAATCAGAAAGCTGATAATGGAAGCGGCCAGGCTCATTTTGCCCCCGTTTCAGAAGCTTAAAGCAATAAAGGGGGTAGGTGCCGTTTTCATAAAAAGAGTTGATGAGCGTGATCTGCGGACAGGTATATGCAACGTCCATGGGAGTAATGGGCTTTTGACGATTGAGCGAAATACTGATTTGATCAAAGGCCTGTGAACAGTTCTTTTGCGGTTTGTCATCCGGATAAAAAACGCGTAGCAGAACCCATGCTTTTTTCTTTGCACACTGGATGTTTTCAATTTGTGAGGCATCATCCGTTTGCTGAAAGAAAAAATTAGCAGCTGCCGAAATTGTTTGCGCACCGTTGATGATCGAGAGGTCCTCTATTTCGGAGTAGGTCAGACGGATATCACTTTCGGCTCGCCGATCCAGGTTCTTTTGACTTTTAATCTGCATGGCGATTCCGTTATTGCAATTATAAAAGCTTGACGGGCATTTGGTTAAAGTGTTCTGGATTTGGGACTCGACATTCAACGCATCTCGAATATGATACCGGACATTGCGTGCAAACAGTTCAGCACCGATGTGATTGTATAGGCTCACAATGTCGAACAGCTTTGCAATATATACATCTGAAGAAATATGATAGCTTTCTAAAGTGCCTGCCTTTGAAGAATCAGCATTAAATTCCATGGCAGAATCATAGTGGGGCGAGCGAATCCTGCTTTGAATTGCGATGGAAAAAACCTGCTCAGTTTTTGCTGGAGTGTGCAGCGTGCAGAAGCAAATTTTTGACCTTTTTTTGTCCTTGAAGCGATTGGAAAGGCTTGCTTTGGCCAGTTTAGTAATCCGCGCTTTTTGGGCCTCGACTTGTGCGTTTTCTGCGATCGTGTTTGTAAGAACGACAATATGGCAGGTCACAGGGTCGCCGTCTTCAAGAAGGGGAGATTGTAGGATTTTGAACACCTCTTCCGGAGGCTTCTTTGGGGAGTAGTGAGCGAAAACGACCTGATCACCGTCTTCTGCACAGCCAAGTTGCTGTGCAGTGATTCCGTTTTCGAGATAGCGTCGGCGCTTTAATTCTTTAACGATTTCTTGCGGAGAAGGAAGCTCGCTGTAGGGAACTAGTTCAATTTCCTCAAGGAATCCACGCATCAGCTTGGCGATGGATGTATATTCTTTGCTTTTCAGCTGTTCCATTTGTTTCACCTTTCTCTATCTGGAAACTTTTCTATCTGGACTACAGTAGTAGCTCTCGGCGGCAGATTTGTATTGCAGAATCTGGATATTCCTGCATGAGCGCCTCAGCAGTATCCGCAAAATTGTTGATTAAGCTGTTAAATGTTTCTTTCCAACGTTGACAATCAACTTTGTAGTCCTTGTAGTCCTTGTTGACATTAGAATGACATTCGAGATGATCTAAAAAGCTTTTCAGCCGTAAATGGTAATCGAACAATTCGGCCTCTGCGGTCTTGATGATTTGCTGATATTCGTCTTTGGAGGCTACTTCGAGTTCATCCAGATAATACTCTGACAGCTTTTCAATATTGTGAAAGATCAGTTTCAGTTCATTTTCGAGGGAGAAGGAACCGGAGGAAACGTTCTTACTTTTTCGTATCATTTCGTGGACAAGGTTAAACTCTTCTGGGTAGATGGATCCCGTGTGTATCCCGAAGTAGAGACGTAAATCGTTCCGGAGCTGTGCTTTAGCAGATTTGTCGATTCTGACCGTTTCATAGCGGTAACGGGGGAATGAGCTCAAATGTTCGCCTTGAAACAGGATGAAAGCACCTTGCTGCGCGATAATACGGGGATTCTTCTTGATGTGATCGATCAGCTTGTGATTTTTTTGGAATAGTTCCTGATCGGAGAACCAGTCGGAGTTATGATCAATGCACGCGTTATAGGCCTGATTGATGTTATTGCCGGTCGGACAGTATATATCTTCTAAAAAGAAAATATATACGATACCATCTTCATTGTCGTGACTGGTCTCACTTTCAGTGTAATACGGGGTGATGGCAAAGTACAGGGCAACTATACAGTTGTAGGTAACATCCAGTAATCTGCTGGGAAAACCGCCATGCTGTGCGTCGATGGCAATTTCAAGATAGGTCTTTCCATCTGTCAGATGGTTGGCGGACATCTCGTCGAAGAGATTTTTTCAAAGAACCGATCGGACTGTGAAAGTGGGGTCCTGAAAATATTGGGTTGGCACGGAGTGTCATAAACTTTTGATTCTCCGCGAAAAACGGTGATAGTATGATCTACCTTAGTCTGCTTGGGCTTTTTTTCAATTTCGCTAATATAGTCTGAGATGGATTTTACCGGCAAATTCAAACAATCCACCAACCTTTCAATAAATGAGTGCCCTGCTATTATAATACGATAAGTCGGATAATAGTGTCGATAAAAATATAGAAGAGATATCATTTCATCAAGAGAGATGTCCCAGCACCGGGCGGGAATAAAAACGCGGGGCGCAGATGTCTGCGCCCCGCGCCCGCTCAGGGGATGAGCGGAAGAGAGAAAGAGAAGAATATCATCAGAGAATCGTGCCGCCGCCGAGCACGGTGTCGCCGTCGTAGAGCACGACGGCCTGTCCCGGCGTGATAGCGCGCTGCGGCTCGTCGAAGACGAGGTGCACGTGCCCGTCAGAAAGCACCGTGACCGTCGCTGCCTGCTCGCGCTGGTGGTAGCGCACGCGCGCGGTCGCGCGCAGCTCGCGCGGTGGGACGTCGTAGGCGATCCAGTTGAAGTCATTTGCCGTCAGCTCACGAGAAAAAAGCGCGTCGTTGCCGCTCAGCACCACGCGGTTTTCTGCCGCATCGATGCGCTTGACGTAGAGCGGCGCGTCCGCCGCGATGCCGAGACCCTTGCGCTGGCCGACGGTGTAGTGCACGATGCCCTTGTGCTGTCCGAGCACATGACCGCTTTCATCGACAAAGTCGCCCGCAGGGCAGTCGCGGCCCGTGTAGCGCGCGATAAAGCCAGCGTAGTCGCCGTCCGGCACGAAGCAGATGTCCTGACTGTCCGGCTTGTCGGCGTTGTAGAAGCCCTGTTCCTCCGCGATGCGGCGCGTCTCGCTCTTGTGCATCGCGCCGAGCGGCAGGCGCGTGTGCGCCAGCTGATCCTGCGTGAGCGAGTAGAGCACGTAGCTCTGGTCCTTGCTCTCATCGAGCGATTTTTTGAGCAGCCACCGCCCGTTTTCCTGCTCGATGCGCGCATAGTGGCCGGTCACAATGGCGTCGCAGCCTAAAATGCGGGCGCGCTCGTAGAGCCGCTCAAACTTCAGGTAGCGGTTGCAGTCGATGCAGGGGTTTGGCGTCGCGCCGCGCTCGTAAGACGAGATGAAGCGGTCGATGACCTGCCCTTTGAAGTCGTCTGAAAAGTTGAAGACATAATAGGGGATGCCGAGGCGCAGCGCGACAAGCCGCGCGTCCTCGACGTCTTCAAACGAGCAGCAGGTCTTCGTGCGGCTGACGCCGATGTCCTCGTTGTGGAAGAGCTTCATCGTCGCGCCGATGCACTCGCAGCCCTGCTCCTTCATCAAAAATGCGGCGACGCTCGAGTCCACACCACCGCTCATCGCAATGAGTACCTTATCCATATTTCCTCACATCATGCGGCACGCTTTGGCGCAGGGAATGTCCCTGTGAGAAGCGATGCCGCATTTATCATTTTGCCTTATTTTGCCGTGCTTTTATAGAGCGAACTGCTTTTTGCCGCTGACGAGGTCCTTCCACAGCGGGGACATGCCGCGTAAGTATTCCACGACCTCGGGCACGGCATCGAGGATGCGGTCGATTTCCTCGTCGGTGTTCCACTCGCACAGGCTCAGGCGCAGCGAGCCGCGTGCCACGTCATGCGGGCGGCCGATGGCCAGCAGTACGTGGCTTGGGTCGAGCGAGCCGGATGTGCACGCGCTGCCGGACGACGCGCAGATGCCCTTTGCGTCGAGCAGGAGCAGCAGGCTCTCGCCCTCGACACCCTCGAAGCAGAAGCTCACGTTGCCGGGCAAGCGGTTCACGGGATCGCCGTTGAGCGCGCTGTGCGGGATCTTGGACAGGCCATCGATCAGGCGGTCGCGCAGGGCGCTGACCTTTTTTGCATTCTCGTCAATGTGTGCGCAGGCGTCTTCGAAGGCTGCGGCCATGCCCATGATGGCGGGAATATTCTCCGTGCCGGCGCGCTTGCCGCGCTCCTGCGCGCCGCCCTCGATGAGGCTCGTCAAGGCGATGCCCTGGCGGGCGTACAGCACGCCGGTGCCCTTTGGGCCGTGGAATTTGTGCGCGGAGAGCGACAGCAGGTCGATGTTCTGTGCTTTGACATCGATGGGCAGGTGTCCCGCGGCTTGCACGGCGTCGGTGTGGAACAGCACGCCCGCCTCGCGGCAGACTGCGCCGATCTCGCGGATCGGCAGAATGGAGCCGATCTCGTTGTTAGCGTACATGACGGAAACCAGGCACGTATCCTCGCGGATGGCGCGCTTGACCTGCTGCGCCGTCACGGTGCCAATGGGGCCGACAGGGAGCAGCTCGACGGTGAAGCCCTCTTTTTCGAGCTTTTGGAGCGTGTGCAGCACGGCGTGGTGCTCGAATGCGGTCGAAATGATGTGCTTTTTGCCCTTGCGTTCGCCGAGGCGCGCGGCGGAGAGGATGGCCTGATTGTCGGCCTCGCTGCCGCCGGAGGTAAAGTAAATTTCGCGCGGGGAGGCGTTCAGGCACTTGGCGATGCGGTCGCGCGCGCTGAGCAGCGCCCCGGCCGCCTGCTGGCCGACGGAATGCAGGCTTGAGGGGTTGCCGTAGATCGTCTCCAGATAGGGGAGCATGGCGTCGATTGCGGCGCGGCTCATCTGGGTCGTCGCGGCGTTGTCCGCGTAAATAGTGGTCATTGAGATAAATCCTATCTTATAAGTATGTTGATATGATACACAGGAACGCTCGCTTTGTCAATGGATTTTGAGATCGCGAGGGGAGTGCAAAAAAGGAAGAACCGCTCGCAAGAGCGGTTCTTCCTTTTACAATAGGGGGTGGAGGGATTTTGGCTTACTTTTCCAGCTGCGTCCAGTCGCGGGTCTCGCGCAGCTCGGTCCACTTCTCATACTGGGAGTTCGTCTTGAACTCGTAGTAGTGGCTGTTCGTCGCTTCCTGAACGGCGAGGTAGTACCAGGCCTTCGGGTTCGCGTTGTCCGTCCAGACCGTCATGTTCGGGAGGAGGTCATCCTCGGTCTCGGGCTGGCGGTTCAGCACGCGGTTGACGAGCGTCATGGTCTCGGCACGGGTGATGTCGCGCTGGGGGCCAAACGTGCCGTCGGGATAGCCGGTGATCCAGCCGTTGTTGTAGGCGATGCTGATCTCGTCCTTGGCCCAGTGAGAGGCGATATCGCTGAACTTCGCAGCGGTCTTGTCACCGTCGTGATCGAAGCGGGCGGCGATGGCGGCGAACTCAGCGCGGGTGATGGCGGCGTTCGGGCGGAACGTGCCGTCGGGATAGCCGGTGATGATGCCCATGGAGCTGAGGGTCGAGACCGCGGTGTTGTACCAGGAGGTGGCGGCCACATCGGAGTAGCGGTTGGTCTTGGTCAGGTTCTCGTCGCGGACGTCGTCGGTCAGCAGGCGGAAGAAGATGGTCGCGACCTCGGCGCGGGTGATGTTGTTCTGCGGGCGGACCTCGCCGTTGCCGTAACCGACGATATAGGCGAAGTGGTCGGTCGTGTTCAGACCGAGCGCGTCATCGTCTTCGATCTCCACAGTGGGCTTGGGACGGGGATGATGACCGCCGTTCTTGGTGTAGGTGACCGTCACGGTGCGATTGTCAGCGGGCATGGTGCCGGAGACAACCAGCTTATCAGCAGTGTAGCCGGAGATTTTGGGGCTGGTGACGGAGTAGTCCTTGCCGTACAGAATGGTTTCAATGTGGCTTTCAGCGGCCTTGCTGCCATCGCGGTAAACGTAGTTGATGGTCAAAGTGTAGGAGTTGCGGGTGTACTGAATCTCAACGGTAGTTGTGCCGTCGGACTTAATCTTTTCCTGTGTAACCGTTCCAGGAGTGAAGCCGGGGTAATCTTTGGCCGCGGCTGCGGTAAGAGTGCCAGCCGTGCCGGACAGGGGGTCGATATCATTCGGCGTGTCGTTGTAGCTGCCGTCAAGATTCTGCTTGTAGTGCTCGACCTTGTAAGCAACGCTGTCGGCGGCGGTAATTACAAGCTCACCCTTGTACATTGTGATGTTGTAGTTGTTTGCCTTGGTGTTAGCGTTCAGCTCATAAGTGAATTCATTATCCGATTTGCCAACTTCGGTTTGAGAGCCGGTCACGTTGTAGGTCGCGCCCTCGCCATCAGCGAAACCGTTACCGCCGACGGTGACATTTTTGCTCGTTAGAGCCGTGCCGTCATACGGTTTGCTGGCGCTGGCAGAGGTCAGGGTGACATCGCGCTTGGTGATGGTCAGGGAACCGTCGGTGACCACGAAGGTGACCTTGGAGAAGTTCGCGTTCTTGTTCTCGAAGTTCTCAGGCTTCAAGCCCATCTGATAGGTGTCAGCATCGGTGCCCGTGGCGGTAGCGGTGCCGTTGAAGGTGAAGTCGGTGGTCTTGTAGAGCTCGTTGCTGATGCTCTTGACCTCGTAGCCGGTGACGGACTGCTCGGAACCATTGTAGACCTTTGTATCAGTCTTGCCGGTGATGATGACGGTGACTTCCTCGTCAATCGTGGTCTTCTTCCACTGTGCATAGAGAACATTGGGTTCAACCTTATCCACGCGGGCGGCAGACGTACCGGCGGCGAAGCTAATGCCATGGCCGTCTTGCTGGGTGTTCCAGCCAGTAAACGTGTAGCCATCGCGCTTGGGGAGCTCCAGTTCATCATAAGAGAGAAGATCAATGAGGCCGTTATTCTTTAGACCAGAAATCTGCGTGGATGCGGGGGGAGTGCCAAAGTTTGCGTTATACGTCAGGGTGACCGTTTCGGCCTTATCACCGTAAACAGCCGTCAGGGTAACGCCGCCCTTTGGCACTAAGACCTTATCGTTGGGATAGTACTTCTTGCCGCTGCTGTCGCTGCTGGCATTCCAGTACAGGAAGACCTTGCCAGCGGGGGCGGTGCTGGCACCGTCGCGAACGGTTGCATACGCACCCTCGGCATAGAGTTTGTCGTCAGTGAACGAGCTGCTACCTTCGGCGGTAACATACGTCACGCTGTAACCGGTCTTATTGCCGAATTTGGCATAGAGCTTGAGGTCGCCGGTGATCTTGGTGCTGGGGTGGAACGGCTTGCCATTTGCATCGACCCAGCCGAGGAAGGTGTCGCCATTAGAACTTGTGGGAGTGGGAAGGTCGCTGATGGTCGAATTGTGAGCGACATCAGTTTTCGTCTATTTGGTCACAACTTTATTGTCTACTAAAAATTCGACCTTGTGCACCGGCTCGACCCACTTGGCGTAAAGGGTGATGTTGTTTGCGGGCATGGTTTTGCTGGTGAAGTTATAAGCCGTACCCTCGCACAGCTCGTTGTCGTACCAACCAGCAAACTCATAGCCTACCTTGCCTGCGGGAGCAGTGGGCGTGTAGTTCGCATCACTGATATCCTGCTGATATTTCTTGCTGAGAGTTTTATCTTCTGCACCGCCGTTGATGAAGACAATGTTGTAGCTGTTACGGGTGTAGTAGAATCTAGCACCGTCATACTTTTCATAATAACCATCAAACCAGTTACCACCTTGTTCCGCTGTATACGTTTTAAACGTGAAGCCGGTAATGGGGTATCTATCCTCATCAGTGACGCTATAACCGGTTCCGGGAGTGGTATCACTGTGATGAAGCTCGTATTTTCCACCAGTCAGGGATTCTACATAGTAGTAAGCAGTTTCGCTGCCACGGCCAGTTTTCGGCCCGTAGAAATTAGCACCACCTAAAGGCATTGTCTGAATATTGACCTGATAGGGCCCCTTGTTTTCATTGTCATTTGTACTCCAAGTGCTGCTGCCGTTGTAAGTGGGCCACTTGTCAGAGATATTGGCACCGTACTTAGCAGTGATGCGAAGACTTGTATATTCAGTGCCAGGATGGGAGTGGCCGCGCCAATCAGTATAAGAATAAGAGGAAAACTTCACCTCATACATATTGCGCTTGTAATACACATTGACGATGGTAGAACCGTCGCCCGCGATGGTTTCCTGTTCGATATCTTTGGCGGCGGGGGATGTAAAGCCTACATAGGTTTTAGCGGTTGCTTCGGTTTTACTACCGGTAATACCGCTCTTAGACTCAGATGCCGCAAGAGAGTAATTATCATCGTCCGCGTTTTCCAGCCAGTGGATCACGGTGTAGGAAACGTTGCTACTGGGGTTCCACTTGGCATAGAGGGTGAGGTCGTCGCTCAAATCATTGTCAGATTCGAACTTGTTGGTCATCTCTTTATCCGTGTACCAACTGTCGAAGCTATAGCCGTGCTTAGTCGGTTCAGGAAGGCTGCTGAGTTGAGCATTCTTTGCCACAAACAGCGGTGCAACATAGCTGCCGCCGTTAGAGTTAAACTCAATCCAGTGGCCTTTTTCAACGACGGGATAGAGATAAGTCGTGCCGTCGCTGAAAGAAACGGATGTGACGGGATTGTTGTCTTTGTCCACCCAACCGGTAATGGCTTCATCAGCGCCGATGGGGAAAGCAACATCACTGAAATCATTAAGGGGGTCTGTCGCTGTTACTTCCTTGGTAGCGATGATGCGGGCACCCTCGCCAGTGCCGTCCATGAAGTAGACGTAACACACAGGAACAAACTTGGCGTAGAGGTCTACGTCAGTGCTACCTTCCGTGACAGTGATTGCGGTTCCGAAATTAGAGAACTGTTCATCACCATCGTACCAGCCAACAAATTTGTAGTCTTTCTACTCGGGAGTGGCCGGAGCGTCGAGAGATTCGTTGTTCTTGATGATCTGCGAGTAATAGGGTGTTTTGTCACCTTCATTGAGATAGAAATTATAGGTGATATACTTGTCAGTATCCGGTCTGACGATTCGCATGACTGCCGGATTTGCCGCCAGCACGTTGAGCGGCAATAGCGACAGTGTCATCACGAGGACCAGGACCCAGGTGAGAAGCCGCTTGCCAACTTTCTTCTCAGACATAAAAAAATCCTCCTTCTTCTGCCTGTACGGCGCGAAGAAGGGGGGAGGTAATCTGCATTTGGCAACCGGCTGCCGTGCGGCGCGAGCGCCGTTTAGGTCCGTGGCTTTGCGACACAGGCTTTCGCCTGCTGTGCCTTTTTCTGTACAGTTGCTCTTCTGCGAGCCGCACAGATATTTGTGTTTGCCAATATTTTATGTTCACAGTATACCAGATTTGCCCAAAAATGCAAGGAGATTTTCAAAAAATATATAAGATATTAACAGGACTAATAATGCGCAGAAAAAAACGGCGGCAGGAAATACCTTGCCGCCGTGATTCGACGAATTGTGATATTTTACGCCACCGCGGACACGGCGAGCGCGTCGCTCTG
>ENA-UOJC01005128-UOJC01005128.1-human-gut-metagenome-genome-assembly--contig:-C104-NODE-5128-length-10419-cov-6.191142_pt1 | contig 10419 bp, 10 predicted proteins | sample MGYA00242339_ERZ723886 | MGnify/ENA metagenome assembly ERZ723886 | reverse complement strand
CGGCCTGCGCAATGGAACAGGGACTGTATTCTCTGTTTGCCGGGTATGACAGAACACTGCTGGGACAGTACGAGCTGTTTTTTTATAACGGCGGGGATAAGAGCGGTGTCTGGAAACCTGAAACCATGAGCAGAAAAGTCGCAGAAACTGCGGGAGAAGTTCTGTCCCCCACTGCATCGGGGATGGGAATTCTATCAGGCAGTTTATCTGGCGGACAGGTTACAGAAGTTTATCTCGGCGGCTATCGTCTTGCGACAGACGAGGAGGGAAGTGCTTTCTCCCGTCAGATCTGTGAGGCAATGAAAGCCAGCCTTGGAACTTATGGAATACAGCAGCTTTCCCAGAAATTAAGAGGAGAACAGGAAACCGTGAAACGTCAGGAGGACGGACAGAGCGGTTACGAGGAAGAGGAGGTTTTAAAACAGTATGAAGAATCCAAACAGCCAGAAGAGGGAACAGAAAAAACAGAAGGTGAAGGAGAATCTGGAAACGGCACGCCTTCGGAACCGGATCAGAAGCAGCCGGTACCGGAAGATTTTGTGAATCCGATTGAGGTCATTCAAAAAGTAATGAAAATGGGAATTTTAGGACTGGTCCTCCCGGAAGGGCAGGCACTGTCGCAGGGGGAAACGGATGTATCGTTTCTTGCATCAAAACGGGAGCTGCAGAGCGGGTTTGGCATGGCAGAGTGTGGAAAAGAACTGAGCTTTGTGGATAAGATGCTTTCGTCCGAATATATTCTGTGGAAATTTCCGTGCTATACCAGCAAGGAGAAGAAGGAAGGGCTACAGTGCCAGGTGGAATATGTGCTCTGCGGAAAAAACAGTGATCAGGATAATCTGGCGGGAACCGTGAACCGTCTGCTGGCGCTGCGGGAGGCGGCAAATCTGGTGTATCTGGCGAAAGATGCGCAGAAGCAGGGCGAGATGGAAGCAATGGCGGGGGTAATTGCCGCGTCGTTTGGAGTTCCGGCGGCGATGCCGGTTGTGAAAATGGCACTTGCCGTGTGCTGGGCATTTGCAGAAAGCATTCTGGATCTGCGGGAACTGCTGGATGGTGGAAAAGTAGCACTGTTCAAAACGGCAGAATCGTGGCAGCTTTCTCTGGAACAGCTTCCGAAACTGCTGGAAACAGGGGATCAGAGCAGAAAAAATGCACCGGGCGGCATGGAGTATTCCGATTATCTGCGGCTGCTTTTGATGCAGAAATCGGGAAAAGCGGTAACGTTTGGAGCGATGGATCTGGTGGAATACAATATGCGGACAGAACAGCAGCAGCCGGGTTTCCGACTGGATTGCTGTGTCGATGAACTGGAAGCCGGTTTTACGGCGGTAATTGGGAAACGAGAGTATGAGATTACGAGAAATTATGGATATGAGATGCAGGGAGCAGCCTGAAAAATGGGATGACTCCGGCAGGGATACAAAAGGGTGTTCTTCTGAACGGCACATTTATTTCTGGAACCTTATCAAAAAACTTATCCACTCTTCCGGGAATTTTTATAAATCCGGATCAGGAGAGCAGCCTTTTGTAAAACGAAAATGGAACAGGGCAAGCCTGACGGTGGAAGCTTCACTGGCACTTCCTGTTTTTCTGATCGCGGTTCTTGTGTTATTAAAAATCGTGGATCTTTACCGGCTGCATGGAATGCTGACGGTATCTCTGCAGGAGTCCGCGCGGTATCTTTCCGTCTGCGCCTACGCGGTGGATGAGACGGGAAAAGAAACGTATGAAATACCGGAAACGGCCGCGTGCATTGCTTATGCAGAAGCAAAGATTCCAAAAGAAATCCGCGAAAATGGAATGGTGACACTGGCAGGAAGCCGTGTGAAAAATGGATGGCTGGAACTGAAAGCGATTTACTGGCCGAAAATGGGAAACCGCCTCGTTCCGGTGCGGAACCGGGGAATTGCAGCGTGTGCGAAAGTGCATCTGTTCTGCGGAAAGACAGAAGAGGAGGCGGATGAAGAAGAGGGCGAAGCAAAACAGATGGTGTGGGTGACTGAGAACGGCAGTGTGTATCATACCGATTCGTCGTGCAGTCATATCAATCTTTCGATCCAGGTTTCCTCACCGGGTGCGCTTGCGTGGAAACGGAATCAGGATGGAGAAAAATATAAGGAATGCGAACAGTGCGTGGGAAATGGCGCTGCGGGGGCAGAAGTTTACTATACGAAATACGGAAACCGGTATCATAACAGTCTTTCCTGCAAAGGGCTGAAACGTAAAGTAAAACTTGTAGCACTGGAACAGACGGATGGACTGCCGCAGTGCTCGAAATGCGCGAAAAAGGCGGCGTAAGAAAGCCGGATATGAGCAGAGCAGGTGTCTTCTTTCCGTGTGAGACCGGAAAGAAGGACGGTAAACAGAAACTCGGGTTTGCGGAAAGGAGGCCGCGGCTGTGTATCAGGAAGAAGTAAAGAGTGCAATTATATTGCTGTATCTGGGGATTCTTGCCGGAATGGATGTGAGGAAACGGCAGATCAGCCTTGTACTGACCGGTGTTTTATTCCTTGCAGGCATTGGATGGCAGATTCTGGTGGAACAGACATCGTGGCTGGAATGGCTGCTGTCCCTGCTGCCGGGAGCGGGATTTCTGACGCTCAGTTATATATCACGGGAACAGGTGGGATACGGGGACGGCCTTCTGCTTCTGACGGTTGGAATCTGGCTGGGATTTGGGCAGACGTTCGGCGTTCTGACGCTGGGACTCATTCTCTGTTCGGTACTCTGCGGAGTCCTTCTGATGCGGAAGAAAATACGGAAACAGGATTCCATACCGCTGGTGCCGTTTCTGCTGCTTGGATTTGTGGGGAGGTGCGGAATGCTTTGAAAGTGAAAATGAGAAAAGCAAGTATTACGGTAGAGGCAGTTCTGGTCGTGCCGCTTGTTCTGATGGTGATTTTTCTTCTGCTGTCGCTGACATTTTTTGTGCACGCACGGAGCTGGTATACATTTGCGGCATATGAAAGCACAATGCTTGCCGCCAGTGAAGGCCGCCTGTCTGTGGAAAAAGGAGAGGCAGCCGCCCAAAGCCGGATGGAATGGTGGATTTCCCAGATACCGCTTCCGGCTGAACCGGTGACCGTACAGACGGTGTGCAGAGAAAAAGAGATTCAGATAAAAGCAGAAGGAAACATTCTGCCAATCTGGAGCCGGAACGCGTGGGAATATTCGGTTTTGAGTGAAAGCAGGAGAAACAATCCGGTGAAAACGATCCGGAAGATACGGGCAGTAAAACAGATCTGGAACCAGAAGTAAGGACGGAAGCGGAGAAATGCAGATTGATTATAAAAGAGATTTGAATCATACATATGTTATTTTACAGGAGGAAAAAGAGCCGGACACGGCGTCGTATCAGATCCGTATGCTGCTGACAAACGCAATCCCAGGGCTTTTGGACTGCAAAATCGGGAAAATGGATGATAAAACATTGTTTTACTATGAGGTGACATCAAGGCAGTCACTTCAGAGTGTGTTTGAACAGCGCTCGATTGGGGCGGAGGCGCTGCGGAAACTGTTTGAACAGCTGCTGGATCTTCTCGAAGAACTGGGGCAGTACCTGCTTGCACCGGACGGTCTCGTTCTGCAGCCGGAGCTGGTTTTTGCAGATGCAAATCTGGAGAACTTTTCCTTCTGTTATCTGCCGGGAAAGCAGGGACACACAGGCTGTTTTCAGAAGCAGATCCGGGAGCTGATGGAATATCTGCTGCCGAAGCTGGATCACCAGGAGCAGGATGCGGTGGTACTCGGGTATGGACTGTATCGGGAGATTTCGGCGGAGATCTTTTCGGTTGAGATGATTCAGGCACTCTTATATCAGACAGGGAAAGAGAAGAAAGAAACGACGGAGCAGGAGGGAAAAGAGCGTCCTAGGGAAGAAAATCCGCCTGTACAGATGGAGGAAACACTTTGGGGAGAACAAGAAGCGGAAGCGGCGGAAAATTTTTTTGTGGAAGCGGAGGAAGAAAAGGATGAAGGACGCTGGAAAAATATTGTGGAAGCAGTGATCTGCATCGGATTTCTGGGAGGTGTGCTGGCACTGCGGTGGACGCAGGCCGAAACTGTTTGGTATCTGGTGCTGGGATGAGCGGCGGCTGTTGTGGGAATTGTTAGTCTGTTATTGGAACTTGTCAGCCGATGGAAAAAGCGGCAGTCGGGAACAGAAACAGGAAGCTATGGGAAGGCCGCAGGAATCCGGAAACAAGGCGAAACAGGAGATGTATTTTCGGAATATCAGAATCGGAAGGGCTTAAAACAGAAAGATGGAACATGGAATCCGCAAAGCGATACAGAACAGCAGGGATGGAGAAGGGATTCCTCAGTCGAAAAAGAGAAAACATGGGAAAAGAATGAAGAACAGGAAAACAGAAAGATGCACAGCCTGATGGAATTGGAGGGGCATGAAGAGGATCTGTTTGGAAAAACGGAACTGCTGACCAGCCCGGAGGATGAGGGAAGGGCATATCTGATTCCGATAGATCCGATTGATCTTCCGCTGATTCCGATTGAACGCGGAAGCACATTGATTGGAAAACTGTCAGCGGCGGCAGATGTAATTCTGCCATACCGTACGGTAAGCCGCCTTCACGCAAAGCTGGTCAGTACAGAAGAGGGAGATTATCTGCTGGATCTGAATTCGCGGAACGGAACAACGGTGAATGGCGTTCCATTGATGGGCGAGACAAAAAAGAAGCTGGAGGATGGAGACGATATCTCATTTGCCGGGAAGAAATACCGGTATAAGGCGGGAGAGAAAAACAGAAATTAGAGAAAAATGACGCATTACACTTTTTCGATTTGGAGAAAGCGCTGGATGCGTTATTTTTAATATGGCAGAATGATCAAAGAAAAAAGTTATGCGAATGAAACAAAAATATTATAGAAAAGAAAATTATGCATAAAATTAAAAAAAGAAATAATGTAAAAAATAATGTCATAAAACGTCGAAAGCCGTCGTGAAGCGTCAATAATTGTCGAAAAACGTTTATCAAAAAAGAAAAAAATTTGACGATTTCTTGCATTTACAAGTGAATTAAATTATAATAAAAAAATAGCACAGATAAGGAAATGATGTAATGGAAGAACAAAGGAAAAACAGTTACGATCCGAACGAAGATATCGTGGACCGTATGTGGAAGAGATCAAAAAACAGCATCAATCTGGTCATCATCGTATGCAATATTCTGGTATTCCTTGCAGTCACACTGACCGGAGGGACAGAGAGCTCCAGACATATGATGGACTGCGGTGCGGCGTATGCGCCGCTGATTGAGAGCGGAGAATACTATCGCCTGTTTACGAGTATGTTTCTTCACTTTGGCATCCAGCATCTGATCAACAACATGCTGCTTCTTTTGTTCCTTGGGGATTACCTGGAACGCGCAGTTGGAAAGATCCGTTATCTGGTCATCTATCTGGGTGGCGGACTTGTCGGAAATCTGTGCTCGTATCTGCATGAACTGTTCCTGATGAAAACAGGGGAAGCACCGGCAGTTTCCGCCGGCGCTTCGGGAGCGATTTTTTCTGCAGTCGGAGCGATGCTTGTTCTTCTGGCATTTCGGAAAGGAAGGCTGGAGGATCTCACCTTCCGGCGGATGGCCGTCATGGCTGTCCTTTCGCTGCTGGTCGGATTCCAGTCTTCAAATGTGGACAACTTCGCACACATCGGCGGTTTTCTGGCAGGTGCAGTCCTGATGGCGGTTCTCTATCCGGGAATGGCAAGGATCAGGAAAAGGGGAAAACGACCGTAAAGGTGCTTCCTTCCCCGGGAACGGAAGAAACGGAAATCGTGCCGTCGTGTGCGGTTACAATTTCCTTGCAGATGGCAAGTCCAAGGCCGGTTCCGTTTTTCTTATGTGTGACAAAAAGGTCAAAGAGAGTCGGCAGATCCTCGGCGGGGATTCCGCAGCCAGTGTCCTGCACACGGATGGTCAGAAAGTCACCGTCGAAACAGAGAGAGATTTTGATCGTTCCGCCGGAAGGCATTGCTTCCGCCGCATTTCGGATCAGGTTCAGAAAAAGCTGACGAAATTGCGTGGTATCAAGGGCAAAGCGCGGAATGGCAGATTCCTTGACAAGTTCAATGGAAACCTGTTGTTTTTCGAGGAGAACGCCGGTATCGGCACAGAGATTCTGGAGCAGAAGATAAGGATTCACGTAAGCGCGTACCGCCCGATATGAATGATTATAGCAGGAGAGCTCATCGAGCAGGGAGTTCAGAAAAGCCATATTTTCCTGGATTTTCTGAAAATAGAGATCGTTGGAAAGCTCCGGATGCGCTAAAAGAAGAAGCTGATGAAAGCTGTGGATAACCGCAACAGGATTTCGAACCTCATGTGAAATCCGGGAAATCATAGCGTGACATTCTTCCGATAAGCCCTGTGAATTGGTTGTTGGTTCTTTTGACATAGCCGTATCCTCCTTATGATGCGTAGGTAATGATTTTTGATTAGGCAAAAGTTTAGCATTGAAAGGGGGAGCGCGCAACAAAAAGCGTTCTGCATTATTTGACATTTTTCGACAAATAGTGAGAAAATAGAGTTGTTCGGAACCGTGCAGAACGGGATTCGGAACAACAGAAGAATTAAAAAAAGTAAAGGAGAAAAAGATCATGGATTGTATTTTTTGTAAATTAGCAAACGGAGAAATTCCAACCGCGACATTGTATGAGGACGATGAGTTCCGTGTCATTCTGGATCAGGGACCGGCAACGAAAGGACATGCGCTGATTCTTCCAAAACAGCATTTTGCAAACATTTATGAAATTCCGGATGAAACCGCAGCGAAAGCAATGATTCTCGGCAAAAAAATGGCGACGGCCATGACGAAAGCGCTTCATTCTGATGGCTTCAATCTGGTACAGAACAATGGTGAGGCAGCAGGACAGACGGTATTCCACTTCCATATGCATCTGATTCCAAGATATGAAGGTGACAATGCCGGTATTGCTGCATGGAAGCAGGGAACTCTCGAGGATGCGGTAAAAGAGCAGATCATTGAGAGCGTGACGGCAGAGCTGAAGGCCTGAGAAAAGGCTGGCAGCAGCCAGAAAAAGAATCAATGACAGACGAACAGGGGCGGAGAACAATGGACAAAAATAACTTTTCAGAAATATATAAAAAGTATGTAATGACAGCCTATTCAGCCGCAATGCAGGTGGTGCACAATGAAGCCGATGCGGATGATATCGCACAGGAAACGATGGTGAAACTGTACCTGAATATTGATGCGCTGGATGAAGACAGAGTAGAAGGCTGGGTCCGTGTCGCTGCAAAGAATCTGGGAATTGATTATCAAAGAAAAGCACAACGTTTTGACTGGAACGAACTGGATGAGGATCTTCGGGCGGAAGAGATGGAACTTCCGACGCTTGCAGAGGAAGAAAAGCAGGAGAGAAATCATTTTTTTCGGGAAGTGATGGATGCACTGAAAGATCATGATGAATCGGGTTATTATATTACGCGTGAAATCAAGGTGCATGAGCGTTCGGAAAAGGAAGTAGCATCCGAAATGGGTATCACCATAGGAAATCTGCGGGTGAAAATGACCCGGACGAAAAAATGGCTTTGCCAGCACTTTGCTGACAAAGCCAGAGAAAGGGGATTTCTGTAGTTACTATTTGCGTTCGCATTCCTGGATCAGGGAAAGGATGCGGCCGATGGAATCGGTGTGGCTGCTCTTCTTCATCGCATTGATGTAGGTCTGACGATTTTCGTAAACCTCACGGATTGCGGACTGAAGGGTCTGCGCATTCACGGATTCTTCTTCCAGAACTTTACTGTAACCCTGACGCTCAAAGGAACGCGCATTTAAAATCTGGTCTCCGCGGCTGGCATTGGCAGAAAGCGGAATCAGAATGTTTGGTTTTGCCAGAGCACTGATTTCGCAGATCGCATTTGCGCCGGCGCGGGAGATGATCAGATCTGCTGCGGCGAAGAGATCCGGGAGCTCATCTTTGATGTACTCGAACTGAACGTAACCTTCGGTACCATTTAAGGATGCATCCAGTTTATCTTTACCGCAGAGATGAATCACCTGGAAATCTTTCAGAAGTTCTGGTAAAATAGAACGGACCGCATGATTGACAGCGACGGAACCGAGGCTTCCTCCGATGACGAGAATAACCGGTTTTGCGGCATTGAATCCGCAGAACTTCAAGCCTTCCCGCGCATCGCCGGACAGCAGTTCCTGGCGGATTGGCGTTCCGGTCAGAACGGCTTTGTTTTCCGGGAGACATTTGACGGTTTCCGGGAAATTACAGCAGACCTTTGCAGCGGACGGAATACACAGCTTATTTGCCAGGCCAGGCGTCATATCTGATTCATGGATGAGCGCCGGGACTTTACATGCTTTGGCGGCAAGGACAACCGGTACCGAAACGAAGCCGCCTTTGGAGAAGACAACGTTTGGTTTCAGCTTTTTGAGCAGTTTTTTTGCTTCAAAGTAGCCTTTTACGACGCGGAATGGATCGGAAAAGTTTTTCGGATCGAAGTAGCGGCGCAGCTTTCCGGATGAAATTCCGTAATACGGAATGCCGAGATCTTCGATCAGCTTGCGCTCCATACCGTCGTAGGAACCGATATAAGAGATTTTATAACCTGCTTCCTTTAATTTTGGAATCAGGGCAATATTCGGGGTAACATGGCCGGCGGTACCTCCGCCTGTCAGAACAATATGCTTCATGAGAATTCCTCCCTGGAATTTGATAATATCATTTGGCTTTTATTATCCCCTCAAGAAGAAAAAAAGTCAAGAGCGGTTACAACATGGAAAATGCCGAGGAACGGAAGAAGATGAAAAAGATAGAAAAAGAAGAACAGCTGAAAAAGAAACTGGAGCAGACGATAGAAGAAAAAATGGCTGCGGATTCGAAAACGGTGGAAGGGGAATCGGCAGTTGTAAAGGCAGAGGAAGGAAACACAGCAACAGAACAGGAGCCGGAGGCTGCGCCTGCACTTTCAGAGGAAGAACTGAACGCAATGTACGAGCGCTTCCAGCAGCGACTCCAGAAGGAAGGACTCGCGGACGCGGAAGGGAATCCGACAGAAAAAACACTGGAGATCCGCCGTCAGATCGTGGAGAAAAAGGTGGAACGCGAGAAGCAGGCGAAGAGACAGAAACAGATTGCGAAGAGAGTGAAAACAACAAAACACTGGGTACGGACGGCAAAGGCGGCTGGTGTTGTGTTGGTTGTGGGAGCGTGCGTTTTTGGGGCGAGTATGACGAGCGAGGCGAATCGGATTCGGTTGGTGGAGACGATTAGTGGGGTTCGGAATTCGGGTGATGTGACTTGGACAGATAATGGTGAAAATCGAGATGATTCAGAATCTAATTTTGAACAAGCGAAGACAGAGATTGTAGAAAAAATTCATATTGCAGTACCAGAATTCTATTATATTCCGGAAGGTATGGAGTACAAGGATTTTTTTATAGTACCGGAAGCACAAATGGCAGTAATTAAATACAAATATAATGAAAATTTTGTATATTTTCATTTGTTGGGGAATGAAAAAGATTTGTCGCAAGGAAATTGGAAGGATAGGGAAAAAGTTCAAATAGAAACTTTAGATGATGTGTTAGATGTTGAGATGGGAACAATGTCTGAAAATGAGGAAGAAAATTATTATGCGGTTTGGAAATATAAAGATGCGTATTATGAATTAAGTGGACAGATAGAAAAGAAAGAGCTAGTAAAAATTTTAAATGAAATGCAGTATAATTTGTAATCATTTTTAAATGTGTACGTATATATAATGTAGATGAGGACGAGGGGAAAGAGGAAGTATGAAAAAGGTTATGAATTTAAAACACTTACTCTTTTGCATGATGCTCGTCTTAGCGATGTCATTGAATGTAGTAAATGTAGAAGCAGATGCTTTGGATTATCTTGGTGATACAATTGATGGATCTGTATTGACAAACGATTTAGAATCAAGCGGTGATTATCAGAGTGTAGCAAGAAGTACATATCTGCATCAGGGATTTGTTAGGATTACGAATAACGGAAATGGTTATGTTGGAATTTCTGCTGGAACGGAATGTAATGTTACATGCAACACTGTGAAATTGAATGTTTACTTAGAGCGTTCAAAGGGTGATGGTAATTTTTATAGCTATGAAAAGTGGGGAAAAGTGGACTATAACACTGAGAGTTTGTATATGGGAACACAAGTAAAGGTAGAAAAAGGTTATTATTATCGTTTACGTGGTTATCATTCATGCACTAAAAATGGTGTTACTGAAAATGGCGGAAGTTCAACTAATGGTATCTATATTGGATAATTAAAATTCTATAAAATCAATAGCTTCGAACAAAGGCACAAGTGAGTAGTGTAAACAAACGGAAACAATTTTTAGCCCAGTAGTTCACCACCTCCCTCCCCCTTAAAAAACCGGGGTCAGTCCCCTATAGAAACC
>ENA-UOJC01005119-UOJC01005119.1-human-gut-metagenome-genome-assembly--contig:-C104-NODE-5119-length-10427-cov-3.596992_pt1 | contig 10427 bp, 5 predicted proteins | sample MGYA00242339_ERZ723886 | MGnify/ENA metagenome assembly ERZ723886 | reverse complement strand
ATCCTTTACAAAATGATTGCAAATTATCAAAAACCGACCGTTACGTTAAACGTGAACGAACGGCTCGTCGGAGCGGCCCCGTTTTCGAAACCAGTCGCATTCGTGTTGGTTGCCGAAACGGATTCGGGGTCAATACCTGGCAAATTGTAATGGATCATCCATACATTGTTGCAGGTAGCAGACAGATTCAAACGCTGGAACGGCGTCTTTTTCAGCATCGCTCTGTTGAACGTATATCCTAAAGTGATGTTACGCAGACGAATATTGGTTGCGTCATATGTGAAAACCTCCGGCAAACCGTAATTACCGGTCGATCCGATCCGCTCCCAATAGTTCTGGTGAGTGACCGGAACATTGTTTTCCACATATCCTCCGTCTTTCCTGACAACCGTGTTAGGCACGACAAAATCCTGACGTTCACCGTTCACAACCGTTCCGGCTGCATTACCACGGACAAATAGGTTGGAAGCTGTTGCCGAATAGATGTCGCCACCGATACGGAAATCGACCAGGAAACTCAAGTTAAACCCTTTATATGAAAAACTGTTCGTCAAACCCAGCATCCAGTCCGGACTTTGGTTACCCACCTTGCTCTTTTCAGCAGAGATCAGAGGTAGGCCGTCGTCTCCCACAATCACCTTGCCATAATGCGGACTGTCCTTGTCCGTCACACGCAGAAAGGTCTGTCCGTAAATATCACCATAATAACTGCCTTGTGCCGCCACGATCTGGATCGCATCCAATGTCTTGATGTCATAAAGCGTCACGCCCGGATACAGGTCGATGATCTTATTGCGATTCAAGGAGAACTGGGCTGTCGCATTCCAGTTGAATCCCTGCATGTCCGGACTCTGGAAGATGGCGCCGTTCAACGAGATTTCCAGACCTTCGTTCTGGATATTACCGGCGTTCACCTTGCGGGAACTATACCCGGCAAACGGGTCGAGCGGCAGGTTCAGCAACTGACGGGTCGCATTCGTCTTATACCAGGCGAAATCCAAACCCAAGCGGTTCTGCAGGAAACGCACGTCGAAACCGGCTTCCCATGATTTGATCAACTCGCTTCGTACGCTCGAATCAAACAAGATTTGGCCGGGAGCAGCCGTCGTATTCCCGTTTTCGTCTTTTCCTACCGTGTAATTATTGTACAACTGATAGGGATCAAGATCATTACCGACTTCCGCATAAGAAGCCCTCACCTTTGCAAAGGTGAACCACTCCGGCATGTTTCCGCCGATCTTAGGTAACATATCCGAGATCACACCAGAAAGACTGACCGAAGGATAGAAATAAGAGCGATTGTCTTTGGACATAGTAGATGACCAGTCGTTACGGGCTGTCACGTCTAAAAACAGATAGCCGTCCCAGTTCAGTTGCAATGATCCATAAAGGGAATTCATCTTCCGGCGGATCAACTCGGAGGTAACGGTCGGTTTATTAATGCCGTTGTTCAAGGAGAAAAGGTCCGGTACCAGCAATTCACCAGCCGAAGCGTTCATCTTGGTTCGCTGCTGCATCATCAGGTTACCTCCGAATGTCACGAAACCGCCCAAGCGGTCCAGCAGGTTGTCTTTGCGTGCGGTAGCCAGGAAGCTGTAGTTATTTTCGTAGAATGTCTCAGAACCTTCATTATACAGGCCGCGGGGCGAGGTGTTACCGCCGGCATATACTTTCTCATTTTTGGTCGTCGTATAATAGTCGGTACCGCCACGCAGTTCGATATCGAACCAGTTGGTCGGCGCATACTTCAACGATACGTTACCCAACAGACGGTTACGGGTATCATTGTTCTGCCGGTATTTGGTCACCCAGTACGGGTTTTCCTGTGGGTTCTTGGAGGCATCCCACCAGATCATATTGCCTTCTTCATCCACGCTGCTCTTAAATTCCTTAACATTCAAGGAACGAGGCAGACCGTATATCGTGTTAAACGCATTTGACGGGTTCACGCCTTGGATCGGGCGGTTATGGGCATTCATATTTACATAGTTCACTTTGGCATCCACCTTCCATTTCTCCGCCTTATCGAGGAACGTGGTGGCACGCAACGTAACGTTCGTCTTATTCAGTTTCGATTCCGGTGTGATACCGGCATCATCCGAACGGTTAATAGATGCAAAGACAGAAGTTCCGTTAATATTCTGCTGGAAACTGACGCCTTCGTTAAAAGAGGTTCCTGTATGGAAGAAAGCATCGATATTGTCATATGTCTGGAGAGGCACTTGGCGTCCGAGCCAATCCGTCACAGTCTGGCCTTCAGCTTTCGGTCCCCAACTCAAACGGGACTGGTTGTCATAAACTCCGACCGATCCTTGTCCGAAACTGTTTTGCATATCCGGTTTCAAAAAAATGGATTCAGCCGTGATACCAGCATTCACCGTAATCCCCAGCCCTTCGTTTTTCCGTCCCGATTTGGTCGTGATCAGGATCACGCCGTTACCGGCCCTCGAACCGTAAAGTGCAGCTGCCGAAGCTCCTTTCAGGACCGTCATCGATTCGATATCTTCAGGGTTAATATCAGAAAGACCGTTACCCATATCGGCTCCGGAATTACCCCAAACATCATCCACACCGCCTGTAAAATTATCCATCGGCGTACCGTCCACCACGATCAATGGCTGATTGCTACCGGTCAGCGAACTGTTACCACGGAGCACGATCTTCGAAGAACCTCCCACCCCGTTACTGGAGCGTACAATCTGTAAACCGGAAACTTTACCAGACAACGAATTGGCCAAATTTGGTTCGCGGGCAGACAACAACTCGTCTCCCTTCAATTCCTGCATGGCATAACCTAACGCTTTTTTATCACGCTTCATACCCAAAGCAGTCACGACTACTTCATCCAATTTTTGCGTGTCTTCTTCAAGATGTACAGACAAAGAGGCTTGTCCTGCATAAGGAATCTCCTGTGTGGCGTAACCGATAAAGGATATTTGGATAATATCCCCATTTTTTACCCCATCCAACGTAAAGTTGCCATCCATATCGGTCATTGTCCCGTTGGTGGTTCCTTTTATAACAACAGACGCGCCGGCAACCGGTCCCAAAGCATCTTCGACGGTTCCCGTTACTTTTGCATTTTGTTGAGAAATGTCAGTGTCTGGATTACCTGCACTTGAAGCCGAGTATATATTCCCGGAGAAACATAACGTGCTCGCAAGCAAAACCATGCTGACAGGCTTAATTCTTTTCAACATAACTAATGTTTTTTGTTTAAATTATGATACATGTCTTGGCTGAAACCAACGTCTTTTTTGATATATGTAACACAAAAAAAGAGAAGTTGTTTTGTATTTAACCTTTCGGGTAAAAGCAGATCATGCTGAAAAAGTAATCCGAAAACATATTGACAAATTGTTTCACAAGGACAGAGAAACAAGAAGAAAAGACAAATGAAGAAATACAAGAAACTTTTTTTTCGATTCGGGAACAAAAAATAAAAAAGGATGCGGCAGGAAATGGTTATCTGAGTGATGAAACGATTGCGAATCGTGCATCAGATGCCTTATTAAACTATATGGAAGCATGTTATGAAAAGAATGGAAATCTGGATGCCAAAGCACAGAGCTATTGGAGAGCTTTTCGCGAACGTGCTCATCCCGATACAGATTATAATAAGACAATCGCTGCTACTGTTATGAGCGAAGAGGCCAAAAATGACTGGGGAGAGGAGAGACTTATTACGCTGGGCAACTGGTCAATCCAACCTTGTATAACATCGATCGGCTGACCGTTTGCCATTAAAAAACCATCGACCATACCACGGGTCACACCGACACCATAATCGCCTAACCACACTCCTACACCGACACAATGCACCTAGCCGAGACCTTTACTATACAGCACTTCGCTATAAGACGATATATCCACAGCCAAGAACATATCCATATATGGGTTAGCAGGCTCCTTTTTCTTTTCCCGGCCATCCCGGACCATTCGGAACGAATGCTGTATTTTTGAATATGAATCCATTTGGTTAGGGTTCTTACCGAATCATTCCATCGAAAGCTATTATTGTTGTTTACAACTGGTTTTCCTGTTCTACCGCTTTTTGTAATAATTACACCAAAGGAACACAAACCCTGCAAATGGAAGAAACGGCAGCATCTTTCAAAGCAGAAATATTCTCAATATCCTGCGGGTTGACAGCGTTGATACCACCTTCCATGCCATCAATCAAAACCAATGGACTACCACTGGAGGAAGATTATCATCCACATTCGTCATGATGCCGTTAATGGTTCCTTTTAACAATCACAGAGGCTCCGGCAACAGGATTAGGCTAATAGGTCTGATTCTTTTGAATCATAATTTGTGTTCCATGATATTGAAAGAATTACTCTGATTTTCATAATAACTTCTTATTCAATGAAACAAGCAGGCTCACACATCTTTGTGTTTTCAATGTTTAAAATGATATTAGTTCTAAAAAAACTATGGCATTTTTAGCTTTAATACATTTTGATACAACTTCATAACAATGTGATTTTCAATAAATTAAACAAGTAAAATATATTATGCAATAATTACTTAAAATACACAAGTCTCTTTAAATTACTTCTGTTAACAAATTAGCAGAAGTACGACCATGTTTTTTATTTATCTATTTTTATATAGTTACATATTTCCAATGGATACATTATTCTGATAAACAGAATAATACCTGTGTAATACCAAAAGAGTAAAATGTTAAAAAAGAAACTTCTACGTATTTTTTTTAGAAAAATAACAGTACAACGGAAAATTTTCATATCTTTGACACCGATATGAAATGTGCAGAGTTCTTTTAGAACTAATTACAAACACAGATAAACTTTATACGCAAAAGCTAAAAACTCTAACATTTTGTATATATGATGTAGAAAAGCGATAATAAGCGCCATCATTTTAATTAAAAGAGCATTCTTTCAATTAAATATAAGACACAAATTATGTTGAAAAATTTCAAACCTATCAGCTTAATCTTGCTGGCAGGTGCCACTTGTTTCCCAGCAAGTATATTTGCAGAAACAATGCCCTCCAAGCAAGGGATGAACATTTCCCAGCAGAACGGAAAAGTTACAGGTACTGTGGTAGATGATCTAGGGCCTGTTGCCGGAGCATCGGTCGTAGTGAAAGGAACAACCAATGGAAACATTACCGACATGGATGGTAATTTCACATTGGAAGGTGTAAAAAATGGAGACATCATTCAGATCTCTTTCATTGGTTACACAACTCAAGAAATCAAATACACAGGACAATCCACTCTTCAAATCAAATTAGCGGAAGACACTCAAAAACTGGAAGAAGTCGTAGTCGTTGGCTATGGCGTACAAAAGAAGGTAAACCTGACCGGCGCTGTAGGGATTGCAGATAGCGAAATTCTGGAAGATCGTCCGATCGGAAACATTGCACAAGGTTTGCAAGGAGCTATTCCAAACTTGAATATTGATTTCGCCAGTGGTAATCCAAATGCAGCTACTACATTTAATGTACGTGGTGCAACTTCACTGAATGGAGGACAAGCACTATTGTTAGTCGACGGAGTCGAAACATCAGACTTGTCTTTGCTTAACCCACAAGATATCGAAAGCGTATCAGTATTAAAAGATGCTGCCTCTGCTTCTATTTATGGTGCCCGTGCCGCTTTTGGCGTTGTATTGATCACAACTAAAAAAGGGAAAAAAGAACAAAAAGTTCAAATCAACTACAATAACAACTTTTCTTGGTCGATGGCCTCTCGCTTACCGGATGGTGTTTCTTCCGATAAGTGGATTCGTGCCATGAATCAGGCAAACGTGAACAATGGCAGCGGACAGTATTTCAAAGATGAACACGTTCAGGCTGTAGATGATTTCATTGCGGGAAGAGGTCCTTCTGCATTTTATACAACAGACAATTCAATAACTGCTGCCGGACAATGGGCTTATGCTGGGAACACCGATTGGTTCGACGTAATGTACAAACCGTCATTCATGCAACAGCATAATGCAAGTATCAGCGGTGGTTCAGACAAGACGACTTACTACGGCTCTATTGGTTATAAAGGACAAGATGGTATTTTGCAATATGGTACGGATAAATACAAACGTATTAATATGTCTTTCAACTTTTCCACTCAGATTACAAAATGGTTGGAAGTAACTTTCCGTACAAAATATAACCGCAATACAAGTGATTATCCCTACACCAGCATTTTTAATTTAGGATACATTTTTTACGAAATCTATCGTGGATTCCCAACTATTCCTGTTTACCTGCCAGATGGTAATAATTTTGCAGGTATAGCAGGTAGCAACTTCAACTATAACTTTGCTGGTTTACTAGATGGAGCTGGGCGAGACAAAACCAACTCGGATGACTTTTGGTACACTGCCGCCTTTAATCTGACACCGTTAGCCGGTTTATCAATCAAGGGAGATTATACCGGAAACAAATTCTATCAAGATCAAACCCAGCACGGCAAGATACTGTATCAGACAATGCCAGAAGAAAGTACGTTATCTCCGCTATCCGTTGGTACACCTGGAGGTGTAACAAAAGCTAATTACGGAGATACTTATCAAGCATTGAACTTATGGGCTGACTACAAGAAGTCATTCAATGACAAGCACAATTTAGGTGTAATGGTCGGTTACAACCAAGAAAGCAAAAAGACGACTAAATTAAGCGTAAGCACTAGTAATCTATTTGATAACAATTTCCCTGTCACCGATTTGGCCAGTACTTATAACATGCCAAGTGAAGAAGCAACAATCTGGGCTGTACAGGGTGCGTTCTTCCGTTTGAATTATGATTACATGCAAAAATATTTGCTTGAGGTAAATGGTCGCTATGACGGTTCATCCAAATATATGTCTGGTGATCGTTGGGGATTCTTTCCCTCGGTATCAGCAGGTTGGCGTATCTCTGAAGAAAGTTTCTTCGAACCAGCTCGTAATATTTTCGACAACCTAAAAGTCAGAGCTTCATATGGCTCATTAGGCAATCAAGTTACAGATGGCAATTTCCAATATTTAAGTTTCTTGACAAGCGAATCTTTGGCCTATCTGATGAACGGCGGTATCATTAGTGGCTTGAAAGCTCCGACATTGGCTAGTACAAACATCACATGGGAAAAAGTTTACACAACCAATATCGGTTTAGACTGGACTATGCTGAACGGCCGTTTCACTGGATCTTTTGACTATTACATCCGCGATACAAAAGGAATGGTCGTAAACAAAACTTACCCGGCTGTATTAGGGACGACAGGTGGTAAAGAGAACTTGGCAGATATGAGAACCAAAGGTATGGAATTATCTTTAACGTGGAACGATCAGATTAAAGACGTGGCCGGCAGTCCTTTGGATTACTCTATCAGCATCGGCATCTCAGACAACACTTCTGAGATCACGAAATATGATAATCCGACATTAAGTTTGGATGAAACTCATTACCAGGGAAAGAAAATCGGCGAAATTTGGGGATATGTAACAGATGGCTTCATTAAAGATGAAGCTGAAGCCCAAGAAATGGCCAATAAACAGGCTTTCATCAGCACAACTTGGAAACCAGGAGATATTCGTTATGCAGATTTGAACGGTGATGGAAAAATTGACCGTGGGAATAATCGTGTTGGTGATTCGGGCGACAAAAAAGTCATTGGTAATACAACTCCCCGCTACAATTTCAACCTCAACTTGAGTGGTTCATGGAAAGGTTTTGACTTACGTCTGTTCTTCCAAGGTACAATGAAACGCGACGTATGGTTGGACTCTCCTGTATTTTGGGGATACAAGACAGGTATTTGGTGGGCTAACTTAAATGATTACATCATCGATAACTCTTGGAGTGAAACCAATACGAACGCTTACTATCCTATTCCGACTTGGAGTGATAGAAGTAAACAAACACAGACAAAATATCTGCAAAACGGTGCTTTTATCCGTCTGAAAGATGTTACATTAAGCTACACTATTCCTAAAGCGCTCATCAATAAATACGGCATTGGTCAGCTAAAAGTGTTCGTAAGCGGTCAGAATCTTTGGGAAGCTACAGGATTGTACAAATACCTCGATCCGGATGCTGTAGGCAGACGTGACAATAACGGTAACTTGAAAGTTGACGACAACGGTAGTGTTTACCCGTTCACCCGTTCTTATTCATTTGGTATCAACGTAACATTCTAAAAACAGACAAAGTAACATGAAAAAGTCAATTATATTATTTGGTGGTTTATTGTTCCTCACAACCCAAAGTTGTGATGTACTGGATAAAGAGCCATTAGACTCTATCAGTACACAACAATACTTTGCAAATGCCAATGCACAGGCATTAGAGCAATATTGTAATGATTTATATCCCAAATTAATCACCGGACATGGAAATCCGAACGAATATAATTTTGGGATGATGGAAACTGATTTCCAGTCTGATGACCTACTTCCGTGGGACGCAAACTCTGTAGCTTTCAGTCAACACAGCATTTCTACAGCAGACAATGACAATTGGAAATGGGAAAATATTCGTGCTTGTAATGCTTTTATGCAAGATTACGAACTATCCCCGGAAACCGAGGCCGTAAAACATCGTTATGCTGGTGAAATTTTATTCTTCAAGACATTGGATTACTTTAATAAAGTAAAACGCTTTGGCGATGTACCTTGGTATGACAAAGTATTGGTTCCTGGAGACGAAGACCTATACAAAGGCCGCGATTCCCGTATTACCGTTGTAGCAAACATGATAAAAGACATTGATCAAGCGATTGAATGGTTACCCCAAAAAGAAACGACAGGTGTCTACCGCATCAGCAAAGACGCTGCACTTGCATTAAAGGCACGTATATGTTTATTTGAAGGAACTTTCCGCCGTTATCATAATATGGAAGGTGATACCGAATTGCTCAAAGCCGCTTATGAAGCAGCAGGCGAACTGATGAAATCCGAATATGGCTATTCATTGTTCCAAGGTTCAAAACCTGGTAAAGCCTATTATGAATTATTTATCCAAGCAGATTACAACTCCAATCCTGAAATTATTCTGTCGAAGGAATATGATCCGACTGTCGGCAAAGGAAATAACTTAAGCCGCCAAATTGCAGTCGGTGAATCTCCTATCGGTTTGAGTCGTGACGCTGTTGAAGATTATTTGTGTGCAACAACAGGAAAACCAATCTCTATGTGCGGCTGCGAAGGCCACTCTCATCATACTACATTAATCGCCGAACTAAAGAATCGAGATCCGCGTTTACTACAAACAGTACCGACTCCCGAAGCTGGTGAATACACCTATTACCTAGAAGGGAAACGTCCGGATATCGGTAAATATACCAGTGGAAGTGTTAGTACATCTACGGGATATGGTGTTATCAAATATTACAATCCGTCAGAATACACATCATCTCATCATATTGGAACATTAGACGCTCCAATCTTCCGTTATGCAGAGATTCTTCTGATACGTGCAGAAGCAGGAGCCGAACTTGGCCAAGATCCCGAATTAGATAAAACAATCAACGCTTTGCGTGATCGGGTTGGTTTTAATCACCATTTGACAACAAATCCGATTGAAGACCCGAAATTGGTCGCCGAATATCCAACAATCAAAGGCCCGAACGCCAACTTGATCCGCGAAATCCGCCGTGAACGTCGTGTTGAACTAATGGCAGAAGGTTATCGTTATCACGACTTAATGCGTTGGGCCTGCGGTATTCGCCTGAACCAACCGAAATTGGGTATCATTCCAGACAAAGCAACAAGTGAGAATGATTTAAATGGATATAATACAAAAGATTATGAATCCATTAAATCCGGATTAGGTTTCGTAGACGGTGCCATTGATGTTTATACAAAACGAATGACAAATCCTGTTCCAAACTTTATAGATCCCAAGAACTATTTGTTCTCTATTCCGACAAACCAAATCGGATTAAATCCCAATTTAAAACAAAATCCGGGATGGGATTAATTGAAATATTTTGATAATTTTTTTTCAAAAGGTCTGCTCTTCATAACAGAAGGGTGGACCTTCTTGTATTTGAAAAATCCATATTATTTCAATAGCTTTTGATTTTAAGGTCCATCTTCACAACTTCAGCAAACAATTCATATATATCAACTCCCTATAAATACTGAAATACCAAGAATATGAAGTGATTTAAGACTACACAATTCACATAGTTCAAAACAACTATTTAATCAGTTACAAAGAAAGTGAAAGAGGTAAGTGCTACCTTCTTATAAGTCTATTAAATGAGACAGTAATCATACAATATGATTTAAAAAATACATACAGCTTATTGGCTATCGAGGAAAAGGCACTGACCTACAGAGAGAAGATGTATACCTTATTCCACAAAACAACTATCTTTCATAAATGGATAATACTTCTTTTCACAGCCAGAAGATATCGAGTTCAAAACATACATGTTTTAAGATGGAAACACCTATGTTTTGAAT
>ENA-UOJC01005109-UOJC01005109.1-human-gut-metagenome-genome-assembly--contig:-C104-NODE-5109-length-10439-cov-9.531780_pt1 | contig 10439 bp, 9 predicted proteins | sample MGYA00242339_ERZ723886 | MGnify/ENA metagenome assembly ERZ723886 | reverse complement strand
ACTGCGCTCTTGCTTTTCCGCGCTGACTGATAGGATTTTTCATATACTTGGACTTTTTTAGAATCCCAATCAGCGAAACAAATTCTTCCTTCGTGAGGGCGTCATAGTCAAGGCCGATGGTCGCAAGGTATGCACGGATTTTCTTTTCCTCAGAACTGCCCTCGAAGTTCATTGCTTCCTGCAACTGCCCCTGCACGGTTGCAACAAGGGTTGTTTCATCCGCAGTCATGGTGTCAGGGCGATGCTCATTCCGAATGTCACGGAGAATATCTTTCAGATCGTCCGCAATCAGACTTCCGAAATATTCATCCTCTCTGATCTGTGCCACTTCCAGCGTCCGTAGGTGCAGGTCATTTTCCTCGCCGCCGTTTTTCATCAATGCCATCTGCCGGACGGCTTCCAGCACGGCGTTCATGTCGTTGACCCGCATATCCGCGATCCGGTCAACGTAAATCTCAGCATCCAGCATGAAACGCTGGAAATCCTTGTGGCAGATCAGTTCCGACAGCAGTCGGTGATTGAACTTGCCCGTTCTCAATACTTCGATTGCATCATCACCCAAATGCAGAGCGTCCAGTTCTGTGTTTGGGTGATTTTTTTGTTCTGTCAGCCCCAGCAGATAATCGGTGGACACTCCGTAGAACTTTGCCAGCTCTACCATGCTGAACGGGCTGATGTCCTTAAAATCATCGGCTTCGTATTTTCCCAGCGCAGACTTTGAAATACCTGTTTCCGCAGAAAGCTGTTCCAGTGTCAGACTGCGCTCTACGCGCAGGTCTTTAAGCCGTTCCTGAATGGTGAGTTTTGGCTGCATAGCGGTGTCCTCCCTTCAATTTACTGTCCTTTCCGGTCTTGTCCATAAGCGTGGAAATCTACGTTTTTCGGCGCGTTTTCCGACCTCTTGGATATACGGGAGAGGGCTATATTTTTCGCTAAAATGGTCTTGCAATCGCACCTGAACCTTGAAAATTGCATGACCGTCCGAACGGGATATGTCCCCCAGCGAAGTAACCGCCATGACCGCGTCACAGGGCTCCCACAAAAGCGAAGGCTTTTGTGGGAAGAGGAGGAGCAGCGAAATGAACGAGCTTTCGTGTTTTACACGGAAGTGAGCGATATGCAGCTTGTGACGACGAAGCGTACCAACGGGGACGAAACGCTGGGAGCGATCCTCCGGGCAGGAACGACGTTCGGAAAGAGCGGCAAAATCAAACGTAAAATCAAAGCAAGTGAAAACGGCAAAATAGTTTTCTGCTCTGTGCGGTTATCTGCATGGAACAGAGCGCTATCCGGCAGCGAACGACGTTTGCTGTCTGGTTTGACATTTCGCCGTTTCACACAAAGACACATCAAACGGCAAAAGCTGCGGGTGTTGCCCGTGGCCAATGTATCATTGGCAGTATTTCCAGCCGAAAGCCGTGCATCAAAAACCAGCGCCCTATGGCGAATGGGTGTCACGATTTGACAAACCCATTTTACCATAGAGCGCATCAAAAAAACAGGAGGAACATTCGAACATGAGAAAATCTGAAACCTATCGCAACGAGATCAAGTCCTACATCGTCCGCACCGGCATGACCATGACCGAGGTGGTGGACTACCTCTCCGATGAATACGGCTGGAGCCGCAGCGTCCCCAATCTCTCCGGTAAACTCAAGCGCGGTTCGCTCCGCTATGGCGAGGCGGTAGAGTTGGCGGACGCGCTGGGGTATGACATTGTGTGGCAGAAACGAAGAAACAGATAATGACACTATAAGATGAACATAAAATCTATAATCATAGATTTTAATTGCACTTTTTCGAGCTTTGCGATATAATAAAAGAAATTCAAAAGCACGATGAGGTGTAAAATGGAAATCAGCTATAACAAGTTGTGGAAGCTGTTAATTGATAAAGGCATGAATAAAACAGACTTGAGAACTAAGGCACATTTAAGTTCTGGAACAATGGCTAAATTAGGGAAAAATGAAAATGTAACCACAGATATTCTTGTTCGTATTTGTGCTGTTTTAGAATGTGACTTAGCTGATATTATGGAGCTTCAGCCGGTTAGAGAATAATGTAAGTATTTAAGACACGAATGGACAAAGGAATTTGAATTATGAACTCTGAGAGATTAAAAATGATAGATTTGTTTTCAGGTGCAGGTGGTCTTTCTGAAGGACTATCTGAGGCAGGTTTCCGTAGCTTATTTGCATCTGAAATTGTTCCGGTATATGCTCAAACCTACAAAAAAAACCACCCAGACACAAACGTATTTACTGCCGATATTCGAACATTAGATGCAAATGAAGTTCGTACAACATTGGGAATCGAACGTGGAGAACTTGATTTAATTGCTGGTGGCCCTCCGTGCCAAGGCTTTTCTATCAATGCCCCAGTTCGAACTACTTTAGATGAAAGAAATCATCTTTTCAAAGAGTATCTTCGCTTTGTTGACGCCTTTGCTCCGCGTGCTGTCCTAATTGAAAACGTTCCAGGTTTGGTTTCATTTGAGCATGGTGCAACGCTCCATTCGATTTTGAATGCTTTAGCCGAATTAGGATATGGTGCAGATGTTCGGATTCTGGGTGCGCCATATTATGGCGTTCCTCAAATGCGTTGGCGCACCATTATACTGGGAGTACGGGGAAGGACTTTACCTGCGGGGGCATATCCTGAGCCGATTTATCATGCTCCGATTCGAGCAAATTTCACCAGCACTTTTGACGGACAATCGATTATCAAAGAACCTTCACCAGAGGCTAACGCTAATTTTGTCACCGTTTATGAGGCAATCGGAGACCTGCCTCCGTTAGTAAGCGGAGAGCAAGGAGAGGTTATTAAAGAATACCGTTGTGATGCGTTCTGCGCCTATCAACGCCGATCCCGTTTAGGCTCCGTAGGTGTAATGAACCACGAGGCGCCGCGTCTTTCCCCAATAAACCTTAAACGCTTAGAGTATATTCAACCTGGCGGAAACTGGACTGATATTCCGGATGAACTGCTGCCAAAAGGAATGCAAAAGGCGCGAAAGTCTGATCACACTAAGAGATATGGACGAGTTCTTCCGGACGGACTGGCGTCAACCATACTCACGAAATGCGACCCACATTGGGGAGCGTTTTTCCACTATGAACAGAATCGCTCGTTTACAGTCCGTGAGGCGGCTCGTTTGCAGTCGTTTCCCGATCATTTTGTTTTTACAGGAAACCTTGCAGAACAGTTCGCACAAGTAGGCAATGCAGTTCCGCCGCTTTTGGCACAGGCTGTAGGGCTATCACTACGTTCAATTTTAGAAACGGAGGATTGATCATGTCGGGCTATATTTCAGAGTTTTTTGGTTACCGGGCAGAGGACTCCTCGGTTACTGCACTTGATAATACATCTAAACAAGTATGTCCCTTTCTTTCCTCGTACTGCACGAAGGCTCTCGGAGATAAGACTAATCGTACTTTATCCGGCGTATGCGCCATAAGGCAGGTATCAGAAGGTTCTCCCGCTGTGATTTGCTGCCCCAATAGAATTTACGCAGACAACTACAAAATGCTGGCCACAATAGCACTGAAAGCATTTGGCCGGAGTTACAATCTTTATTCGGGGCGCTTGGCTGTTGAAAAGTCTAAAGAAGAAGGTGGCGCAATTGCCGTATTTGGGCATGGATGGGGCGGTGAGCTTCCTCTCCCAAAACGTCAGGGTAGAGGCTCCTACTATGTAGATTGGATTCTGGCTCGACTGGATGAAACCGGAGAGCTCGTTGAGTTTACTGCAATTGAAGTGCAAACAATCGATACTACTGGTACTTATCAAAATGCGCGTAGAGCGTTAATTGAACGCCATGAAATTGAAAAAGATACGGTCGGACTAAACTGGGAGAACGTATCGAAAAGAATTATACCTCAGATTATCTATAAAGGGCAGGTTCTGCAAAGAGAAGAATTATGCCGGAGCGGACTGTATTTTGTCTGTCCTAAACCTGTGTACGAGCGCGTGCTTGAGCGGCTGGGAGGAAAAAACAAATTACCACAATTTCCAACACAGCCCGCAGCAATCCATTTTGTTGCTTATGATTACCTGCCAGACGCGGCGATTGAAGACGGCACAATCAAGCCGCTGGGCGTAATAGAGGAGTATTGCACTACTGTTTACAAGGTGCAAGAGGCATTTTCTGCGGTAGATTTGCCAGATCAAAACGTCTACCGTGATGCAATCCGCCATTCGCTGTATGACTGAGGAAGGCAGTATGTTACTCAAAAAAGTTAGCATTCACAAGTACAAGAGTTTTTTAACCGAGCAATCTTATGAAGTAGAGCCGCAAATCACACGAATTGTCGGGAAAAACGAATCCGGGAAAACTGCTTTGCTGGAAGCTTTGGCAAAATCAAATTATTTTGAAGATAATACTGAGTTCCGATTTAACAAGGACTTAGACTACCCTCGTAGTGAGCTCATAAAAGTGCGTAACGAAAATCCACCAGCCCTAACTTGTGAGTATGAATTGTCAGACGAGGATATTAGTCGTGTTGAAACCGCGTTCGCCAAAGGAATAATACCACGGAAAAATTTTTGCGTAACTTCTTTTTATGATAATACAAGCAAGGCATCAGGTGTAGAGATTGATTTTACTGTCTTTAAGGACTGGCTAATCTCATTTTTTGGCGTTGGTGATCAAGGGAAACAGCTTATTCGGGCAGCAGATTCCTTCTCATCTTTAGAGAGTGTCGTATCTGAAAATGCAGAACTCCCCGCGATGGAACAAATCCAAGCTCAACTGGGGGAGATTAAAACAGGGGCTGGGGATTTTGAGAATAGACTTGAGGGGTACATTTACAACACGTATCTTTCTCCGGAAATTCCGAAGCTATGGTATTTCAGCGACTATTTTAGCTTGCCATGCCGAATAAACTTGGATGATTTTTCTACGGGACAGCCAACTAATAATCTATCTCGTGAAGAGGTCAAAATTGCAAATGCTCTATTTGAGTTGAGTGGTTTGCGGGTCTCTGATATTCAAAACGAAAGTAATTTTGAAGCGTTTAAGGCGCAATTGGAGGCAACCTCCAATTCGATTACTGATGATATGTTTGAATACTGGACAACAAATCAGAATCTTGAAATTCGTTTTGAGATTGAACACGCGCCTAACGGTGTTCGGTATTTGAACATCAGAATTTATAATTCAAAGCACAGAGTTACTCTGCCTTTGAAAAATCGTAGCAAAGGCTTCTTGTGGTTCTTTTCATTTTTAGTGTGGTTCAGCAAGATTCAAGGTGATAAGAAAAGTAAATATATTTTACTTCTTGATGAGCCGGGACTAAGCCTTCATGCTTCCGCGCAGAATGATCTACTACGGTTTATCGATGAGAAACTGGCACCGGAGTATCAGGTTATATATACAACGCACTCCCCATTTATGATTGATTCTCTCAAGCTTAATGAGGTGCGAACTGTTTATGATACACAAAATCCTAAGATTGGTAGTGTTGTATCCGATGCTGTAGAGGAAAAGGATTCTGATACATTGTTTCCGCTGCAAGCGGCATTAGGATATACAATTGCCCAAAATCTATATGTTTCACCTAAAAATCTTTTGGTGGAAGGAATCTCAGATTTGGTGTACCTAAATCATTTTTCAACAATTCTCAAAGATATGGGAAAAGAGGGATTGTCTGAGGATATTACCATAGTTCCGGTAGGTGGTGCAGATAAAATTGCAACCTTTATTTCGTTAATGCGGGGCAACGAGCTATCCACGGTGTGTTTGCTTGATACCTTTACGGATCAGGCAGCCCAAGCTCGCTTGAAGCGCATGGTCGAGCAAAAAATTATCGCCGATAAAAAAATTTTGTATTACCATTCGATCATGGGGCAAACTTACGCCGATATTGAGGATTTATTTGACAAGGAAGAGTACCTTGTATTGTTTAATGGAGCATTTGGAAAATCGGTTCAAATTAGTGAGCTCGATACGAATAAACCAATAATGTCGCAGTTAAAACGGCTTAACGGCAATAAGGCCTTTAACCATTATTCACCTGCAAATTATATGGCTAAGAATATTGGTAGCCTTGTATTTTCAGACGAAACAATGGGACGATTTGAAAAACTTTTTGCTATGGTCAATAGCAAGTTCGACTAAGATCGGCCTACGTCAACCCTTTGGAACAAAGGGCGCACTTCTATACTCTCCTGACGGGAGTATGTGCGCTCTGCGAGGCAGACAGTCCGGACAGCCAAATGTCCGGGCTGTTTTGCGTCACTTTGTTCCGAGTAAGGGAGTGCCTCCCTTGCGCTGCCACAGCAGCTATCCTAGCGCACTTTGCAGCGGAAATAATCTGCTGGCACAGACCATTCACGCTGCAAAGTCTGAAAATCCCATACCGTGAGTCAGACCGTCTACCGAAAATGTAGGCGGTCTTTTTGCATCTATCCATCCCATCATTTATCAGTTAGGAGGTCAAAGTCATGCACGAAAAAGAAATTGAGAAACTGCAAGCCGAGAAAGAGAAAGTTGAACGCCAGCTTGCACAGGAGCAGCACAAAATCCAACGTCTTGAAAACCGCGCCGCCTACTACGAAAAGGGAGATCGGCGCAAACGGGCGCATCACCTTATCACCCGTGGCGCAGCGATTGAGAGCGTCGCACCGCAGACGAAAGAGTTGAGCGAAACCGAGTTTTACACTTTTGCCGAACAGGTCCTCGCTCTGCCGGACACACAAAGACTGCTCACAGAAGCCGTCGGCAACCATGCGGGAGGTGACTAAGTATCGCATTGTTTCATTTTCATGTGACGCAGATCAAGCGCAGCGCGGGGCAGTCTGCCGTGGCTGCTGCCGCGTACCGCGCCGGGGAAAAGCTGCACAGTGAGTACTACGGCGAGGACAGCGACTACACCCGCAAGGGCAGCGTGATCTGCTCTGAAATTCTGCTGCCGTCCCATGTGCCGCCGGAGTACGCAGACCGCGAAACGCTCTGGAACGCCGTGGAGAAAGCCGAGCGCGGCAAGAAAGCCCAGCTTGCATATAGCTTTGACATTGCCTTGCAGAACGAGTTTTCCATGCAGGAGAACATCGATCTTGCAAGGCAATTTTTGTTGGAGAACTTTGTGAGCCGGGACATGGTAGTGGACTTTGCCGTTCACTCGCCAGACAAAGAGGACGGCGGCATTTCCAATCCGCATTTTCACGTCATGTGTCCCATCCGTCCCATTGAGCCGGACGGCAGGTGGGGAAACAAACAGCGGCGGGAATATGTGCTGGACGAGCATGGGGAGCGCGTTTTGGACGAGGCGGGCAACTATGTGTTCAACGCTGTGCCTACGACCGACTGGGGCAAGCCAGAAACGCTGGAAGCGTGGCGGCAGGCATGGGCTGAGATGTGCAATGCCAAGTTTGCCGAAAAGGGCTTTGACTGTCGCATCGACCATCGCAGCTTTGCCCGCCAGGGTGTAGATCAGATTCCAACCCAGCACGAGGGTCCCACCATCCGGGCAATGGAGGCAAAGGGCATCCGTACCGACAAGGGCGATCTCAACCTCTTCATCCGGAAAACCAATGCGCTGCTGCGGGAAGCCAAAGAAAAAATCGCCGTGCTGATCGGCTGGCTGAAGGACGTAAAAGCCGAGCTTGCCAAGCCCCAGCCGCCCACACTGAACGATCTGCTGGCGCTGCATTGCGCCAATCGCAACAAGGGCGCGTACAGCAATAAGGCGAAGAACGCCAATTTGCAGCGTTACGCCGAGGCGTTCAGCTTTCTGCAATCTAAAAAACTTTATACCGTGGACGATCTGGAAACTACGCTTCACGCCATGCAGGACAAAATCGACACGTTGAAAAATTCTGCGTCTGCAAAGCAAGTCCGCATCAAAGAATTAGACGGGCTGCTGCGTATGGTGGACTACTACAAGTCTGGCAAGCCCGCTGCGGACAAGCTGAAATCCATCCGATTTGAGAAATCCAGGCAGAAATACAAATCCGAACACGATAACGAGTTGCGGACGTTCTACATGGCAGAGCGCAAGCTAAAACCGCACTTCAAGGACAGCAAGGTGCCCATCGCCGCATGGCGCAGGGAGCGCGAGCAGTTGGAGCAGGAATACAGGGACATTCAGACGGAGCTTTCGCTGCTCCATGCCGACGCGAAAAAGCTCTGGGCGATCCATTACAACATCTACGAGGTGCAGCATGAACAGGAGCGCCAGAATACCGCGACGCGGCAGAAAAAGCAGGAGATTGAACACTGAGGAGGGCATTGCCTATTGAGTATCTTTGAAGCCGTCAAGCAGTCTGTGACCACCCGGCAGGCTGCGGAGCGATACGGCATTCGGGTGGAGCGGAACGGAATGTGCCGCTGCCCGTTCCACGATGACAGCACACCCAGCATGAAGCTGGATCGCCGGTATTACTGCTTCGGCTGCGGTGCCACCGGGGACGTGATCGACTTCGTTTCCCGGCTTCGCGGGATCGGCAGCAAGGAAGCCGCAATTCTGCTGGCACAGGATTTTGCTATTCCGTATGAGGATGGCACGGACAAAATGAGCAAGCCGCGACAACAAAATACGGACAAACAGAATTATCAGCACATGGAACGCTACTGTTTCCGTGTGCTGTTGGACTATTACCGGCTGTTATGCCGCTGGAAGGAGGATTATGCCCCGCAGACGCCGGAGGACGGCTATCATCCGCACTTTGTAGAAGCATTACAGAAGCTCTCGTTGATTGCATATCTGCTGGACGAGCTGTTGGGCGGGGATATGCAGGCGCGGGCATCCGTTGTGATCGAATATGGAGAGGAAGTGAGGAAACTTGAGCAGCGAATGGCAGAGCTTGCCGCCGCAGATGAGGCAGCAGATCAAAATGCAGGTGGGCAGTATAGCATCGCCGATGAGCATTGAAGAAGTAAAAGCCATGCTGGACACCACGGAAAAAGGCGGTGTCCGCAACAGTATCAAGAATTGCCTGACGGTATTTCAGCACGATCCGCTGCTCTCCGGCGCGATTGCCTACAATCTGCTGACCGACCGCACCGACATTGTGAAGCCCATCGGCTACGACCGAAGCCCCGGCACCTCCATGACCGACACGGATATGAAATACATCCGGCTGTATCTGGAAGAGAATTACGACCTGACAAGTGAGAAGAAAATCATAGATGCCGCCGATCTCGCTGCCCATCAGAACAGCTATCACCCGGTCCGGGACTATCTGAACAGTCTTGCATGGGACGGAACAGAACGTATCTGCCACTGTCTGCACCACTTTCTCGGCGCGGAAGCGGATGAGTATACCTTTCAGGCATTACAGCTGTTCCTGCTGGGTGCGATTCATCGGGCATTTCATCCCGGCTGCAAATTTGAGGTTATGCTCTGTCTGGTGGGTGGTCAGGGCGCAGGAAAGTCCACCTTCTTTCGCCTACTGGCAGGCAAGGATGAGTGGTTTTCCGACGATCTGCGAAAGCTGGACGATGAAAATGTATACCGCAAGCTGCAAGGGCACTGGATCATTGAAATGTCCGAGATGATTGCTACCGCCAATGCCAAGAGCATTGAGGAAATCAAGTCGTTTCTGAGCCGTCAGAAGGAGGTCTACAAAATCCCGTATGAAACCCATCCGGCAGACCGATTGCGGCAATGCGTATTCGGTGGCACGTCAAACGCAATGGACTTCCTGCCCCTCGACCGCTCCGGCAACCGGCGTTTCCTGCCCGTGCAGGTCTGCCCGGAACAGGCAGAGGTTCACATTTTGGAGGATGAAGCCGCATCCAGATCCTACTTGCAGCAGGTGTGGGCGGAGGCAATGACCATCTACCGGGCAGGCGGCTGGAAGCTGACGTTCAGCCCGGAAATGGTACGTTATCTCAAGGAACATCAGAAGGACTTCATGCCGGAGGACACGAAAGCGGGCATGATTCAGGCGTTTCTGGACAGCTACACGGGCGATACCGTCTGTTCCAAGCAGCTTTACAAGGAGGCGCTGAACCATGCTTTTGATGAGCCGAAGCAATGGGAGATCCGCGAGATCAACGAGATTATGAACCAGTGTGTGACTGGCTGGACGTATTTCTCCAATCCCCGCAGCTTTGCCGGGTACGGCAGGCAAAAGGGCTGGGAGCGTGAAAGATCTGCAACGGACAGCGACAACCATGCCGCAGAAATCCCGGACGGCTTTGTGGAGATCACGGAGCAGATCGAGATGCCGTTCTGAACAGTACGGCTGGTTGCAAAGCCTGTTGTTGCCCCGTTGCCGGGCTGGTTGCCGGGAGAATCCCTGTTTTGTCAGGCCTTTTCTATCTTTGTCAACCAAAACAACAGAAAAATAGAAGAAAAGGATAATCGTAAATCAACCGTCAGATTGGGTATGTTTCGAGGTTTTTGGAAGTCCGTTGCCGGACTTCGTTGCCGCCTCACCCTGTCTGGCTATTTTTGTATGGAGGGTAAACTGCCTATGAAGGAAATCCCAAT
>ENA-UOJC01005099-UOJC01005099.1-human-gut-metagenome-genome-assembly--contig:-C104-NODE-5099-length-10451-cov-4.327915_pt1 | contig 10451 bp, 7 predicted proteins | sample MGYA00242339_ERZ723886 | MGnify/ENA metagenome assembly ERZ723886 | reverse complement strand
CCTACCAGCTGCCCATTCCGAAGAACGGTGATCTTATCGCAGACTGCATACACCTGCTCCAGAAAATGGGTAACGAATATGATGCCGACGCCTTCGGATTTTAGGCGGCGCATCAGATTAAAGAGCTTTTCTACCTCCCCATCATCGAGGGAGGAGGTCGGCTCATCAAGAATCAATACCTTTGCCGACATATCGACTGCACGGGCGATCGCTACCATCTGCTGAATTGCAATCGAATAATTGTCGATCGTCTGTGTTACATCTGCATGTATGTCAAGGTCCTGCAGCAGTTTGCTGGCCTTTTTATTCATTGTTTTCCAGTCAATCAATCCGCCTTTTCGCGGTTCGCGTCCGATAAACAGATTCTCTGCAACCGTCAGGTTCGGACAGAGATTGACTTCCTGATACACGGTGCTGATGCCCCGGTTCTGTGCTTCCTGCGGGCTGCGGTTGATGATCGCATGATCGCAGCCGTCTATCATGATTTCCCCTGTTTCAAACTCCTCTACACCCGTCAGGACTTTGATCAGCGTGGATTTTCCTGCGCCATTTTCCCCCATCAGGGCATGAATTTCGCCTTTTTTTAAGGTAAAATCCACATTCTGCAGAGCTTTTACACCCGGGAATGTCTTATAAATATGCCTCATCTCAAGAACGGAATCCTTTTCCATAAAAGCTTTGCCTCCTTAATTTTTGAAAAAGGAAGCGCAGGGACGGAAACCTAAGCCTCCAGCCCCGCGCCTCCTGATTGCCAAGTGCCTGCCGTCCGCCGAAACCTCCGGTCTGACACTCATTCACTTACGGTCAAAAGCGATTGCCTGTCCGATTATTTACATTTAAAAATACCATTCAAAATCGAATTAGTAAGCTCTTGTCTTTAAGATTTCTTCCAGATCCATGCTTGTATCGAAGTATGCTTCGTCTACGTACTGAATCTTCTCAACCTCTTCGCCTTTTTCCAGCTTCTGGATGATTTCAGCTACACGCGGACCATGAAGCGGGTTGCACTCGAAGGTTGCGTTTAAGTCGCCAGCGATCATGGACTCGAAAGCTGCCTTTACAGAATCAAAACTTACAACGATGATGTCGCCGTCCGGACCACAGGTCTTGCCTGCTGCCTTGATCGCATCGATGGCGCCAAATGCCTCGTTATCATTCTCACAGATAACAACGTCGATGTCATCATAGCTCTTTAAGAAGGACTCCATAACTTCCTGTCCTTTTGCCTGGGTGAACTCACCAGACTGTCTGTCAAGCATCTTCCAGTTGGAGTGCTCTTTCAGCTTGTTGTCCATACCTTCTGTACGGCCAACCTGTGCGGATGCACCGATGGTACCCTGAATGGTAACCATGTTGATCTCTTCGTCACCGCGTCCCTGTTTCTCTAAGTAATCAGCCAGCCAGTCGCCGCAGGTCTCGCCTTCTTTTACGAAGTTTCCGCCTACCCATGCCTCATACAGGCTGTCATCGGAAAGCTGCATCTGACGGTCAGAAAGGATAACCGGGATACCAGCCTCTTTTGCTTCTTCCAGAACGGTCTCCCAGCCAGTCTCAACAACCGGAGCAACTACGATGTAGTCAACACCCTGCTGGATGAAAGAACGGATTGCCTTAATCTGATTTTCCTGTTTCTGCTGTGCATCGTCGAAAATCAGTTTGTAACCATTTTCCTCAGTAAATGTGGATTTGAAAGATTCGGTGTTGGCTGTTCTCCAGTCAGACTCAGCACCAACCTGTGCATAACCTACGGTAATCAGATCGCCGTCTGCTGCCGCTTCTTTCTCTTCGCCCTCTTCTGCTGCCTCTGTATCAGCCGGAGCTGCTGCCTCCGTCTCTTTCTCAGCCGGATTGCTTGTACAAGCGGTCATGGATAACGCCATTGCTGCTGCTAAAGCTGCGGACACTAATCTTTTTCTCATACTGTTTCCTCCTTATAAGACCCAATATATTTGTTTTTGCGTATTTATTATAACAAAGCCCCCCTCATCATGGATACGGGGCATCTTTGGAAAAAGGTATATTATTTTTTTGCGATGTTTGTCGTTTTCTGTGTTTTTCCGGGTATGTCTTTAAAAAATTACAATTTTTTTCGAAAAAGTTATGATTTTTTTTGATTTCCCAAATAAACCTTAAAGCAGGTGCCGATATTCTTTTCAGATTCAACCAGGATCTCAGCCTGATCGCCATAATACATCTGAATCCGCTGTGCCACATTATGTAACCCAAATCCGCCGCTGCCGATCGGGGCAAGTTCCTCTTCCGGCTCCAGTGTCAGCTTGGCGCGCACGGCGGCAAGCTCCGCCTCATCCATGCCAATCCCATCGTCCTCCACCTCAAAGACAAGCCCATTCCGATCCTCATAGCCGCGGAGCACAATGCATCCGCCGCCACGCTTATTTTTGATGCCGTGGTAGAGGGCATTTTCCACCAGCGGCTGCAGCAGCATTTTCAGCACAATCCGATGCCGGATGGACGGCTCGATCTCGATCGAATAGTCGAGAATGTCCTCGTACCGGATCTTCTGAATCTTTAAATAGCTCCGGATGTGTGATTCTTCCTCCTCGATCGTGATGAAATCGCGCCCGCCCGATAAAACCGTGCGAAAAAAGTCGCTTAAATCCGTCGTCATCTCCACGACCTGGCGGTTGTTTCCGCCCTCTGCCATCCATACGATCGAATCAAGTGTATTATAGAGGAAATGGGGACTGATCTGCTCCTGGTGGAGGCGCAGCTCCAGCTCCCGCAGGTTCTTCTGCTCCTGCCTCGTCTTATCAAGCAGCCGCCGGATGCGGTCGCTCATCTGGTTAAACGCCCGTGCCAGCACGTTGATCTCTTCCAGTCCGCCCGTTCTCGCCCTCGCATTCAGGTTCCCGCGACCGAGCTGTTCTGCCGTCCTCTGTAACTGCTGCAGCGGTTCCGTGATGGATTTCGTGATTGTGACTGCCAGAAACATACCGACCACCAGGACCACCAGAAGAAGTGCCAGATAGCTCTGCATCTGATCCGCCATCTGCACCTTCAGCTCTTTCTGAAGCTGCTCCATGTTGATCATCTCATAATAGGTATACTGCGTGATGTAATCCTGAATCATCGAGCACAGACCCTGGATGTCATTCTCCCAGATATTGACATTTTCATCGTAATATCCACCGGCGGCGGCATTTCCAATCATTTTATCCACTGCCCGCTCCAGGGAATCCAGACAGGAGAGGATACCTCTTATCTTGATATCACAGTCCGACCCCGGTTCCCGCTCGATCGTCGTTCCGAACGCCTGTCTCGCCGACGCAATCAGGCTGTGGGGATTCTTGACCACCGTCGCATACTTCGTCTCGCCCTCGACAATATCTCCATTTTCGAACTGTTCCGCGTCGATCAGACCGATCATAACACGGTACATCGAATACTCCATATCCGATTTGAACTTTATGTTGTACTCATTCGCCGTCTTTAGATTCGCCAGAATCGCGTCATAGGAAGCAGAATAGGAGGCGATCATCTTCTGGAACCCGAGCGCCATGCCTGTTAATGGAATGGCAATCACGAAGAGGAGAAGGATCAGACGGGCACGGAGAGAAAGAGGGCGATATGGACGGGCAGCGGATAACGAATCAACGCCCGGATCCTGATTTTTATTCAAATCTGCCATCTCTTCTGTTTTTCCAATCCGCCTCTGCTCCACTCCCATATCTTTCCTCCCTTTTTGAACATCTTACTCCTACCGCGTCTGGCTCGCCTTATACTCTTTCGGCGACTGTCCCATCGCTTTCTTGAACGCCGCGCTGAAATAGTGTGAATCGTTGTATCCCACCTGCTCTCCGATCTCGGAAGTCCGGTAGGAGGTACATTTCAAGAGCTCACATGCCCGTTCCATCCGCACCTGCGTCAGATACTCCACAAAGGACTGCCCCGTCTCCTGCTTGAAAATCGAGCTGAAATAGCTCGGACTGACGCCAATGTGCACGGCAATCCGGTTCAGTGACAGGTCGCTCTGGCTGAAATTTGCCCGGATATATTCCTTTGCATCCCGGATCACGCTGCCATAACGGTCGTTCGACGCCCGGTCACGCGCCTGCAGGGCAGCCGTAAACTCCTCGATCAGATAGGCTTTCGTCATCTCCACGCTCTCGATCACCTTCGGAACCAATTTTATGTCAACCACGCTTTCCGGAACCTTCGGCGGCTCCGCCTTCAATTTCTTCAAAAACTCCTGCACACAGTAAAAAATATCCATCGTCATATACTGACGCAGCAAGAGCGATTTGTAATTATGTTCACCGATCGCTGCGAAATACTCCTCGACAAACGGACTGCACTCTTCGACTGAGCCGAGCTTTAAAAAATCGTTGATGAGCTTCCGGTCAACACCGCTGTAATCCGTTTTATCCAGAAATTCCGTATATTTTTCGTAGCTGACAAAATACCGCTCCAGAAGCCTCGATTTTTCCCGTTCTTCCCGGATCTCGTCCGCCGCCTTTTTCAACGCGTCGATGAGTCCCGCCGAGGATACCGGGTTCAGCAGATAATCGCTGATTCCTATCTTGATCGCCTCTTTTGCATATTCAAATTCATTGTAGCCGCTGAGCACGATGATCCGCGTGCGCGGAAGCGCCTTTTTCACCAGACGGCTCAGCTCCAGCCCGTCCATAAACGGCATCTTGATATCCGTTACCAGAATATCCGGCTGTGCCTTCAATATCAGCGGATACGCGTACTCGCCGTCGCCCGCCTCCCCCGCAAATTCAAATCCGTGGCTCGCCCAGTCAATATTATCCCGTATACCGTGCCGGATGATCGCCTCATCCTCTACCAGAAACACCTTTACCATGTTTTTCCCCCCTGGACTCCATTTTTCTCTGTCCTTTTTATCCATTTGCCCGAATACACCCGTTTTTCATTTCTGTCCACACGCCATTTTTCCGGCTGAAAATATTCACGCCTTACTTCTTCTCACTCACTTCATACAAATCACTCCGCCGGTTTTCCAGCGACGGAATCTGCTTCCGTATCTTATCCAGATAATCTAAATCAATCTCCGCATAGGTGATCCCCGGTGCATCCTTTGACCGTGCAATCACCGTTCCCCACGGATCTGCCACCAGGCTGTTGCCGTATGCCGCATACGCCGGTTTCTGTCCAATCTGTCCCGGTGCCACGATGTAACAGCCGTTCTCGATCGCCCGCGCCCGCAGAAGAACCTCCCAGTGATCCTTTCCCGTCGGCATCGTAAAGCTCGCTGGAACAAAGATAACCTGCGCCCCGCGAAGCGCCATGAGCCGGTAAATCTCCGGAAAACGCACATCATAGCAGATCGACATTCCAAAAATGCCCAGCTCCGTCTCCACCGTCACAATCGAATCGCCCGGTTTGACCCGGTCCGACTCCCGGTACGGCGTGCCGTCCGCCAGCGTGATGTCAAACATATGCAGTTTGCTGTATGTCGCCAGAATCTTCCCCTCCGGCGAAATCAGCACACTCGTATTTGCCGATCGTTTTTCCCCCGGAAGTGCCTGCGTGATACTGCCCCCGTGAATATAGACGCCGTGTTCCTTCGCTTTCGCGCAGAGGCGCTCGGTCGTGTACCCCGGAATTTCCTCGCGTCCGCCGCCTTCACCGATATTTTTGCCGATCAGATTCATCACCTCCGGGAAACAGATAAGCTTCGCCCCTTTTGCCGCCGCCTCGTCAATCCAGGCGCATGCCGTCTCCAGATTCTTTCCTTTATCATTCTGTGTATCCATCTGCATCAATGCCACTGTATATCTGCGTATCATAAATACCCCCTGTATCCTGTCTATAAGCGCTTTTCTCTCCACAATTACCTATATTTTATTATAGCATCTCTTTTCCACACGGGTCAACCAATGCAAGGCACGTATGCGCGAACAGTAACCCGGCTTTTCATTTCCGCATATTATAAAGTAAGAATGTTTCAAGGAGCGTAACTGTCCCACTGATACACAGTTACCCAGGTATTTGCTTATGCCGCCCATTCTGGAAGTTTCCGGGCTTTCCTACTCCTACCACACGATATCCGGAGAAACGAAAGCCCTTTCTGATATATCATTTCAGGTAGAAACCGGCGAATTTATCGCCATTGTCGGACCGTCCGGCTGTGGAAAATCCACGCTGCTCTCCTTAATCAGCGGGCTCCTGCCGCCGGAAGAAGGTTCCATTCTTATAAATGGGGTTCCACTCTTAAAAAGCCAGTGCCGCATCGGTTATATGCTGCAAAGCGACCAGCTTTTCGAGTGGAGGACGATCATCCAGAATGCTGCCCTCGGGCTGGAAATCCAGAAAAAAATGGATCATGCCGCGGAAGACCGCCTCCACCGGCTCTTAAAACTCTACGGACTGGAACAATTTGAGCATTCCCGCCCCTCCGAACTATCCGGTGGAATGCGCCAGCGCGCCGCCCTGATCCGGACACTGGCGCTGGAACCGGAGCTTCTGCTTCTCGACGAACCATTTTCGGCGCTCGATTATCAGACACGCTTAACCGTCTGCGACGATATCAGCACCATCATCCGGGAGAGCCGCAAAACAGCGATTCTGATCACCCACGACCTCTCCGAAGCCGTGAGTGCCGCCGACCGCATCCTGGTTCTGACTAAACGCCCCGGAACCATCTGCCGCATCCTGCCGGTTACCTTCCCGCTGTCCGCTAACCGACCGCTGGAACGCCGGAATGATCCGGCTTTTTCTCTTTATTTCAATGAACTATGGAAGACACTGCAAGGGGAGGGCAAAAAGTATGAAATGTAAGAAAGAATCCACCGCCCAGAAAGCCTACCTCCGCCGCCAGCTCCATCGGCGCCGTCTGGTTCTCTTCTGCCGGATTTTCTTATTCGTTTTCTTTTTAATATGCTGGGAAATGAGCGCCCGACTGGGGCTCATCGACGCGTTTATTTTTAGTTCCCCGTCACGCACCGTGCGCTGTTTCCTGCGGATGATGCAGGACAAAAGCATCCTCATCCACACCGGCGTGACGCTCTATGAAACGCTGATCAGCTTTACACTGGTCATCCTCTGCGGGCTGATCGGCGCGGTTCTCCTCTGGTCGAGCCGGAATCTTTCAGAGATTCTGGAGCCGTATCTCGTCATGCTCAACAGTCTGCCAAAATCCGCCCTCGCCCCGATTCTCATCGTCTGGCTTGGGAGCAACATCCGCACGATCATCGTTGCCTCCATCTCGGTTGCTGTCTTCGGCTCGATCCTGACACTCCACAACGGATTTTCCTCGATGGATCCCGACCAGATCAAATTAATCCGGTCCCTCGGAGGAAACCGGATTCATATTTTAACCAAAGTCCTGCTGCCAGGCTCAATCCCGCTGATTCTCGCCAACATGAAGGTCAACATCGGTCTCTGCCTGGTCGGCGTCATCATCGGTGAATTTCTCGCTGCCAAACAGGGACTCGGATATCTGATCATCTACGGCTCACAGGTATTCCAGATGGATATGGTTGTGATGAGTATTATTCTTTTATGTATTATGTCTGCGGCGCTATATCAAGGAGTAGGAATACTGGGAAAATTTCTACAGCAGCAATATCACCAGCATTAAAGCAATCTGTCCACTGCTTCACGTTTGCTGTTCTTAAGCGCCTGCATTTTTCCGCATCCTGTTCCCGCCGAAGCCTGTTTCCTGCCGCTTTTCTTTCCTGCATCTTGTAGAAAACTTGCAGGGAACAGACTTTACAGCTTCTGCTCCTTCTCCAGCTTCTCTGCTTCTTCCATCTCCTCTGCCGCCTCGACTGCCGTCTCCTCCGGAGTCTCGCTTTCAAGCGGAGCCGTACCGACCGCGATAAAGGTTCTCGCAGCCGCCAATGGCAGAAAGCCTACATAGGCGCTGTAGATGCCGAACTGACCGACCGCCCACGCTCCGAGTACCACGCCCAGGAAAAAGCTGATGACCGTATAGGTATAAAGAATTGCTTTTCTCTTAAATTCCTTATCCTTTGTCAGACCGTACTGCAGCCAGCCAAGCACCGACTGTTTGAAGTTGTTCGTCATAAAGATCGTCGCACTGTTAAATCCGTCGGCACCGGAATAGACGCCCCACTGAAATGCGGATGCAAAGAAAATCGGATAAATTCCGACCAGCGCCGGTTCAAGCGGCAGCATCGACGCCAGTGCCAGCGCAGCCGCATCCACCCAGAGGGCAAGTTTCCGCATGTTTATCTTCGTAAAGTTCGTGAGCAGATATGCGGATGCCACGCCCAGTCCAAACAGCACCAGCGCAGCCAGACGCAGAAGGACGTTAAACCATTCCATCGATACCAGTTCCGCTCCCATCTCCATCAGGTTGCCTGTCTGAGCAGAGCCAAAGTTTCCGGCATGAAGCAAAATCGCATAGGCTCCGAGAAATCCCCCGACCAGGGATATATTCCAATGAAGGATCGCATCCAGGCGATCCCGAATCACTTTCTGTACCATACCATTACCGCCTTTCGCGGTTGATTGTATCGCGCGGCGGCTGGATCGTCAATGACAATTTACAAAAAATTACTGTTTCCGTCATAGACATTATCTATATAATGGCAAAAAACAGCCCCTGCCACACGACAGGGACTGCCTTTTATATTAGACTCTAGGAGTTAAGCTCTATATCTAATAATATGTAACGATTCACATCCGATTATTTATCTTCTGCGATACGTTTTTTGTTGATGTCTTTCCACATCTCAGCGTCTACGCCCTTCCAGCAAAGCTTATCCGGATTGTAGTACGGGTCTTTCTTTGCTTTCATCTGCTCTTCGTAGTCTTTGTACAGTGCAAATGCCTTCGGAGACAGAAGCAGTACAACTAACATGTTGATCCAGGTAGATCCACCAAGTGCAAGGTCAGAAAGGTTCCAAGCCAGACCGGAATCGATGTTGCCCCAGATGAAGATAAGGATAGGCATAACAATCTGCATAATTTTGATAACCACTTTACGGGTAGCTGCTTTATCATCGCCCTGGAACAGGTAAAGAACCGAAGTCTCGCCCTCGTAATAGTAGCTGATTAAGCAGGTAAAGGAGAACAGAGCCAGCATGATAGCAATGAACAGAGGAGCAATACTTCCCATAACGGTGCTGCAGGCATTCTGAACGAAGATAACGCCATATGTTCCATCTGCTGCTAACTGAGCCATCTGATCGTGCATTGCACCGGTACCACCAACGTAACCAAACTGTGTATTGTAGCATCCGCTTAAGAGCATCATCAGACCAGAAGCGGTACATACGATAACGGTATCCAGCCAAACACCAGCTGCGTTTGCCATACCCTGTTTAACCGGGTGGCTGGTCTCTGCTGCTGCTGCAGTCGGCATGGACTCACCCATACCAGATGCAGATGAGAATGTGCCTCGTTTAACACCCTGCTGAATAGCGATACCAACGCCGCCGCCCAGAAGAGCTTCTTTGGAACCAAATGCACATTTAACAACGTCTACGATAACGCTCGGAATCTGACCTGCGTTTGCGATTAAGATAACGACTGTTGCAATCAGGTAAACGCCTACCATCGGCGGAACCAGCATAGATGCTACAGAACTGATTCGTTTAACACCACCCATAACTACAACTGCCATAGCCAGTGCGATAACCAGAGCCGAAACCCACATCGGAATACCTAAAGCGTTGTTAAAGCCATCGCAGATTGTATAGGTAGCTGCTGCCGGCATGAATAATACAACGCCCAGTCCGAAGAATGCTGCGTAGAATGCACCATATGCTTTCCAGCCAAGACCTCTCTCAGCACAGTAAGCGCCGCCGCTTCGATACTGACCATCGATACGGTTCTTATAAAGTACGGATAATGTACACTCAGTAAAGCAAACTGCAGAGTTTGTCATACCAGCGATGATCATCCAGAAGAGTGCGCCAGGACCGCCCATGTAAAGAGCTACGGCTACACCGGCTACATTACCGGTACCAACACGCATCGCCATGGTCGTACAGAAGGATGCGAATGAAGAAATACCGGATTCAGACTCCGACTTGTCAATAATTCGGCTCCACATATCTTTGAAATGAACAAACTGGAAAAAGCCGAGACGGATTGTGAAGTATAAACCACTACCAACAATCAGAACTAACATTCCAACGCCCCAAATGGGTCCGTTCAACATACCGACAATGTTGTTAATTGCTTCCATATAAAGTTCCCCCTTTATTTGATGTAGTGCCGCGCGCTGGCTAAGCAAGTTTTTCAATTCGCTCAAAAAACTTCTTGCTTTTGAAAAAATTATATCACTAAAGTGAAATTTGTTCAACAAAATTATTTGAATTTATTATGCGGGATTTTCATGGCACAGCACAGAATCATGAATTCCTCTGTTTTTTTCATGAAATAAATTGCACTTCTTCGAGCATCAATTAGTATAAATGCACAAAATATCATGATATTTTGTCTACAACTGCGTCATTTTCCGTTAGACTCCCGTTCAGAATTTTGTCCAT
>ENA-UOJC01005092-UOJC01005092.1-human-gut-metagenome-genome-assembly--contig:-C104-NODE-5092-length-10467-cov-38.114195_pt1 | contig 10467 bp, 10 predicted proteins | sample MGYA00242339_ERZ723886 | MGnify/ENA metagenome assembly ERZ723886 | reverse complement strand
TCTCTTATAAAGAGAATGTAGAACTTCGGACGAATGGGTGCAGGAATTATAAAAAGGTATTGAGCTATTCTTTCGATCGGAGTATGAATGTGTAGTAGTATTGATTCCTTTTCATATAATAATGATTTAAAGTATGAAGAAATGTAACTCTTGTAATGCACAGAATCCTGGCAATGCTAAATTCTGTTGGAGTTGTGGTCAAGAATTTCAGCAGAGTGTCTTGAAATGTCCCCATTGCAATCAGATTATCTTAAGGGGTGATGAGATAAAGACTTTTAAATATTGCCCTTTTTGTGGTACTAATTTGGCGGCTCAAGAGAATACTATAAATGGGCATGAGTATGTTGATTTGGGACTAAACATTAAGTGGGCGACCTGTAATATAGGGGCGTCGTCGCCTTCGGATTTTGGAGATTATTATGCGTGGGGCGAAACTATGCCTAAATCGGAATATATTATGGATAATAGTAGAACCTATGATAAATTTTTGCAAGACATTTCTGGTAATCCAGAGTATGATGTCGCTCGTGCAAAATGGGGAGGATTATGGCGGTTGCCAACTATGGCCGAATTTGAAGAACTGAAAGATAAATGTATTTGGACATATATCTTTGAGAGGGGGCATTATGGCTGTAGGGTACATGGTCCTAATGGTAACTCTATTTTCCTTCCTGCCGCGGGACGATATATTCGAAGTATACTTAAAGATTCAAATAGTAAGGGGTACTATTGGGGAGCCACATCCAATCGGAATCGTGAATCTGCTTCTTGCTTTTTCTTGATGCGATTTCCGTTTGTTTATTATGGAAGTCGTAGTCAAGGACATTCGATTCGTCCTGTTTCGGATTAATTTATAAAGTAAAATGTTATGAAAATATGTCAGAAATGTAATTCTCAGAATCCAGATGACGCAAAGTATTGCTGGAGTTGTGGACAAGAAATTCAGCAGACTGGCTTGAAATGCCCCCATTGCAATCAGATTATCTTAGAGGATGATGAGATAAAGGCTTTTAAATATTGTCCTTTTTGTGGTACTAATTTGGTGGCTCAAGTGAATACCATAAATGGGCATGAGTATGTTGACTTGGGATTAAGTGTAAAGTGGGCGACCTGCAATATAGGTGCGTCCTCGCCTTCAGAGTATGGTGATTGCTATGCTTGGGGTGAAACTACGCCCAAATCGGAATATACTAAGGATAATTGTAAAACTTATGGTATAGCAATGTCTGAAATAACTGGTAGTTCGTATGATGTCGCTCGGGCTCGTTGGGGTGGTTCGTGGCGTTTGCCAAATAGAGCCGAATTTGAAGAATTGAAAGATAGATGTACTTGGAAATGGGTCTCTGAGAATGGCCATTATGGCTATCGGATAATAGGACCAAATGATAAATTCATTTTTCTTCCTGCCGCTGGTATAGATTTCTCCCAATTGCTTGTTTTTATGCATTCTTTATTTTGGAGCAAAGGCCAAAAGCAGAAGATTATGAAATGCGGCTATTATTTTAGTTCTACTCCTGATGAATATTGTAATAATTCTGCTTACGCTCTTTATTTTGATAGTGAACATTTGTTTGTGGACAGTCGTTCTCGCTTCTTTGGTTATAGAATGCGTCCAGTTTTAGATTAAAGTATATTTGTGAATTTTACGAATGGAAAAGAGATTATGAAAACATGTCAGAAATGTAATTCTCAGAATCCAGATGATGCGAAGTATTGCTGGAGTTGTGGACAAGAAATTCAGCAGACTGGCTTGAAATGTCCCCATTGCAATCAGATTATCTTAGAGAATGATGAGATAAAGGCTTTAAAATATTGTCCTTTTTGTGGTACTGATTTGGCGGCTCAAGGTAATATTATAAATGGACATGAGTATGTTGATTTGGGACTAAGCGTTAAGTGGGCGACCTGTAATATAGGTGCATCGTCGCCTTCAGAGTATGGAGACTATTACGCTTGGGGGGAAGTAAATACTAAATCGGAGTACACTGAAAAAAATTGTAGGATTTATGGAAGTGTGATATCTGATATCTCTGGTAGTTCTCATGATGTTGCTCGTGTCAATTGGGGTGGTTTGTGGCGGTTGCCAACTATGGTGGAGTTTGAAGAATTGAAAAATAAATGTATTTGGTCATGGGGTATTGTTGGTGCTCATTATGGTTATAAGGTACAGGGTCCTAATGAAAAAAATATATTCTTTCCTGCCGCTGGTTGGCGGTATGGAACGAAGCTTGAGAATGCCGAATTTTCTGGTTCTTGTTGGTGTTCTACGCCTGGTGAGGATTGTTATGGTGCTTATAATCTTAAATATAGTGGTTCTGGTCCCGATGAATTTGGACCATTTGTAGGTGATATAGATGTAGATTGGAGAGTCCGTTGTTATGGGTGCTCGGTCCGTCCTGTTTTGGATTAAAATGTAGGTAGATAAAAGAGTTATGAAAACATGTCAGAAATGTAATTCTCAGAATCCAGATGATGCGAAGTATTGCTGGAGTTGTGGTCAAGAATTTCAGCAGACTGGCTTGAAATGTCCCCATTGCAATCAGATTATCTTAAGGGATGATGAGATAAAGGCTTTAAAATATTGTCCTTTTTGTGGTACTAATCTGGCGGCTCAAGAGAATACTATAAATGGACATGAGTATGTTGACTTGGGACTAAGCGTTAAGTGGGCGACTTGTAATATAGGTGCGTCGTCGCCTTCGGATTTTGGAGATTATTATGCATGGGGTGAAACTACGCCTAAATCGGAATATATTATGGATAATAGTAGAACCTATGATAAATTTTTGCAAGACATTTCTGGTAATCCAGAGTATGATGTCGCTCGTGCAAAATGGGGAGGATTATGGCGTCTGCCGACCAAGACTGAATTCGAAGAATTGAAGGAAAAATGTACTTGGAGATGGATTTCTGATGGTGGACATTATGGTTATAGAGTGCAAGGCCATAATGGTAACTCTATTTTCCTTCCTGCCGCTGGCTTGCGTTACCGATTGATGGATCGAGAGTGTCTTGAGTATGTTGGAGCGAACGGCTATTATTGGAGTTCTACAATGTATGATGGTTGTGATAGTGCTTATCGCCTCTATTTCAATATTAGTTATTGGTTTGTGGTTTGGAACTATGTCTATTATAGGTATCCGATTCGTCCTGTTTTAGAATAATATAGATGCAAAGAAAGAATTATGAAAACATGCCAGAAATGTAATTCCCAGAATCCAGATGATGCAAAGTATTGCTGGAGTTGTGGTCAAGAATTTCAGCAGAGTGTCTTGAAATGTCCCCATTGCAATCAGATTATCTTAAGGGATGATGAGATAAAGACTTTTAAATATTGTCCTTTTTGTGGTACTAATCTGGCGGCTCAAGAGAATACTATAAATGGGCATGAGTATGTTGACTTGGGACTAAGCGTAAAGTGGGCGACCTGTAATATAGGTGCGTTGTCGCCTTCGGAATTTGGAGATTATTATGCATGGGGCGAAACTATGCCCAAATCGAGGTATATAGTGGGTAATAGTAAAACTCGTGGTAAGGTAATAGCAGATATATCCGGTAGTCCGTATGATGCAGCCCGTGTTAATTGGGGAGAATCGTGGCGTCTGCCGACCAAGACTGAATTCGAAGAATTAAAGGAAAAATGTACTTGGAGATGGACCTCTGATGGTGGACATTATGGTTGTAGGGTGCAAGGCCCTAATGGAAATTCAATCTTTCTTCCCGCCGCTGGCTGGCGGGACGGGACGGCGCTCAACGACGCCGGAGAGAGGGGCAGCTATTGGAGTTCTGCACCGAGCGAGGATAGTAGCGGCGCTTGTAGCCTCGGCTTCAATAGTGGCAATCGGTATGCGGACTGTTACGGCCGCGGCTACGGGTATTCGGTTCGGCCGGTTTCAGTATAAAGCGTAGCGCATTCGATTAATTAAATTTATTTGATTTATTTACTCGCATAGCGAGTCTGTTATCTTGAGAATACAATTATACAATAAAAAGTAATAGATTAGTAAAATTATGAATTGGACACAAATTGAACCTGCAACTATTTCGCTAAGAAATAAACTTGGCGAACTTACGAAGAAGGCTATTGACTCTGCCCGTAAGGAGCAACTTGAAGTGCCGCCTTCATTGGAAGTGGCCTCCTCACAGATAGAACGCACCGATTATGATGTCGTTGTATGTGGAGAAGTGAAGAAAGGTAAGAGCTCGTTTATCAATGCTGTTATTGGAGATGATATTTTACCAACGAATACCAGTGTGGCGACTTCACAGGTCTTTAGAATCACCAACAGTGAGGTTAACAAGTATGAATTGGTGTTTACCGATGGCTCGAGGATGGAAATTTCGCGAGAGGAACTTTCTAAGTATGGGTCGCAGGTTGATGCAGATATTGCCGGCGAACCCGTGTTTAAGGAGAAGATTCTTGATTATATTCAGGTGTATTGCCCAGTGGAGTTTCTTCCTAAGGGTGTTAGCATTGTCGATACTCCGGGACTTGGGGCTTTGTATGAGGCTCATGAGCGCATTACCAATACTTATGTGAGCAAGGCTGCGGCTGTAGTCTTTATCTTAGATCCGGCCAACCCGATAGTGCAACAGGAGAAACATTTTATTCAGAAAATATACGGCATTACCGAATATGTTCTTTTCGTGATGACCAAGAGAGATGATTATGACGAGCAATATATTGTTAATATAGTCAGACGCGACGAGGAAATTCTGAATGATGCTTTTAATCATGGATCCGGTGATCCTATAACTATACATGCTATTTCAAGTAAATTGCTTTCGAAAGCGGGAGAGCAGTCTAAAGAAATATTAAGGAATAGTTTTGTGAAAAAAAGCCATTTCGATCATGTCAAGGAAATGTTGCTGGCTCAGATATATAAGGCTGTGGGTATTTCGAGAGCACAATTTGCCTATTCGGAAAGTGACAAGATGATAGTAAAGACATTATCGTTGTTGTCGGATAGAAAGAAAATCCTATCTTCTGAAGGCCGGAAAGTATATGATGAACTATCTGCTAAAAGAAAAAAATTATACGATGATTTTAATAGTCAATGGGGACCGGAGAGCCAGAACTATCTTAACTTGAGTAGCAGGCTCGATGCCATTGTTGTAGGTATGGAAAACGGTCTGCGAGCTATCTTTACAAGCTCGAATCCTGTATATCAACGGATTTCGAAAGAAATTGATGCTCTTGATTCGGTAGATGAAGTTAATTCGTATGGTGCTTCGTTCCTTGATTCCTTTGCCCGTGAGATCTCCCGTTCGTGGGATGCAACGGTGTTAAAAGCGCAGACTGAAATATCTTCAGTATTGAATGCATATAATTCCAATATGGATTTGAATATAACTAAGAGCATTGGTGTCTTTAGTGGATTGGCTGCAAAGGATTTGTCGTTCTCGGAGACTGTTAATTGTGCCCGTGATAGTTTCTATAAAGTGACATTTGCAGGAATTGCCTTAAGTGTTTTAGGTGTGGCTTTCGCACCTTTAAGTATTATAGGTATGGGGCTTATGGCATTATTTACCGGGAGAAATGTGAAAGAGCGTAAGATAGCTGAAGCCAAAAGTCGTTTTAGAAATGAACTGATGAATGCTCTTCAGAAAATGCAGACAGATTGCTGCGTTCAGCCATATGAGGATTGCGGATATTCTCCGTTGCAGAAAATCGTTATGGACACTCGGGAAAATATCAATAAGGCAAAGAAACAGATGTTTGAGCGTATCAAGTCTCAAATCACCTCTGATGCCGATGCGTTGAAAGCCGATATGGAGAAAGACTTGGCACAGCGGAAAGAAGCTCTTGCTAATTTGAATGAGCAACAGCAAGAATGGGAAAGACTACATTCGGATTTAACCCAGATCAAAATTGAGCTTCAAACGGTAGATGCTGCTATTGCAGAATGTATAAGACAATAAAGCAGGATGGCAAAGATAAGTATTGATTTTGGTACATCATTTTCCACCGCGGCTTACCTGGATCAAAGTTCAGGTAAGCCGCAGGCAATAATCTTTAATGAGAATGGAGATGCGAAATTACCGACGGTAGCCTATATATCACCTGATGGACATGTAGAAGTCGGGCAGGCTGTTTTTGATGCTGCTTCGGATGCAAATGCTATGAGCGAGGAAGACCGTAATATGATTTTGTCTTCAACTATATTCAGCATAAAATCGAAGCTTCAGCCTGATGGTGTCGTATATTATCGCAATGGAAAGGTAACACATGAAGAGATAGTAGCTGCAGTATTTAGAAAAATCAAGTCAGAGGCAGAAACCGTATGCAATTTTTCTACGCCGCTTTCAGAAGTTACAGTTACCCATCCTGTTGTATTCGAACAATGGAAAAAAGATATCTTGGTCAATGCCGCGCGTAAGGCTGGATTTGCAACCGTAAACCTTCTCGAAGAGCCGATTGCGGCAGCCGTCGGTTATTTGAAATGTGCGGGTATAGACAGTAAAGGTATTCTTGTATATGATTTCGGAGGCGGTACATTCGATGTGGCATATGTAAGGAAGGGGAGGGACAACAAATATCAGATTCCAATTCAGCCATTAGGTGAACCGAATTGTGGAGGAGATGACATTGATAGGCTGATTTATAATAAATTCAATGATTTATCTCGTTCGCTGTATTCTATCCCGCTGTCGAAGAATGTGGCATTAGCTGATATCTGTTTTCTGCTAAGATGCAGGAAAAATAAAGAAAAATTAAGTCGTAGTTCCCTTCCTGTAAAATGTAATGAGATACATCCTTTAGATGTTTCGAAACGCCTAAACCTGCAATTTACACCTCAAGAGTTTGACGAATTGATTTCCCCCATTATAGACCGGACTATTGCCAGAACCAAGGCATTGTTGAATGAAATCAAACGGTTGGGCTATCCGTTGGAGCATGCAATATTAATCGGCGGTAGCTCGCGTCTTCCATTAGTATCTAAAAAGTTGGTTGAGATATTGCCTGTACGCCCACAGCCGGTAATGCAGACAGATGTGGCTGTCGCATTAGGTGGAATTTATGATGAGACAATATATGATGAGTCTGTAAAAATTAAGAAATACATATTCTGTATATATTGTGGCGCAAAAAATGATTCTAAGGGTATTTATTGTGCAAATTGTGGACATAAATTATATAAACATTTTTGATTTATGGCAGAATCAAACATAAATGATATACTCCGAGGATTTACCGAACTATGTAGGTATGAGCCGATACGAAATGAATTCGGAATAGCTATAGAACGCCTATCCAATAAACTCGGTCAACCATGTGTGTTAGCTATAGCAGGTCGTGTCAAAGCAGGTAAGAGTTCATTTTTGAATGCGCTGCTTGGAGTGAATCTTGCTAAGGTAGGAGACACAGAAACAACAGCTACTATCAATTTTTTCAAATACGGAAAACCACAGGATCCTTCTAAGCCTATAAAGGTTATTTGGGACTCTGGTAATGAAACTTTTGAAGACAAAAGATTCATGGACTCATTGCAAGGTCGCGATGAAGCGACGCTAAAAAAAGCCCATGGTATTAAATGTCTGGAATATTATCTGGAAGATGAAATTCTTAAAGAAGTTACGCTTGTTGACACTCCGGGGACAGATGCGGTTGTTGGAGAGAATGATAATGCGCACGAAGAGCGTACACGCGGTTTCTTCAAGATGTTGCGTGAAAAGCATTCACAGCAAACCGAAGAGTATACGCATAGTGCGGATGCCGTGATATATTTGGTGGGACCGGTACCCACAAAAGCTGGACAAAATTTTTTGAAGGAATTTCAGAATACAGTAGGGCAGTCGTCGGCTATAAATTCCATAGGTGTGTTGGCGAAGGTCGATATAAGCGAAAAGTTGACATCTATAAGGAAAGAGCAGGCTCAATATGTGGCTGCAGGACTTAAGGAGCAACTTGCTACAGTCATTCCTGTATCTGCCGGACTTTGGATGAGTTTGCAGCAGCATAAAAAAGATCTACCGGCTTTATATAGCGTTCTTAGAGAAATACCTCAAACAGCGTTTGAGTATCTAATGGAATCAGAGGAGTGCTATTTGGAAGATGATGTGGATTTATTGGCCGCTATATATGAAGATACAGGAAAATCGCCATTACCCCTTCAGCAGCGCAAGGCTCTGAAAGGAGATATGTTTTGGAGCATTTTTAGAACAATATCCAATAGTTTATATAAAAACGATACTTTTGAAGAGGCTGTGGCTGAACTTCGGGATATTGCGGGAATTGAGAATGTAAAGAATGTTCTGGATCAGACATTCTTCAGTAGAACAAAAATAATACGCGAATATAATATATTATTAAACCTCAAGCCTATATTGTATAGCATAAAGAACAGGATTATACCCGATCTGCAGGAACGAAATCTCCTGAAGAAAGATGTTTATGGTTACATAAACAGATGCTCGGATGAACGAGTAAAAAATATATTGTCAAGATCCGTTGCGACTTTATTCCTGACTAAAGAACAATGCGAAGGGATAGTATATACAATTCAAAAATTAGAGGTGAAAATTGAGAATGCTATTTTAGCTTTGGAGTCCGCAGATAAGGATTTTGAGATTTTGCGACTTCTGGAAAAAGAGCGTGGATTATTTGAATCGGAACAATATGACGAATTATGTGTACTTTTCGGTCTATACAAGGGAGATTTGCCGGCGGATTTCCAATTGAGGTTGCAGACGTGGAACTTGATGGTTAATTGTGCCTACAATCGCACTGTCCAGCAAATCGCGGAACACGCTGTCTTGAAATATTCGTTATTAATTAATCGCATAAAATAAATTTGACATGAAATGGTTATTCGATTTTTTTAATTATTGGGATGCTTTCTTTACCGGCGGTAAACAGTATAGAGAAGATTGGAACAGATGGCGGTTGTCGCCCTTGGAAGGAAACTTTGTGCATGGCGTTTCCGCTAATGAAAAAATAGAAGGTTTAGACACTTCCGGCATAGAAACAGAAAATAAACGGATAGAAGCGAATCTTGATAGTATTTTCCCCGTACATGACGGATCTATGGATAATGTAAAGGTAAAGGTGCAGGATAATACAGATAAGAACGTGACTACCATAAAAGGATGTCGAGAGGTTGATATGGATGAAGATGTTGATACCTTTGTCAATCGTGATATATTGCCAAATGTTGATGTGCAGGATTCATACCGCCAGTTATTAACGGATTGTGCTGACATTATCAAAGAACTTGATGCGCTTAATAGGCAGGCTTCCGGTGAAGAAGCAAAGGCAATTACGGAAACCATACCCCACCATCTGATCGAGGCCATTGCTAATGGAGCTGTGGAGATTATAGACAATGTTCCTGAATTTGACATTCTACTTCATTCTCCTATGCCGGTTCGTCCTGTCGTTAAAGGTACTCCTATAAAGGAATATTTACGGCCAGGTATTAGAGTTGGTAACAAAGTGTTTATAAGAGCAATCGTAAGGGTTTGATACGTATATTTAATTATTGGCATAGTAAACAAATAAAATGTAAATTAATATGGATTTCTTTATGGATAACGAATACGACTTTGGTCATTATGATCATGAAAAAACTTTTATGACAGGTATTCAGGGAGCTCCCGTCGCTTCGTCTGAATTTATAGAGCCTACATCGCAAGTTTTACATGATGCTACTGAAATAAGAGATACGACAATGCCGGACGATATGGTTATTTCGGCCGTGAAAAAATCTTGTGATTGGTTTAACCTGCCTGAAATGCCTGTCATCAATGCAGATCAGACATGTGTATGGAATGGTGATCCTGGGACGGCATTTGATGATGTTTTTGGATTTAATCGTCAGGAACTGATGAATATGGGGATAAAAGGAGAGGATTCTCTGACTTTAGTATATACACACGAATGTGCTCATCGTGCGATGCAAGGTCATATTAATGATTCTTGGGAGGAAGAACTTGCTTGTGATTTCTTTGCTGGCATTCATGCGAGGGTAGCCGGTATAGATACAACTAATTTTGAGCAGTCTTTATGTTCAACATGTGGAGGTCCCACTCACCCGTCGGGTGCTTTGAGGTCGGAATTCATAAGTCTTGGCAAGAATGTACAATATGATATGAAGCTTGAGGGTGAGCCTCTCACTTTTGAAAATTGCATCAAACGTTTTAATCAGTGTCTTAAAGAAAAATCTGAAATGATTACAGAATATCGTGCACAAGACGATCCTACATACGGACAAAAAGTTACGGAGCTGCGTGATTTTGCTATTGTTGAAAATTTTGATGACAGGCATGGATTTGTAAATGACAAAGATTGGCACCTTGATGAAGCCCGGAAAGCAACTGAACGTGGTGACCATGCTGCGGCTAAGGATCATATTAAAAGTGCAGGAATGTGTTCGAAATAGCCAATCTTCAATTATAGTTCAAAAGAATATAATAAACAAGTAATTCAACCGGCCCCCGAACCTTTTGCGCATATGCGCAAAAGGT
>ENA-UOJC01005089-UOJC01005089.1-human-gut-metagenome-genome-assembly--contig:-C104-NODE-5089-length-10470-cov-28.034662_pt1 | contig 10470 bp, 13 predicted proteins | sample MGYA00242339_ERZ723886 | MGnify/ENA metagenome assembly ERZ723886 | reverse complement strand
ATGTCTCCATGAGCTTTATGCGACTACTTCGTTTTCTGTGCCAAAAATAAAAAAATAAGATTTTGACAGGAAGATAAATTACTGATATACAGAATCATAAAAATTACCCGATTCACAATGAACCGGGTAAAGGGTGCTATGTCTCTATTTTTTGTCTTAAATGAAAGAGCCGTGGCTGAGGTCACCACATTTTTACAGTCTGATGATGGTTGAAGTCTGTTAAAGTTTGGAGTTAGGGAGCGGTGACGTGGGGTTGAATGATGCTGAATGATTTTGAATAGATATAATTTGTACACTGATTGCCAGGATGTTAAGGGATTAATGTAAAAACATAGTTGTTAAAATATGGATAAAGATAGCTAACTTTGCCGAATGAAACAATGGCAGATACTTAAAACAACGTAAGTTCGATATAAGAATTAGATAATTCAAAAATAAAACAATCAGCCATTCAAGACGGCCATCCTGCTTGCCCCTGGTATTGCAGCCGCGATTTGGCTCATCAAGTCGCACGGATGGCCGGTGTCGATACTCGCCGCCTTGGGTGTGGAGTTCGTCACGGGCGTTGTCATCACGTTCGCCACCACCGTCGCCGCCCAGATCAAGGCCCAGCGCGAAATCGCTAAAGAAAAGTCGGAGCCCCCCTACGAATCCTGACCCATCAGCCATCCCCTCGTTGCATTGTCCCCCCGGCCTCGCCTCCGGCGGGGATGTTTTTTAAGTGCTATTATATTTTGCTATTTCAAAAAATAGCATTATCTTTGTGGTGGAAATAAAGCCAAGCAATGAAATACAACGAGCTGCATCGCAAACTGAAAAAAGTCGGCTGTTATCCCACCGGCCGACAGATAAGCGGTCACCCTGAATGGTGCAGCCCTATTACAGGGCAAAAATTTGCGACAAGCAATCACCAGTCAGAAGAAGTAAAAATCGGTACACTCAAAAACATTAGACGCGCTTCAGGCGTAAATCTTTAAGACACGCAAAGATTATGGAACAGGTAAAAGCATTCATAGCACGTGAAAAAGATGGGACTTATTCCATCTTTGTTGACGACAAAGCCCCGATAAATTACGGGCTTGTAGGCGAGGGCAACACCGTGGAAGAAGCAATCGCTGAATGGAACCGGGTTTACGAAGAAATGAAACAGAGTTACGCCGATGACAATATGCCTTTCGTTGAAGCTCAGTTCTCGTTTGTATATGACGTGGCCTCTTTCCTCGCTTATTATGGCGGCTTGCTGTCTTTCAAAGGGCTTGCGAAACTTACCGGTATTTCTGCCGCGCAACTCTCGCAGTATGCCACAGGTTACCGGAACCCCTCCCCTAAGACCACTGCAAAAATTCAGGAAGGCCTGCACTCTCTCGCAAAGGATTTAAGTCAGGTTGCGCTGGTTTGATTTCCCCACGTTGCCGCGTATTTCACAAATCAGACTTATCGAATTGGTCTCGCTCTCTGTTTAATTGGACACTAAACACAGGTTTAAAGGCCCTTGAAAGCCCTAACCGCTCATTGCGGGAGGGCTTTCTTCATATCCGGATATTTTTGCTCTGATTTTTGACAGAAATTGTTTGCCGATTCCTGAATTCTTGCTACCTTTGCAATGCACTACAAATTGAAACAGGCGACAGCGTCGCCGCCAGCCCCAAGCCGTCGGTCTTTTTTATGACCGTAGGTTTGGCCTACAATATTGGTTCCGTCCCGTGTGGAGCGTTAATGCGCCCACTGCCTGTTTCAAGGTGTAGTGCAACGGGGAGCGGAACCTTTTTTCTTTCTGTCTCCGAAATTATCATATTATTTTCATTAAAGCACTACAAAATGAAAACAACCAACTCCATCGCCCTCCAACAGGGCGCGTCAGCCCGCATCCTTCCGGGCACAGTCTCCACAACCATCATCCCAACCCTCCGCGTCATCAGCGTTGCCGCCTCGGCCATCCTCGCGCCGGTGGCTTACCTGCAATGTGCCGCCGGGGAGCCGTCGCTGCCCGTGATACTGGGCGCGGCCACTGCCATCCTCGCCGGGGCATTCCTTCCGTCATCCACTTCCTGCCGGAAAGGAGGTGCGATATGAGACTCGAAGTAGCCGGGGCGCAGATAACGGAAGATGTTGTCGACGTGATCGAGACCTTGCAGACGCAGCCCGAAATCCTGAAAGCCTACCGCCGGAAGGTCTCCATCCTGTCACATAAGCTGATACTCACCCCGGATGATGACGACGACGTGGAGACCATAGCCCATCTCAGGGCGTTGCAGATGATGATCCGTGACTTTGAGACCATCGCCAACCCGCCGGGAGCCGACGATGTCGGCAATGATGTCCCGGTCGTCAGGTTATAGGATTCCTCTGCTGGTGGTCGGCGCGGGAGCGGTCGGCATATGGCTCTCCAGACAAAAATGAAGAATGCCCCCTCAGGCCGGTACCGGTCTGAGGGGGCATCTGTCTTAAGAGATCAATGAGTCAATTTGATTGAGGTTTGTTGAATGATATGAGTTGTATCGGTTAGAGAATCGGTTGAAGGCATCACACTGTCGCCAGTTCTTTACCCAATGCGCGTAACGCGTCCTTGATTTGCACGACCCGCAAGTCGCTCGGGTTCTTTATGCCGTAGATGTATTTCGACAAAAGGCTCTTGTTTATCCCGATGTTACGTGCTATCTCTGACACGTTTAGCTGGGGGAACCGCTTGAAAATGGCCGCCACCTCGTTTGTGGTGTCGGGTTCCGTGGTCTCGTAAAAGCTTGAGATGTGGATGTCCTCGTCTATGGCCTTCCACCTCAATGCCTCACCCCCCATCTCGATGGTGTACTCTTCGCGTTGCGCCGCCGAGGCCTCTTTCAGTATCGGAAAGGCCTCGAGGGGACGGCTGTGAATCTCGTCAGCGTCGGTGCGGATGTAAATCCTGTCCGGTGTGAACCACACATTGGCTATTCTTTCCATAATTCATTTGCAATATTCGTTCCACATTTCCATTATCTCGTCGTGGTATTTTTCCACAAGGTCTAACGCGGTGGAAATCTCTTTCGGCTTCAATCCGGAGTTGGACATCACCTTTATCTCCGGCTCCACCTGTATCTTCGCCGACGCGTTGCCTTTCACTACATGGAGATGCACCGGAAGGTGGTCGCCGGAAAAGAAGTAGCCGCGAAGTCCTAATATCTCAAATACCGTTGGCATAATCTTGTGGTTTTGTTTACTTCACAAAGGTAAGGTGGTTTTGTTTACTTCACAAAGGTAGGGATAAATTTTTTATCCCCGCAAGAAAATCACGATTTTTTTCAGATTTGTTTGTCGGTTCGGGATTTGTTGCTACACTTTCAGTGTACTCCATTTGAAACAGGCGACAGCGTCGCCGCCAGCACCAAGCCGTCGGCCTTTTTTATGGCCGCAGGTGTGGTCTTACAATATTGGTTCCGTCCCGTGTGGAGCGTTAATGCGCCCACTGCCTGTTTCAAGGTGGAGTACAACGGGGAGCGGAACCTTTTTTGCATCTAATCCTCGGGTTATGATTTATAGTTTCATTAAAGTACTCCAAAATGAAAACAACCAACAGCATCGCGCTCCATCAGGGCGCGTCGGCCCGCATCCTTCCGGGCGCAGTCTTCACCACCATCATCCCAGCCATCCTCGCGCCGGTGACTTACCTGCAATGCGCCGCCGGGAGTCCGTCGCTGCCCGTGATACTGGGCGCGGCCACAGCCATCTTTGCCGGGGCATTCCTTCCGTCATCCACCTCCAGCCGGAAAGGAGGTGAGCTATGAGACTCGAAGTAGGCGGAGCGCAGATAACAGAGGGAGTTGCCGAAGTGATGGAGACCTTGCAGACGCAACCCGAAATCCTGAAGGCTTACCGCAAGACGGTCTCTGTTCTGTCGCGGATGCTGATACTCTCCCCGGATGATGACGACGATGTGGAGACCATGGCCCATCTCAGGGCGTTGCAGATGATGATCCGTGACGTTGAGACCATCGCCAACCCGCCGGGAGCCGACGATGTCGGCAATGATGTCCCGGTCGTCAGGTTATAGGTCACATAAAGCGGTCAAACGCGGAAACTCCGGCCACCCGGTTGTCTTTCATGATGTGGGCGTAAATCATCGTCGTGTTCACCGACGTATGTCCGAGCAGCTTTGAAAGTGTACCGAGGTCGCCGGAGTTCAGTTTGTAGTATATGGTGGCGAACGTATGACGCGCCGCCTTCGCGCTGACAGGCTTGTTTATGCCCACCCGTTTGCAGACCCTTTTTATCACGCGGTTGAAAGCCTGGTCGGTGGGGAGGTCCCGGAAAAGATTGCCGCGTCCCCGTCCGGCTCGGTAATGCTCCACAAGCCTGGCCGCCGGTTTCGACAGCGGAATGTTGACGCGGGTGTGGGTCTTGATGCGGCGGTAGTGGATCTCTCCACCCATTATCTGCTCAATCTGTAACCCCTTCGCGTCAGAAATGTGCATGCCCGTGAAGGCCATGAACAGGAAGAACCGCAGCACCTCCTGCTCGTTGTCCGGAAGCGTGCCGGAACCATACAGGGCGGCCAGGGAGTTTAATTCCTCCTCAGTGAGGTAAATTACCGCAGGATCCGCAGCCGGTAGCTTGTAAACCTCGAAAGGGTTTGTCTTCACCTTCCCGGCCCTCATTGCCGCGTAATAGTGCATACGGATCACACACATGTTTTTCCGTATGGTGCCGGGATTGTTGTCGTAATGCTTCCGGAGGTGGGCGGCATATGTCTGGAGCCATTCCGGGGTTATGTCGCTTATCTGAAGATTTGCGGCATAATCCTCCAGCTTCTTGAGCGCGGCCTTGTGGTGCCTCATTGTCTGGGGTTGGAGGGCCGTTTTCAGCTCGTCGAGATGCCTCCTGGCATAATCTACGAAGTTCATCGTCTCGGCCGGGCGGCGGTAAAGCGCGATGAAACCCTCCTTTGTCAGGGTCTCCCCGGTAAGACGCGCCCGGACGAGGATGTCCGAGATTTTAGCTTTCGTGTTGGATATGATCAGGTTCTTGTCCTTGACCTCCTGACCGCGCCCCTTGATCCGTTCAGTTGCCGGGTCCCATTCCGCAGAAGTTACCGCGATGTCGAGGGGAAGGCGGATTTTTGTCCGCTCGATGTTCAGGACAGCGTAAAGAGCTGCCCGGCCGTCGGCGCGTTCGCTTTCGTTGCGCCTTTTGATAGTTACTTTCGCCATTTGTGGTGTGCCAACTTTTGCGCCGACCTTTTCCGTAAGTGCCTGATACTGTGCCTACGGCTGTGCCGACGTTTGATTAAAGATTGACTACCGACGGGGCGCGTGTAAACCGTTGATAATCGGTGTTTTACGAAAAGACCTCGACTGCTGTCGAGGTCTCAAAGTGGTGCCACCAGCATTGTCCGTATTTATATAGTTGTGTGGTTATCAACTATATACATTCAATGCCGCTGTGGATAATATCATTTGCTCCACTGATATCTTATGGCATTATGGGCATTTTGCACAAGACGTTTCTTACGCTCATCCCACTTGCCGAGTCTCAAAGTTCTCTCTTTTGAATGCAAAATTAGTAGAATCCTAATAAATAAGCAAATGGCCAAAGTATATTAACTCAATTTAACAAAGCGCATTTCGTCAAAATCACCAATCAAAATTCATCAAAATCAGAAAATAGTTTGGCTGACTCAGATAAAATCACTAATTTCGCAGTCAGTTATGAAAGAGATGAAATACCTGAGTAGAATTGCCGACAAGACTCTTGATCTGAGGCTTGAAGCTTTTGGCGCTGTGCAGATTGCCGGACCTAAGTGGTGTGGCAAGACGACTACGGCTGAACGTCGGGCGGCAAGCGTCATAAAGATGCAGGATCCGGACCGTCGGGAAGGTTATCTTGCTACTGCACGTACAAAGCCGTCGCTACTACTTAAAGGTGACACGCCACGCCTTATAGATGAATGGCAGGTAGCTCCGGTTATATGGGATGCAGTACGTCATGCCGTAGATGAACGTAGAGAGAAAGGACAGTTTATTTTGACCGGATCTACAGTAATTGACGATGATGAGATAATGCATACCGGAACCGGTCGCATTTCCAAAATGGCAATGTATCCGATGAGTCTGTTCGAATCTCTTGAATCGAATGGCTCTATTTCACTGCGTCGTCTATTTGATGAACCTGATTATGATATTGACGGTGAAATGTCGCAACTCTCCATTGAGCAACTAATATTTGCCGCATGTCGTGGTGGATGGCCAGCCTCGCTTGATGAAATGAGCGCAAAAGCAAAATTGCTCATCGCAAAGGATTATGTTGATGAAATCTGCAATAAAGATATTTCAAGGGTGGACAAGACCCGTAGAAATCCAACATTGGCTCGACTGATTCTTCGCTCTTATGCCAGGAATATCTGTACTTTGGCGAAAAAAACTTCAATGGTTGCAGATGTGGCGGAGGAGATGGAAGGGACATCTATGCCAACGTTTGATGACTATGTTGGCGCGTTGGAGAAACTGTTTGTCATAGACGACATAGAGGCATGGTCGCCGGCAATTCGTTCAAAGACGGTAATACGCACAGGAAAGAAGCGTTGTTTCGTGGACCCCTCTATCGCTGTTGCTGCTTTGGGCGCATCTCCTGAGAGTCTTGAACTTGATCTTAACACATTCGGATTTATTTTTGAGTGTCTCTGCTTCCGAGACTTGCGGGTCTATTCTCAAGCATTGGGTGGCCGGTTGTCATATTATCATGATCGCTTTGGCTTAGAAGCTGACGCTGTTTTACACCTTGATGATGGACGATACGCACTTATCGAATGTAAACTCGGAAGTCGAGAGATTGAGGAAGGTGCAAATCACCTCCTTGAAATCAAGCGTCTTGTTTCAGAAAAAAATAAAACTGAAAAGCAGACAAGACTTCGTGAACCTGATTTACTTATCGTTCTAACCGGAGGCGAAATGGCATATACCCGTGAAGACGGAGTGAAAGTAATCCCAATCGGATGTCTTAGAGATTAATTATTTAAGGCTCTGTCTATATTGTTTTTTTAGTAACGAGGCAGATAAGTTAAATAGAGCGAAAAATAAAAAATAACTTAAAACTATGAATAATCCTATCGGATCACTATGGAATAAATGGGATTTACATCTCCATACTGATGCTTCTGACGGTAAAGGCTCCTGTCAGGAAATTTTGGATGAGGCTATAGCAAAGAATATAAAGTGTATTGCCGTAACAGATCATCATACAGTTGATAATGTCGATATAATGAAAGCACTGGCGAAAGATACCAGTGTAACAGTAATTTCTGGGGTTGAATTTAGAACCGAATATGGTAGCTCTTCTGTCCATATGATAGGTCTATTCCCAGATGAATATAATGGAAGTACACTTGATGCAGAGTTCTTGAAGGAGAATATATTAAACCCACTTGGTATTTCTCGTTCTACAATCGTTAAAAAAGGGCAGGAAGCATCAAATAATGATAACTTATCCAAAGACACTTATTTCAAAAAGGGGATGTTTTTGGTGCAAGTTGATTTTAAACAAGCTGCTAACCTCATCCATCAATACGGTGGAATCGTAACAGTTCATGCTGGCTCGAAATCAAACAGTATTGATAAAGAAATGAAACACGAGGGCAAATCAGCTAAAAATGTCTCTATTGAAAATTCGTTAGGTCCAGTAAAAGAAGAGTTATTTAGGGAAGGTTATATTGATATCTGTGATTTAACAAAACCTACAGAAGCTGACTTTTATAAAAAAACATTTGGGAAACCGTCTATAACTACATCAGATGCTCATGAAGTAAGTGAAGTTGGATCTAATGCATGCTGGATTAAAGCGGATTTGACATTTGAAGGACTGAGACAGATTATGGCTGAACCAGAACGAATATCATTTGAAGAGCCGGAAATCTTAACCAGAATAAAAAGGAATCCTAATAAATTTATTAGCTCCTTAGTGGTTCGTCGGATACCCGAAGCAACAATGCCTGAAAAATGGTTTGATAATATAACAATCCCATTAAATCCTGGCCTAGTCGCAGTTATCGGCAATAAAGGTAGCGGAAAGAGTGCACTTACGGATATTGTTGCATTATGTGCAGATACAACAAATCAAAATTGGGCATTTCTTACTCCTGAAAAATTCAGGATGCCAAAACCTTATAATAGGTCAAAACAAACGGAAGCTTATATCCAATGGGCTGATAATTCAACTTCAGTTATTAAAACATTGGATCTGAGAACAGATTCCACACAACCGGAACGTGTTAAATATATTCCACAAAATTTCCTTGAATCTCTATGTACCACAGAAAACGATCAAGAATTTGAAAAGGAATTAAAGAAGATAATATTTCAATACTTGGATCCCTCTCAAAGATACGGCTATTCCGATTTGGATGGCATTATCAATTATCTTACAAAAGAAAATTCCGCCGCATGCAATGAAATTCAATCCAACATCAGAGAAATCAATAAAGAGATAATTGAAATGGAAGCTATGCGAGCTCATTCTTATCGGGAAAAGCTTGCCAACGAGTTAACATATAAACAAGACCAATTAAGTAATGCCCAATCCGCGAAGCCAAAAGAGGTTATTAAACCGTCAATAGATGAAGATCCTGAGGCTAAAAAAATACAAGAGGAAATTGACAGATGTAATGAAGCCTGTAAAAGAATATCACAGTCTTTACAGACCCTAGAAAAGGAGAAAGAAGAAAAGGTAAAATCAATACAGGATTTAAAGATAAGTAAAGAACGTATTGATCGGCTGGAACTACAAATAGAAACAGTGAAAACTGAATTAAAGCCATTGTTTGACAAAAATGGTTTAGACATTGATTCTGTATTGAGTGTAACATACGAGCCCGACTTAATCTCATCTAAACTAATTGAACTGTCTGACAGGCTTACTGAAATAGACACTCAATTGAATAAGGATAAATCGGGAAGTTTACAACAACAGTATATTTTTGAATCTGAAAAATTAAATCTTGCAAAACAAAAACTAGGGGCTCCCGAGCTCGAGTATCAGAAATATCTAAAAGAAAAGCAGGATTGGGAGAAATTGTTAGAAGACATTACTGGCACTCCCGAACAAGAGGGTTCAATAAAAAATCTTCAAAGTCGTATTAATTATATTGATCATACTCTGAACGTAGAACTTGCTAGAAAAATAGAAATACGAAGGAAATTTGTAGAAGATTTGATGCAAAAGAAACATCAAGTTCTTGAAACCTACAACACACTCTTTGCTCCTATCGTGCAATTTATTAATGACTATCGTGAGGAGTTGAGAGATTATCCTATTGAATTTGACTCAACTTTCACCATTAGAAATTTCGGAGATAAATTTTTTGATTTCGTAAGTCAACAAGCTTCTGGCTCATACTATGGCAAGGAGCAGGGACAGGCACGTATCATGTCAAATATTGATGGTGTAGATATGGCGGACATTAAATCAATTGTTGACTTTGCCGCTATAATAAATAGCGATCTTCTCAGTGACAAACGCGATGGTAATAATGAGTCTCGCTCGGTAGAGAATCAGTTAAAGAAAGGTCATACGCAGCAAGAATTATACGACTTTATTTATTGTATGGACTATGTCAGCCCATTTTTCCAACTTAAAATGAATGGGAAGCCTTTATCCTCATTATCCCCAGGGGAACGAGGCGCATTGCTCTTACTTTTGTATTTATTCATTGACATGGATGACAAGCCCCTGATTATAGACCAACCCGAAGAAAATCTTGATAATGAGAGTGTATATCGGTATTTGGTACACTTCATCAAGGCTGCTAAGCGGAAGAGACAAATAATCATGGTGACACATAATCCGAACCTTGCTGTCGTTTGTGATGCAGATCAGATTATTCAGATGAGAATTGACAAATTAAACGGTAATGAAGTGAGTTTCGCGTCTGGTGCTATAGAAAATCCTATGATTAATAAAGTAATCGTGGATATTCTTGAAGGTACATATCCCGCTTTCCACAATCGCGACTGTAAATATTTCGATAAAACGTTTTAATTCATATAATGGCGTCGTAATTCATTAAAGAATTCAATTTAATAAAAACTAAAACAAAGGGGCTGTTTATTATGACTTAGCCCCTTTGTTACTTTATTATGATAAAATCATCTATATGGCGGATGATAGTTCCGGCGAAGATAGGCTTCGATTTCGTGTTCAGCGTAGAGGATTTTACCTTCGAGAGAGTAGAAGCCGAATAGTCCTTTCAGTCGGTAGTTGGCGAGGGTGGATTTACTGACCGACAGACGACGTGAAAGTTCGGAATCGGATAGAAATCTCAATCCGTTGAACATCGGTCTTGACAGCTTGGCAAGGTCTTCCGCTGTTGTCTTAATTTCGCCTATAATCTTGAATATTTCCTTTCGTTCAACTTTTGTCTGCAAGGGAACATTATCAGTCATATCTATCATAATTAACGTGAGTTCGATATAAGGAATCAGAACAACGTCAATTGATTGTCCGACA
>ENA-UOJC01005087-UOJC01005087.1-human-gut-metagenome-genome-assembly--contig:-C104-NODE-5087-length-10475-cov-6.124184_pt1 | contig 10475 bp, 15 predicted proteins | sample MGYA00242339_ERZ723886 | MGnify/ENA metagenome assembly ERZ723886 | reverse complement strand
TGATCTATGCCAGGTTTTCCTCCTCTTATCCTCAATAAAGGAACCATCGTTTAACACCTTCGCGGGTGGAGGCTCGTATAATGCCGCCGCGCGTCAAAGCGTTATAATCCGACACGGCAGCCGCAAAAGCGGCTTCGGCTTCCCGGGCTTTGTCGTGCGCCTCTCGGATGGCCTGCACGTGGGCGGGCGCGTCGTCCACATACGCGCCACAGTTGTAGACGCGGAAAACCTCCGGGCTTAGTGACTGGATTTTGTTACCGATCAACGCGGGGATCGCTTCCCCGTTGGTACGGATCGCGCAAAATTCTAGGCTGCGGAATGGCGCGCCGGTGTCAAAATAGCAAGTAATACATGCGTCGCTGTATTTATTGCTGATCCAGACTCTGACGCCCAGAGTCGCAAACAATTCTTTTCTGATTTTTTCGGCGGTTTTTTCCCCGTGAGGCTTTCCCGCGTATTTGTTCCAGACATTGCAGATAGTTTCGATATTTTCCGTGAAAAACGCCTGCGCGGCGTTATCTTTCAGGATTTCGACCGTCATTTGTAGGTCTTCATTTTTGCGGCATTCAGCCACATATTTTTCTTCTGCGGCCTTGTATGCAGCTTTTGCCGCGTTAAATTCCGCATCGGTTCCGGACTTTCGCGCGGAAAGCATCGCATCCCACGTTAAGTCTTTTTCGGTCTTTGCCGTGTCAACCATACCCGCACGAGCGGAGGCGATATCCTTCAAGATTTCTGTATATGCTTTCATGGTGTAATCCTCTCTTTCTATTTCGTCTTTGTTGTTGTTGTCAATCGGCGGGGCATATATCCGCGTCAGCGTATCCGCTGCGCTCTGGCTCCCAACGGCGGCGCTCACGTTCAGCGCGCGCAAGTCGTTCAGCCTCGCGCCGGGTGATGCGCTCCCAACCGTCAGCGGCGGACAGTTCAGCGCCGCCAACGGTATAGCGGAGGCTGTACTCGTTGGCAAAGTCGCGGGGATACCGCACATAATAAGCGCGGCGGGTGGTGGTGGTAGTGGTCATATAATGATCCCCTTTCGTCTTGTGTCTTGTGCCTTTTGTGCCTATAGTATACTTCGATTATAGGCACGTGTCAAGTCTTTTATCAAGATTATAGGCACATTTTTCTTTTTTTGCCCGCCGCGCCAACTCTTCACGGCGGCGGCCACTTGCGCGGGGCATACGATCCGCCCGGCCTGATGGGATCGGCGCGCCCGGATATATCCCGGGGCGGGGGTATTGAGGGGGGCGGTCGAAAGGCGCGGGGGTAATCCTCCGAATACCCGCAAAAAATAAAAACGTGTCTTTACCTATTGACAATATCGGCACACTGGTGTATACTAAGGTCGTAAAGACACAAGCCATCACTGGGGGAGGGCGACAGCCGTGAAAAACGTAGTGAGCTATATCCGAGTATCCACCGAAGGACAGGTTGGAGAGGACAAGTTCGGCATCGACGCGCAGCGCGCGCAGATTGCGGAATACTGCCGCAGGAACGACATGCAGCTCGTTCACGAGTACAAGGACGAGGCGAAGAGCGGCGCGAAGATGGACAGGCCGGAGTTTGACCGGATTGTGTACGGCGACGTGCAGAACCCGCCGATTGAAGCGGTGATCGTAGCCAAGTCAGACCGCATCGCCCGAGACATCAACGTGTATTACTATTACAAGATGCAGCTCAAGATGAAGGGCATCGAGCTGATCTCAATCGCGGAGGATTTCGGGCAGTTTGGCGTGTTCGCGAACATGCTAGAGGCGTTCACGCTCTGCGTGGCAGAGATGGAGCGCGAGAACATTATGAAGCGCACCAGCGCCGGCCGGATTCAGAAAGCCGAGCAGGGCGGGTATGCCGGAGGGCGAGCACCCGTCGGATATCGCGTATCGGATGGGCGGCTTATAATAAACCCTGACGAAGCAAAAGCAGTTCGTCGGATTTTTAGTCTCCAGTCTGAGGGAATGGCCTTGCGGGATATCGCGGATAAGTTAGGGGAAGAAGGGTACCGTTCGAGAAGCGGCGCGCCCTATACATTCGGCACGGTGCGAAACATCCTCAACAACAAGAAAACCTATCAGGGGTATTACCGTTACGGCAAGAACAGCGAATGGGTTGAAGGCCAGCAGGAAGCGATTCTGCCGAGGGATTAAGCACAAAAAAGACCCCCGCGACCGGGCAGAGGGATACAGCCAACAGGGGCTATGAAAGCGTAGCCCCTGTTTTTGTATGCCGACGGAGGAGGTCAGGGCATGGAAGACGCGCGAATCATCGACAGGCTTTTGAAATCGAACCTGTCAAATCTCAAGAACATAAGCATGCTGTTTGACATGGCGCGGAACACCGACGATCTGGCGCTGTGCCTGAAAGCGCGCGGCTACGCGCAGAGGCTCGCCACGCGGGGCGACGAGGCGGCGTATGAGCTGGTGAAGCAAACGTACCTGTGGGCGGCACCGAAGGACTTTGACAGCTATCTGGTCTATCTGGAATGGAACAGAAAGCCGGAGGAGCGGTTTTATCTGCCCCGGCGGCGAGTGATTAAACCGTTTGTCGAGAGCCTGCAAGCGCTCGCGGATGACGAGCTGGACGAATTGTTTTTGAGCTGTCCGCCGCGAGTAGGCAAAACGTCTCTGCTGATGTTCTACATGACGTGGACGATAGGCCGGAACAGCGAGCAGGCGAACCTGTACTGCGCGTACTCCGACGTCATCACATCCGCGTTCTACAACGGCGTGCTTGAGATTATCAACGACCCGGTAACGTACACATGGCATGAGATATTCCCCGGCGCGGAGCTGGTGGCGACGAACAGCAAGGACGAGACGCTGAACATCGACCGCAGGAAGCGGTATGCGTCTCTGACGTGCAGATCGCTATATTCCACGCTGAACGGCGCGGTGGACGTCAACGGCATTCTGATGAGCGACGACCTGATCAGCGGCATTGAGGAAGCCATGAGCAAAGACCGGCTCACCGCCGCTTGGAGCAAGGTGGATAATAACCTTCTGACGCGCGCAAAGAGCGGGTGTAAGATTCTCTGGTGCGGAACGCGGTGGAGCCTGACAGATCCCATTGGCCAGCGCATTGACACGGTGCTGAACAGCCCGAAGTTCGCGCGGCGCAGGGTAAAGATCATCAACATTCCGGCATTGAACGAGAAGGACGAGAGCAATTTCCACTACAAGTACGGCGTAGGCTTTGACACGGCGTACTACCAGCAGCGCAGAGCGTCGTTTGAGCGGAATAACGACATGGCGAGCTGGAACGCGCAGTATCAGGGCGAGCCGATTGAACGCGACGGCGCGGTGTTCAGTCCGGGCGATTTCAGGTACTATAACGGCGTACTGCCCGAAGGAGAGCCGGATCGCATCTTCGCGGCGCTTGACCCGAGCTGGGGCGGCGGCGACTTCTGCGCGATGCCGGTCATCTTCAAGTACGGGAATGAGCTGTATGTGCACGACGTTGTGTACGACAACGGAGATAAGCGTGTGACACAAGCGCTCGTGGCGGATAAGGTGATTGAGCACGGCGTAGGCGCGTTACAGGTGGAAGCGACGAAGATGACGGAGGACTACGCGGAGGGCGTAGACGAGATTCTGCGCAAGCGCAAAAAGCGGATCAACCTGACGACGAAGGTTGCGCAGCGGACGACCGGCGGTAAAACGCAGCGCATTTTCGATAAAGCGCCGGACATCCGGGAGCGAATGGTCTTTTTGGATGACGGGAAGCGAAGCAAGCCGTATCAGCTTTTTATGCAGAACGTGTACAGCTTCAAGATCGTCGGCAAAAACAAAAACGACGACGCGCCGGACAGCCTGTGCATGGCGGTGTGTATGGACGAGGAAACGTCTTATAGGCCAAGAGTGATGCAGCGCTTGTTCTAAAAACTTTTTTGTCTAAATGTTGCGGTATCTATTGACACGAACCACAATATGTTGTATATGGTAGCTAGGAAGAGACTAAAATCGGGAGGAGGGCTAGTCCATGCAGAAGTACACCGGGCGGCGAAAAGTCGTTACGGATTTTGAGCGCGTCACGGCGGCTAATGTCCGAAATGCCGTCTCGGCCGTGCTGGGGCAGCATGACATGAACTCCGCCGAAGAGAATTTCCTGTTTGGCTATATGCGCGGTATTCAGCCGATCTATGATCGCGTCAAAGAGATCAGGCCGGATATCCAGTACAACACGGTTGTGAACCACGCAAACGAGATCGTGTCGTTCAAGAGCAGCTATCTTCTCAGCTCGCCGATCACATACGTCAGCCGCAAAGACGGCGCAGGCGTGTCCACGCTGGTGGAGAAGTTTAACGACTTCATGCATCTGAGCGGCAAGAACGCGACGGATAAAGAGCTGGCCGACGATCTGCATATATGCGGGTTAGGTTATCGCATGATATACCCGAACAGCGCATATAACGGGGATAACAGCCCGTTCATCATCACGACGCTAAACCCGATGACAACGTTTGTGGCGTATAGGAACAGCTCTGCGAAGAACTCTGAGCCGGTGTTCGCCGCGACGTATGTGAATAAGACGGGTGTTGGCCGGGTGTACGACGTGTATACCCCGGAATCGCATTTTCGGATGACGGACGCGACCGTCGAGGAAGAGCCTAACCCGATGGGCGTGATCCCGATTGTCGAGTATGTGCATAACGAGTTCAGGCTTGGCGCATTCGAGCCGGTCATCGACTTGCTGGATGACATGAACATCCTCGAAAGCAACCGCATTGAGGCGACAGCGCAGAACGTCCAAAGCCTGATGTGGTTTAACGATATCGCGCTGGACGATGACCAGGTCAAGGCGTTGCAGAACAAGCCAAGCGCTTTCATCTTCACTAAAACCGTGAAGGGCGGCGCTACGCCGAACATCAAAAGCGTCATGGTGGACTTGCAGCAGGCCGACCAGCAGGTGCTTACAAACGACCTGTACAAGAAGATTCTAACGATTGTCGGCATGCCCTCTACGGGCGACGGAAACACGTCTGACAGCTCGAATAACGGCTCTACCATCGTCCGCAACGGCTGGCAGCATGCCGAGGCGAGGGCGAAAGAAACGGAAACCCTGTGGGCGAGAAGCGATAAGCGGTTTGTGGAAGCCGCGCTGAGCATCGCCCGTGCGCTGGTGAAGGACGGCTTCGATCTGCGCGAGGACGACATCACAGAGCGCTTCACGCGGCGCAACTATGAGGACATCTCCACGCGGGCAACCGTGCTGACCATGCTGCTGGGGTGCGATAAGGTGAATCCGAAACAAGCCTATCAGGTTTGCGGCCTGTTCCCCGACCCGGAGGAAGCCGCGATTCAGGGCTTGGATTGGTATTGGGAAATGGAGAAGAAGACTGTAAAGGAGATGACGAGCGGTGAGGGTGGACGTGTCGAGGATGCCGGAGACACTGGAAGCGGTGAACGCCGAACTGACGGCGGGGAATAACGTAGAGCTCAAGGTCGAAAAGGGCAGCGTCGTTGTGGTCAGGATCACGCGGAAGCTGCGGGATAAGAGCGAAATTGAATAACTGACTGCCGCAACCGGGTGGCAGGAAACAGCCAACAGGGGCTATAGCGAGTAACGTTCTCGTTATAGCCCTTTTGTTTTGTCAGAGAAGACGTTAAAACACATTAAGTCAGAGAAGACGTTAAAACGCAGGAGGAGACATATGAAGCTGAACACTAAAAATATCGAAGGTTATGAAAAGATGACCCCGGAGGAAAAGGTTGCCGCGCTCGAAGGGTACGAGCTGGACATGACGGGCTGGATTGCCAAGGCGACGTTTGACAAAACCGCGTCTGAGCTTGCGGCGGCAAAGCGTGACGCGCGAGAGAAAATGAGCGCCGAAGAGAAGACAGCGGCGGCTTTGAAGGAGTTGCAGGACAAGAACGCAGAGCTGAGCCAGCAAATCCTTATTTCCCAGCATACCGCGCAGTATATTGCCATGGGCTACGACAATACGCAGGCGGCGGCTGCGGCGAAAGCGCTTGCGGAGGGCGATCTGAAAACGGTGTTCGAGCTTCAAACGGCGTTCAACGCCAGTCGAGAGAAGTCTATCCGCGCCGAGGCCATGAAGCGCATGAACGCGCCGACTGGCGGCGGTACGGAAGAGTCGGAATCCGCGAACGTAACGCTTGCCAAGGAGATGGGCCGCGAGGCGGCGGCTTCTGCCAAGGCAACGGCTACGGTTGTGGATGCGTACAGGATCAAGTAAAGGAGAGCAAACCGTATGAAGTATGAAAAGACGCAGTATGGCGGCACGATTGAGATTCTGGCCGCTGATGATTTCGTCGCCCTCCCGGTCAGCGTGAAGGGCAGCACTGTTGTGAAAGCAGGTACGCCTGTCAAGGCTGACGGAACCGTGCTTTCTGCGGCGACCGATGCGCAGGGCATTCTGCTCTATGACGTCGATCCGACCAGTAACCCGAACGGCGCAATGCTGGTGCAGGGCGTTATCAACCTGACCAAGGCGACCACGCACAGCGGCGTGAGCTATACCGCCAGCGACCTTCTGACCGTGCTTCCGGGTATCGTCTGCCGCGAAAACATTTGATGGAGGTAAGCCATGAACATTATTGATTTTTTCACCCCTGACGTTATCGCCGCCCGCTGGACGGAGACTGCGAGCAACAAGATCCCGTACCTCGGTGCCGGCCTGTTCCCGGCCAAGAAGCGCGCCGGACTTGACCTGAAATGGCTCAAGGGCAGCAAGGGTCTGCCGGTCATGCTCAAGCCGTCTGCGTTTGATGCGAAGGCGACTTTCCGTGACCGAATCGGCTTTGAGAAGATCGAAACGGAGATGCCGTTCTTCCGCGAGGGTTTCAAGATCAAGGAGCATGACCGTCAGGAGCTTCTGCGCGTTCAGGATTCCAGTGATCCGTATGCGCGCGCGACCATCGACCGCGTGTTCGACGACGCGGGTGAGCTGATCGATGGCGCGAACGTCGTTCCGGAGCGCATGATTATGAGCCTGCTGTTCCCGGAGGGCGGCGAGGCGAAGATCGACATCTCGGCTAATGGTGTGAAGTACGCCTACGACTACGACCCCGAAGGTGCTTGGAAGAGCAAGAACTACTTCGGCCTGACCACCACGAAGCTGTGGTCTGCTACCGCGACTGCCGATCCGTTTGAAGACATCCAGAAGGCGCAGAACGCCGTCGCTGCGGCTACCGGTGCAAAGCTGACCACGGCGATCATGAATAGAACGACCTTCAACATGCTGGCGAAGATTGACGCTGTGAAGAACCGTTTCCTGACGGCCACCGGCAAATCCTACAGCTACCTGACCCGTGCGGACGTCGCCAACGTGTTCCGTGATATGGTCGGCGTTGACTTCGTTGTGTATGACAAGATGTTCAAGGACGAGAACGGCGTGAGTAAGTCTTTCGTCCCGGACGGCTATGTGTGCCTCGTCCCGGATGGCAACCTGGGCTATACGTGGTACGGCACGACCCCGGAAGAGGCCGACCTGATGGGCAGCGGTAAGGCTGAGGTGTCCATTGTGAACACCGGCGTTGCGGTCACGCGCATCATCGAGGAGCACCCGGTCAACATCAACACGATTGCTTCCGAAATCGTCCTGCCGAGCTTTGAGCGCATGGATGAGATTGCGGTTTTGAAGGTGATTGCATGAGGTTCATTCCAAACTGCTGGGTTTGGTATGGGGGCGAGTACCATTCTTCGGGTCAATCGGTGACGATTGATCCCGCTGATGCGGAAAGCCTTAACGAATTTGGTGAGATCGTGAGCGACGGCGCGGAAGAAGCGCCTAAGAGAACACGAGCGCCCAGAAGTCGCAAGACTGACGCTTGAGAGGAGGTATGGCAACAGTGGCCAGATACGTAACTGGGGATCAGGTTGACCTGATGAAAATGCTTGTCGGCATTAACGAGCAGGATGAAGAAGAAGCGAAATTGGTCGAGCTGTTGCCGTACTACCTTGACCAGGCGGCCTCGCGGATTCTGAACAGGCAATATCCGTTCGGCATACCGAAGAAAGCAGTCAATGAAGACTCATATCTCTATTAACAAATGGAAATCGCGGTGTTTCTCTGGGGCAAGCGAGGAATGGAAGGCGAATCCCTGCATTCCGAAAACGGCATCAGTCGTTCATTCGGGGGCTACATGGATCTTCCGGCCGAGTTTCTGCAACAGATCACGCCAAAGGGGCGTGTCGTGTAATGCGAAACGGTGCAGAGCGCAACAAGCGCACGGTGTGGTATGCGTTGTATAAGGGAACGACCGAGATTGTGGATTCCGACGGAAACAAAACCGGCGAACGCCTGCCAGTCTACGGGAAAGTACGGGCTATGCGGGTCAACATATCAGGAACATCCGGCCTGACCAATAACAACCTGTCCGGCAAGGTTGAATACCAGCCCTACGGACAGCAGGACATGTATGTTATGACGCTGAACCCGTTACCGCCTGACTGTCGGATTGACGAGATGAGTGTGTTTTGGGTCGATACGAAGCCTGTACTCAAAGAAGACGGGACTACGGACACGCCTTATGACCATGTGATCTACCGTATCGCCGGAAGCCTGAACTGGCGCGCCTGCCAGATTGCGCGCGTACAGCGGGGGCGGTGAGCATATGAGCCGAGAAATTACGGTCGATCTGTTTAATTTGGATGACCTGGGCGCGATCCTCGGGGTTTATCTTGACGAACTCAAGGAAAAAAAGCGCCAGATTGTCCAGAATACGGCAGAAGCCATTCGCGACAAAGCACAGGAAAACTTTGACAGCGCTGTTTACGAGCAGGAAAAAGACGTTCACGTTACCGTCGAGGAAGACGGGGACGCCGCGCGCGTAGTAGCCAGAGGTGAAAGCGTTCCGTGGATCGAATTTGGCGCAGGCCAGTTTTACAACGGCGGCGCAGGCGCGGTCGGTTCCTATCCGCATCCGTGGGCTAAATCTATGGGCATGAGCGCCATTGGCACGTATGGCCAAGGAAAGGGCGCAAGAGACACATGGGTATATATCGACGGAGACGGTGAGAAGCGCTTTACGCACGGCACACCGATTGCCGCGCCAATGTACAACGCGGCTGAGTATGGGCGTGAAGTCATTACGGATGTAGCGAGGTGGACGTTAAGTGATTGACGTAGAAGCGGCTGTCTACAGCGCCGTTGTAGATCACGTAATGGCGGAAAACGAGTTTGCGAAGGACGTAACCTTCGCGTCGGCCTATAACCCGCATCCTCCGCAGTTGCCGTTTGTAAGCATTGTCGAAACCGGCAACGCTACGAACAAGCGCTTTCAGGACAGCTCCGATTCGGAGTGCTTCGCGAACTTGCTTTATGAGGTTGACGTGTTCACAGACAGTCTGGCCGGAAAGAAGCAAGAGTGCAGAAGGATTGCCGATGCGGTGGACAAGGCATTCATTGCTTTGGGTTTTATCCGCTCGTCAACGAGCGTTACGCGAAATCGAAATTACAACTCCATTTACCAGATGACGCTTCGATACCGATGTGCTGTGGACGCAGACGGCGTTATCTATAGACGTTAATAAAGGGGGAAATGCTTATGGCGAAGGCTATTAGCACCTATCAGACTTACCTGATGATTAAGAAATCGGGTGAGACTTACGAAAAGCTGATCGACATTATCTCCTTCCCTGATCTGGGTCAGGCTCCGGAGACGATTGATACGACTACGCTTTCAGATCACATGCAGACCTTCATACCCGGCATTGAGGGTAATGACAACATGACCTTTGAGAGCAACTATACGAAGGAAGACTACGATTCCGTTCAGACGTTGAACGACGGTGCGGAGCATGATCTCGCCCTATTTTTTGGCGCGACGGGCAAGGGCACTGCGGCTGTCCCGGACGGTAGCAAGGGTAAGTTCGGTTTCAAGGGTTATATCCGCCCGCAGATTTCCGGCGGTGGCGTCAACGAGCGCGTTCAGATGAACGTCATCGTCACGCCGTCTACGCCGATTGAGCCGATTGCCTAAGTATTCCGTGTAAGACTGTGATTGTGAAAGAGAGGACGAAGAAGAGCATGGCTAAGAGAATCAAGATTGAGTACGACGGCGTAAAGTATACCCTTGAATACAGCCGTAAGACCGTTCAGGCAATGGAAGAGGCGGGCTTTCGCATCGACGAGATGGATTCCATGCCTATGACGATGCTCCCTAAGCTGTTTTCCGGCGCATTCCTGATGCACCATAGCCGGATAAAGCGGGAGCTGGTCGATGAGATTTTCGACGCGCAGAAGGGCAAGACCAAGCTCCTGCATGCCCTGACTGAATTGTATTTGGAACCGTTTGAGGCCATGTTTGGCGAAGATGGCGAAGACGAAGACGAGGGAAACTTCGGCTGGGTGATGGAGTAAACGCGGCGGCCACACCCAAAAAGTCACCTCGAATGAGCGAATGCTTTGAAGAATGGTTTCCCTATTATTTGAGCATAGGCATGACCTATGACCAATATTGGAATCAGGACGGCATGTTAGTACGCGCCTACAGGAAAGCGGATGAGATTAG
>ENA-UOJC01005081-UOJC01005081.1-human-gut-metagenome-genome-assembly--contig:-C104-NODE-5081-length-10495-cov-4.074617_pt1 | contig 10495 bp, 19 predicted proteins | sample MGYA00242339_ERZ723886 | MGnify/ENA metagenome assembly ERZ723886 | reverse complement strand
TGCGCGTCCCAATGATCCCGACCGGAACCAGATACGCGACTGAATGTCTAATATCCGGTTCCAAGTTCCAACGAAAAGGCAAAAACTCCCCAACTTTTTTACCCTCCTATTTTCTTCCACGCCCGTTCGTCAACAGCCATTTTTTGTTATGTGAACAAACTGTAACGGAACCGACGCCGAAAACCGTGGGTTCGTCGGGGCGCCCGCCCTTTTATCTCGGGCCGTTCAGGTCAAATTTTGTCCGTCTGTCGTGGACATTTCGTCCATTTCGTCTTCGTCGGTTGGCTCGTAGCCGTCGCGGTAGTACACCCATTGCGCGCCATACCCGCGCACTTTCCTCCGCCGTTTGCCCTTCGTCCAGCCCGGCATTCGGCTCATCGCCGCCGCAATCCGGCGGCTGATCCCGTCGTTGTTGAACGTCGCGCGCATCTCACCGAGCAGCTCCACGCGGATCTCTACTACGCATACCCGGGTGCGCTTGCAGGTCATGCCCGCGTGGTCGTCGAGCGTGTCGCCCTGGATGTAGGCGCGGCGCTCCTCCGGCTTGCGGTCTTCCCAGTTGAACGGCAGCGGGATGTCCAGATATTCTTCGATCTGCCCGGAGAGCTCGTCCTGTACGGTCATCATCTCCTGCGTGGCCTGCGCCTCTTCCGCAACAGCGCGGTCGTCCAGCCACAGGGTCTCCCCTTCGCAGAAGCGCATGACGGCCTCCGCCCAGAGCTGATCGACCTCTTCCTCCAGCCCGATGTGCTGCCCGTGGTTGACGCCCGCGCACAGCACCGGCCAGTACCGGCGCGCGCCCGTGTCGTCCTTGAGTGGCTCCATGTCGTTCGTGCTGCCGTAAAACACGCACTGCCTCGGCAGCGACACGACGTTGCGTCCGTAGGCGGGGCGGTAGGTGTCGACCTGCGAGGAGATGAACTTCTTCTGCGCTTCCTGCTCGCTCCTGCGCGCGGCCGCAAGCTCGGCGACCTCGATGATCCACGAGCCCCGGATGGCCTCATACGCCTCCTTGCCGTCCATGCACGTCAGGCTGTCGGTGAACCATCCGCGCGACAGGATCGCGGCGAGGCGGGACTTGCCGATCCCCTGCGCGCCGACGAGTACCAGCATCGCGTCGAACTTGCAGCCCGGCTGATACATGCGCTTGACGGCGGCGGTCATCCACTTGCGCGTGACGGCGCGGGTGTATGGTGTGTCCTCCGCGCCCATGTAGCGCACGAGCAGGGTGTCGAGGCGCTCCGTGCCGTCCCAGCACAGCCCGTCGAGGTATTCCCGCACGGGGTGGTAGGCGTTCTCGTTTGCGACGACCGTCCAGGCGTTGCGGATCTTGTTCTCCCCGACGAGCCGCCACGTCTGCTCCATGTACAGCAGCAGGTTCGCATCGTCGGCATCCTCCCACAGGTCGCCGTCTTTTGCCCGCCTCCACGGCAGATCGCGTCGCACGACCGGCCGCATCGAAAACTGGTTGATGGCGAACGCGCCGCGCAGCCTCGGGTCGTTGCGTAGGATGAGCGCCGCGTTCGTGATCGTGGAGTCCGCCTCGCCGGTCTTGCGGTTCACGCCCAGCTCCGTCAGCCAGGTGTCGTCCGGCGTTTGCTCTTGCGCGGGCGCGTGTGTGCCTGCGGCCGTTTGCTCCGGTGTGCTTTCCTGCGCCGCGTCCGGCTTGCCCGGCCCGGCCACCTCGCCCATGTCGGCGAAGTCTGCGTCTGCCTCGGCGAGGTGCTCGGCGAGGAAGGCGCGGCGGCAGGTCTCGTCTCCGGTCACGAACGCGCACATGGCCTGATAGCTCGGGCGGCGGGTGATCTCCTGCTGCTGGCAGTCGGCGTCCATCTCGCCGAACTTATGCACGCGCACGAGATCGAAGGCGTTGCACAGCATCCCGCCCGCCGGGTCGGTTGCATGGTGGGAGTAGAGGAACTTGCCGTCCTCGTACACGACCGCGCCGCCGCTGCTGCTTCCGGCCACGTAGGTGTAGCGCGGCTGCCCGCTCGGCAGCTCGCATGGTATGTACACGCCGGGCAGGAAGCGCTCGATGGCGGCGTCGATGTCGAACGCCCGGCAGAACTTGCCGACGATACCGGGCTTGGTCTCCGGGTCGCCCTGCCGTCTGGCCTCGCGCAGCACCACGGTCGTCTCCTTCTCGCTGATCGGCCACAGGCTCGCGTCCCGCCATGCGCCCCCGGCCCCGTACTCTGCCAGCACGCTGTCGGGGTCGAGGATCGGGCCGTCCTGCTCGCGGAACACGTACTCCCCGTCCTCCGGGCAGCTCGGCCAGTACATCAGCCGCTCCGGCTGGTAGGTCGTTGGATCCATCTGCTCGATGTCGATCCACTCGGCCACCTTGCGCGCCACGGCCGGGTATTCCTCCGGGGTCACGGCCCTGCGCAGCGGGATGACCCAGCGCAGGCGCGGCGCTTCGGGCGTGTGTGAGTGCGTGGAATACAGGCACGCGCGGCAGTCCCACAGCGCCGTGAAGTTGTCCCAGTCCCCCGGGCGGGCGGCGTCGGCGTCGAGCGTCACCAGCCACCGCTCCGTCACCGCTGCGGCCGTGCGCCGTCCGCCGCTCAGCGCCCCGCCGACGAACCCGCCCACGTCCTTGCGCGCGCTCTGCTCGTCCCGGCTCATGCTCCGGTATTCGCGCATCGTCTCGCCCGTGCGCTTGGGTGTGCGCAGCCGCTCGAGCAGCCAGTCCCAGCTTACGTCTATCGTTTTCCACCGGCGGCTCGTCCGGCTACCGGCTGTTGCAATCTTCATGTGTTTCCTCCATAGGTGCAGTACCCTCCGCTCGGCAGCTCACGCGGGTCTTCGGCGTACCATGCCCCGCAGCGCTCCCGCGTGCAGGGCACGAAGTCCGTTGTGATGACCTCGACGGTCTGCGTAAACACCGCGTTGCCGTTCTCGTCATAATCGTAGTGCGTCTGCGTGACCGTCCGGCTCTGCACGGCGTAGGGGCAGGTCGGGCCCGTCTGCTTTGCCTCCGGGGTCATGTGCTCGCCTCCTCCTGCGCCGCTACCAGCCGCTCCACTACGGCACGCACGATCTCGCGGTCGGCGCTGATCAGTGACAGGAGCGTCCAGATCAGCCGGTAGTAGCCGTTGCAGGCATCATAGAATTCCTGCTTCCCGCACCCGTTGCAGTAGTCGTGCTTGACCGCCGCCTCGCCGTCTCGTCGTCCGCGTGCATACTCCCGCTGCCGCACATCCTCTACGGATTCCGCCGCGCGAACGCTGTTTTCCATGCGGTTGACCATCCGGCCGAGCTCACGCTTCACGTTCCGCCAGTCCTCATACAGCGTTGCCATTCATTCCGCCTCCTCCTCCCATAAAATCCGCTGACCGCATTTTTTGCAGTAGTTTCTATGTAATTTCTTACAGCCTTTTTCCGTGATTTTGTGCCCACAATTTGCGCACATCAAAGCGTACCTTGTTTCTCTCGGCTTTTTCGGTATCTGCTTATCAAGCGCAGCGCATGCCACCAAGCAAGCGTCATCAACTACGGCAACTTTTTCGTTCTCGCCTTTGATTTCTGCAAGCGCTTCGGCCGTAGTTTCGGGGTGTATAATCCTTTTCGCTTCTGCTGCTGTCATTCGTCATTCTCCTTTCTTTCCCCCTCCGCGCAGTAGAAGTTCGGCGGTACTTCGCAGTCAACGCAAACACCGTGCGAACAGCACAGATAGCTTATTTCGTCGTAGCTGTATTCGCAGTCTTTGCACCGCACCACCGGTGCAACGTCGGCGGCGGGTGCTCGGCGCACAATGCTCCGAACGAGTTTTTTGGCAGTTGCGATTGTAACAGCGGCTTTTTCATCCTCTGGCGCATCCGGTCGCACTAATGCAAGTGCCGCTTCTCGCTTGATGTATTCAGCCATTTTCGTCACCGTCCATCCTCGCGCCGCAGTTGGGGCAGTAGTTCCACGCCTTTCCTTCGTTGCCCCCGCGGGTCGAATAAATCTCACCGCAGTTTTGACATTCAAGCAACCCGCCAGATGGCTTCCACCGCCTATGCACCACCGGGGCAACGTCGGCGGATGGGGCCTTGCTCACCATGCTTTTTACCCGCAGCAAGCAATCGTTCCAGCCCTCGGTGTACCGTTGATTGGCAACCCCGCACCGCTTACGTATCAGCGCGGCTTGCAATGCTTCCCGCTTAATGTATTCAGCCATTGTCCAGCCTCTCTTTCAGCCGCTCCACTTTTCTTCTGCGAACCTTGTGCACATCGTCTGCGCAGCAAAACAGCATCTTCATTTGCTCGATCATGATCTCCACGTCGGCGATCTCCTCGGCGATGTTTGCCAGCGAGTATTTGCCACGCAGGTACTTGCACAGCTCTTTCTGTAACTCGCTCATTTCCTCCATCATCACAGCAATCTGCAAGAAAGAGCCGTAGGTGTCCAGCGCTCTCTGCAGCACTTCCGTTTCGTTTATGTATTCAGCCATTGCTTTCTCCTCCTTCTTGCATAGCCTCCTTGCGCCCGGCGATCACACCGAGGAAGTAGGCGTTGCTTCCACGCAGGTTCTCATAGCAGGCGCAGTGCGTCGCATTGCCGGGCGCCATCGGGTTCCCGCCGCATTGCATGACGCACGCCCACTCATGGATACACTCTCTGCATGACCGGCCGGAGGGCGCTGGCTTTGCTCGTCTCAGCATGGTTATTCCTCCTTCCGCTCGCGCATCGGTGCTCCACAGTGCGGGCAGTATTCGAACCGGTGTCTCGCAGTATGCCTCCCGCACCGGGAACACGCCATCATAGAGGTGCTGTACCTCACCCAGGTCGCCGGTTCTTGTTCGGGCGCATAGGTCAGCGCAAAGATGTCAGGCTTGCATGGGTAAAATTCACCCGTCACACCTTTGATGATGTAGTCGCCCACCTCCGCACGATGATAGCCCTCGAGAGTTTCGATAAAGAGCGGTCCGGAGGATAGCAAATGCCCAACGTCGCGGCCAGTAAATTTGCAAATGTCGGAGATGTTTCTTCCCGTCCACTGCACCGCCTCGATCGTGACGGGCTTCTTTGTGTAGCGTTTGATCTCTGTCACTTTTTCTTCCTCCCCGCGCAGCGCCATTTCCATTTCAGATTCTGCACCCAGCCGCTCACCACATCGTAGGTGGCCGTGAGAATTGCGTACAGCACCACGCTCGTAAAGAGTGTCAGCGCAACGCAGATCAAAGCGGCCATGTAGATTGCAAGTATACATAGCAGATCCATCACTCCACCTCCTGCATCCAGAACTCGCGGCGGCAATCTGCGCACCTACAAGATTGGCCTAAATTGCAGACACACATCTTGTCAACATTTCTTGGGCACATCCCGACAATGCCACCATCGTCCATCATGCAGTTCGGCCACTGCTCCAGAAACACATCCTGCCGCGTCTTGCGCGGGTGCTCCTTCGACCACTGCTCAACGGCGGCGATGTATTCTGCCGTCACCGATCGGACGGAGACGCACGTCATTTGAAACGCCGGGCACTCCGCGCACCCGGAGAGCGCATTGCCGCCCCTGTAGTAATCACACATCCGGTTTCGTTCTTCGATAAATTTCAGCGCATCCATCCTTACACCCCCGCATCATACAGTGTCATCCGCAGGAAGCTGACCTGCTGATTCAGGTCGGCGATCATCTTCTCCTGCTCGGTGATCCGCGCGTCCTTGTCCTGCCCGGAGGCCTCGAGCGCGGCCGCCCGCTCGGCGTAGTCCAGCAGCATACGGACGGCGTAACGCGCGGCCGGAGAGAAATTCGTTCCGCCCTTGTCGTCACGCAGCAGATCCTCCACGCTTCTGCAAATCTCCTGAATGGTCATGCCTTTGTCTCCTCCTTCCGTCGGCCACCTTTTCCGTGGCCGCGCCGTTTGCGTTCGCGTATCACGGTTCTCCCGATCGGGGTCTTCGCCCAGTCCTCCGTGCTGATCCAGTGCTTGCAGCCGGGCCCGGCCGCACAGCCGCGCGAGTGGTTCATGTCCAGTATGTACAGGCATACCCGTGCCCCGCTGACACTGTGCGAGTCACTTGCACACAGCCGCTGATAGTGCGCGCAGCCGCCGCAGTATCGACTTTGCGGGATGCCGCCCCGGAAGTAGATGTCACCTGTCACTCCGGCCATTCGTCTACCTCCTCTACGCAGACAGGGCAGCCGACGATACGCCCCCAGCGGTCTTTGTATACGCTCTCCGTCTCCTCCCCGCACATCGGGCATAGCCGCGGCCGGTCAGGCTTTTGCTCCAGCGGCGGCTCGAAGCCGAGGTCTTTCATGCGTCTCGCCCCTCCCTGCGCTCATAAAACAGTGCGTTGTACTGGTCGTATCTGTCCTGAATCGTGCCTTCGGCCGGGCAGAAGTGCTCCCAGAATCCACAGGGACATATCTCCGGACAGCCACCGCGATACACACAGTTTGGCACCAACACGTCGCTCAACTCCGGCTCGGTATCGTGCAGCGTCGCCTTGAAGTCCTCTGCGTAATGCCGGGTCTCCGATGATGCCTGATAACATAGCCGCTTGCGCCATGTGTCGATCAGATTCTGCGCGTTCGCTTCTCCGGTGAACGTGACCGGCGCCTTCTGCGGCAGCTCGCCGCGCAGCACACCTGTGCGGTCGCTCCTCTGCGTGCGGATGAAGCACTCCCACTTATGCCGTGACCAGTGCGTGGCAACCCAGCTCGGAATGTCGCGCCAGCGCCAGCGCACGCGGAGGTCACGGATCGGGCTGTGTTCCGCGATAAGGATATTGCGCTTGAATTTTTCGCTCGGCTCGTGGCCGAGGCTCTCCTTGCCTACGGTCGCGCGGCAGTCGTCCACCACCTCGCGCCAGCTTCCTTTCACGCCCAGCAGCTCAGATCGCATCGCTCAGCTCCAGTTCCGCGCCGCAGGCCGCATAGCCCGCGAGGTCGATCCAGTTGTCCTGCTTCGGCCGGTTTCCCGCGATGCGGGCCACCTTCAGCAGCGCCAGCATGGCCGCCACGTCTTTCGGCTTGAGCCCCTTCCCCACCTGCGGAGTCGGGTTCTCCATCAGCCCGGCGCCGTAGAGATAGCTGTTCCAGAGGCTCGCGATCGTGCGGAAGTTATTCTCCGGTGAGCCGTAGTCCTGCTCGCGGTCGCCGCACACGCAGGCACGCGCGGCCGAGAGCACCTGCTCTCTCGTGGTGGCGGGGGCGGCGCACCCCTGCGCTCTCAGACTGTCGAGCGCCGCGCCCAGCGTCGGGAAGCAGCCGTCTTTTCCGTCATCGGTGTGCAGCACATAGCCGTCTGCGGCGCGCCGCAGGGTAAAGTTCGGTACAGAGTTCATAGCTTTATCTCCTCTCAGATTTCTTCGTCCCACAGTCTCTGCGCGGCTTGCAGCGCCGCGCCGTGTAGGCGTTGTAGGTGTCGTTCAGATTGCGGGCCTCCGGTTTTGGCCATGATCTCAGCAGTCTCCGGCCAGCTCCGCAGGTCGATATAGCGCAGCGTCAGGATGTCCCGGTACAGCTCCGGCCGCACCCGGTCGATCAGGTTTTGCACCTCTCGCTCTTGCCGCTGCGCGCGATACATCTGTCTGGTCAGGCGGCGGCGTTCATCCGCCAGACCGGCCCACTGCATTTGCGCGTCGGTCGCCCCGCCGCCCGGCGTCTGCCGCATCTGCGCCGTCAGCCGGGTGCATTGTGCCTCCAGCTCCAGCACGCGCTCGGTCAGGCGCTCCTGCTCCAGCCGTGCGTGCCGGACGCTGCCGAGGAAGTCCCGGAGGCTCTGGTAGTCCGCTCGGTTCATGCCGGTTCACCCGGGCAGCGTCCGCGCCGGACAGCCCGGTCGTCCCAGTATTCGTCAGCCGTGATCTTGCGCGACTCGCAGCCATACGCGGCCTTGACCTCCGGCAGATTGTCATTCACCGCGTCGAAATGCAGACCATGTGCGGCGCACCAGTCCACGGCCGCGGCCAGTTGCTCGCCGCAGCGGCACGTCCAAAGGATGATGCGGCATCCGGTTCTCTGCCGGTGTTTGATCTCGGCCAGCACCTCCGGGATCGGTTCGCCCAGCTCCGGCCAGTGGCTGTCGCATAGGCAGCCGTCGAAGTCTACGGCGATGATCCCGCGGTCAGGCTCGCCGGTTGGCGTGGTGTTCGTAGTAATCATGCCAGTTCCTCCTCAACGTAAGATTTCAGGGCATCAAGCAGGCTCTTTTGTGTTGCCTGCTTCCCGGCCAGCACGGACATGACGCGCTCGTCCAGTGTGCCCTGCGCGACCAGATGGTGCACGATTACGCCCTGCGTTTGCCCCATGCGGTGCAGGCGGTCGTTTGCCTGCTGATATAACTCCAGCGACCACGGCAGGCCAAACCATACGATGATGTGCCCGCCCGCTTGCAGGTTCAGCCCGTGCCCGGCGCTGGCCGGGTGGCAGAGCAGCATGGGTATCCGCCCGTCGTTCCAGTCGCGGATCGTCTCGCTGTCTCGTATCTGCACCGCCCCGGGAAACCGCGCCTGAATGCGGCTCAGGTCGTGCTTATAGGTGTAGAACACGAGCAGAGGCTGCCCGGGGTTTGTGTCCGCCAGCTCTTCGAGCGCCTCCAGCTTGGCGTCGTGGATGTGAAACACCTCGCCGCCGTCATCGTATACGGCGCCGTTCGCCATCTGAAGCAGCTTGCCGGATACCTGCGCCGCCATGTCGCCGATGACTGCCGAGTCGCAGTTCGCCGCGTCGTCGCTCCCGGCCAGATGCAGGCCGTCATCCTGCCGCAGCAGCGGCAGGATCTTCTCGCGCGGGAATTGGTCGTAGAGCTTGCGCGCTCCGGCCGTGAGCGTCACGGGGATCGTGTTGTAGGTGCGCTCGGGCAGATCCAGCCAGTCCTCCTTGCTCATGGACAGGCACAGGTCTGCGAGCTTGGCGTCGATGCGTTCTTTTGCTCCCCGCTTGAGCCTCCACTCGTAGACGATGTGCCCCTTGTGTGCGCCGGGGTTAAAGTATGTGTTGCGGTACTCGCCCAGCGTCCGCCCGAGGCGCTGTCCCCGGTCGAGCAGGTACATCTCCGGCCATAGGTCGATGTAGCCGCCGGGCGCAGGCGTGCCGGTCAGGCCGTAGACGTAGTTCGCGCAGCCGACCACGCGCCGCAGCGCGCGCCAGCGTTTGGAGCGTGAGGACTTAAAGCTCGACAGCTCGTCGATCACGATCCCGTCGAACGGCCAGTGGCTGCCGAGCGTCTCGACCAGCCACACGACGTTCTCCCGGTTGATGACGTACACGTCGCCGTCCTGTCGGAGAGCGGCCTCACGCTGCTTGGCTGACCCGAGGACCTTCACCACGCGCAGGTCGGACAGGTGGTCCCACTTTTCCGCCTCGCGGCTCCATGTGTCCTCGGCCACGCGCTTCGGGGCGATCACCAGCGCTTTGTTCAGCGCAAACTCGTCATACAGCAGCCGGTGCAGCACCGTCAGCGTGACGACCGTCTTGCCGAGCCCCATGTCCAGCAGAAGCCCGGCGTGGCTGTGCGTCATGCAGAATTCCTCTGCGAGCCTCTGGTGCCGTCTCGGTTCGTAGTTCATGTGTTGCCCGTGACCTCCAGCGCTTCCAGCGCGGCGCAGCGGGCCTCCAGCTCTTTGATGCGCAGGTCGGCGTCCGTGATGTCGGTCTCATACTCCTCGTCGCGCTCGTCCATTGCCCGGCGCAGGTACTGATACCGCTGCCAGAGGTCGGCATACGCTCTCGGGGCGAAGATACGCCAGAGCCATTCTTTCACCAGCTCCCAAATCTCAGCGGCTGACCTGTCTCCAAAGGGGTTGTGCATTGTGTGATCTCCTTTCGTATTCAAGTGGGGTACGGGCTCGCCGCCGTCCACTGCCATGCCGCGCTCTGCCGGAACGTCGCCCGGAAAGCGTTATGGCCATGGCCGTCGGCGGAGAACCACAGATAGTCTTTCGGCAGCACCCTGCCCACATCGCCAGCCCCGGCGCTCTCCGCGCGCCAGCGGTCGAGTACGTCCTGCGCCAGTGCGAGCAGCTCAGGATCGACCGGGAAACGCTCGGAGAAGCCGAGAAACTGATTGGGCGCGGAGAGCACGCCGTGGATGGTGTCCGGGAAGTCGGGGTGGTCTACGCGATTGAGCACGCACCAGGCCACCGCCGCCTTCTCCGTCTGACTCGGGACGCCCCGTGCTTCGCCCCACAGGCATTGCGCCAGATAGACCGCATCGCTCTCCGGCTGCCGGGGTGTCGGCGTAGGCCCCGGTGTCACCGCCGGGGTCTGCGCCGGAAGGGGCATCTCGTTTACGGTCGAGACCGCTGCGCCGAGGTACATCGTCTCCGCTTTCTCGCTGGGCAGCATATGCCGCACCCAGAGCGTGACCACGATCGCCCAGAGCAAGATCGCCAGCGCCAGCCTGCGCTTGCCCGCCGCGCGCCTCACCGGGACACCTCCGTGTACGCAAACGTAAGGGTGAATGTCACCTCGCGCGGATCGCCCTCGAACAGGTGCGCCAGCATCTGCGCCGTTGCGCCTGCCGAACCCGTGGCCGTGAAGCTCCCGCCCGTTACC
>ENA-UOJC01005080-UOJC01005080.1-human-gut-metagenome-genome-assembly--contig:-C104-NODE-5080-length-10500-cov-4.849019_pt1 | contig 10500 bp, 6 predicted proteins | sample MGYA00242339_ERZ723886 | MGnify/ENA metagenome assembly ERZ723886 | reverse complement strand
CGCCGGTCGCATGCCTGGCTGCGTGGGGGGCTTGTCTCGTCTTAGGTCTGGAGCAGGCAAGGCAGCTGGCAGGATTTACTGGCTGGGGCGGTTTTTGGGGACTGCCTGTATTTGTGGCGACGTTATTTCCACAGGTGGTGTTTTATATTCCTGTGTTCTGGCTGCTTCTTTCCTGGGCGCTTGCAAAGGAGAGGCGGATACGGACGGCTGGATTTTTAATCCTTTTATTGGTGCTGGGGATGGGAACTGCGCTGGAAGTTAATGGGGCTGTCCGAATAAAAATATAATTCAAAATTTACAACATATGGGGGTGAAAAAAGTGGACGCACCATATGTTGTATTTTTATGTAAATCAGTCGAAAAATGTAGGAAAAGTGGGGAAAATTATGTTTGATTTTATGGGAAAATGTAGATATAATGATACCTGCGGACGATAAAAGCCCTGTTTGTGGAGAAGAAGGTAAGTTGCAGATAGGGTGAGAAAACCTCAGGAGAATGGATGGTTCGGATGGAGAAATCGATAGGATTGCCACGGAACGATATTTGCCCTGCAGGCTGGGGGGTTGGCAGAAAATGCCGTGAATAAAAGAATGGCGGAAATGGTTACGAGAATAGATTGGGGAAGTATGAGAGGGGAAGTAGACAGATTTGAACAGTACCTGCGGGAGGTAAAACAGGCATCGGAAAATACCGTACAGTCATATCGGAGAGATCTGATGCAGATGATTACTTATCTGGAGGAGAAAGAGATCCGGGAGGCGGCGAAGGTGACAAAGACCAGCCTGCATGGATATATTCTTCATATGGAAGAGCAGGGAAAGGCGGCTACCACCATTTCACGGATGATGGCGGCGATGAAAGCGTTTTTTAATTATGAATGTATGCAGGCATGCATCCGGCGGAACCCGGCGGAGAGTCTGCATGCGCCGAAAGTAGAGAAAAAGGCGCCGGTGATCCTGAGTGTCGATCAGGTATCGGCGCTTCTGGCACAGCCATCTGGGCAGACGCCGAAGGAGATCCGGGACAAGGCGATGCTGGCTCTTTTATATGCGACCGGAATCCGGGTGTCAGAGCTTGTAGGGATCCAGATGGAAGATATCAATATGAACATTGGATTTCTGGTCTGTCGCGACGGGGAGAGGGAGCGGACGATCCCATTTGGACGTTCGGCGAAAGCAGCGCTGGAGGAGTATTTGGAACATGCGAGAAACGAGCTGCTGCGTGGAAAGGGATCGGACTATTTCTTTGTCAACTGTACGGGCGGCGCGATGAGCCGGCAGGGATTCTGGAAGATTATCAAATATTACGGCGAGAAAGCCGGGATTGAGGAAGATATCACGCCGCACACGCTGCGCCATTCCTTTGCGGCGCACCTGATTGCGAGAGGTGCAGACATGCGAGCGGTTCAGACGATTCTTGGACATTCGGATATGGCGACGACGCAGATGTATGCGGCGTACCGGGAAGATTGAAAAATATCATATAAATTATAAATATAAAGCACCTGTTTTGTGAAAGGCTTGACAAAACAGGTGCTTTATTATATATTTTAGTGGTTTAAAGTGCAAACGTTTAACGCAGATGAGGAAATGTGAAGGAGAAAGACAATGGAGCAAGTACATTTAAAGTACGGAACGTCGGCGGTCGATTTTGAGATTGACGGTGCGAAGAGTGTAAAATACCTGTATGAAAATAAGATGCGGGTCATTGAAGATATAAAAGCAGAATTTTTGCATTGTGTGACGGATGGTGTGATTGGCACGAAGCCGTTAAAGGAATTGATTGCACCGACCGATCCGGTTACGATCGTGATCAGTGATATGACGCGTTTCTGGATGCGTCAGGACGTGATTTGCGAGCTTCTGGTAAAATATCTGCACGATGAGATGGGCGTGGGATATGACCAGATTGCGGTTGTGGTTGCACTGGGAACACACCGCAAGAATACGGCGGAGGATCGCAGAAAACTTGCAAGCGAGTTTGTCTACGACCATGTAGCGAGCGTGACTGACCATGACTGCGATGCGCCGGATCTGGTATACATCGGTACGACGTCCTTCGGAACGCGTGTATCGGTCAATCCGCTGGCAGTCGGCAGAAAGGTCATCTGCATCGGCGGTACGGTGCACCATCTGATGGCAGGCTACGGCGGCGGAAGAAAGAGCATCGTTCCAGGTATTGCTTCCCGTGAGACGATCCGCATGAACCATGAGCGTGCGCTGGATCCGGAGAAACCGATGACGGATGTGCGTGTCGGCAGCGGTCTGGTGGAGAACAACCCGATCAACCTGGATATGCGCGAGGCAGGTGCCATGGTACATGTTACATTCGGTATCAATATCGTGGTAGATACGTCTTCCCGCCACAGCGGTTTATTCTGTGGTGAGTTTGACAAGGCATGGCAGGCAAGCTGCAGTTATGTACAGAAGGGATACGGACTGCCGATCGACTATCAGGCAGATGTCGTAATTGCAAGCTGCGGCGGTTTCCCGAAGGATCTGAATTTTTATCAGTCCACCAAGACGCTGTTTAACGCATCGAGAGCGGTCAAAGAGGGCGGTACACTCATTATGCTGGCGGAATGCCCGGAGGGAAGCGGTTCCAAGGATTTCTTCGATTGGATTAAGCCTCTCTCTAAGGGATGCCTGGATGAGGCACTGCGTGCGTCTTTCACCATCGGCGGCTATATTTTCTACGCAGCCTGCGAGTCCATCCGTCGTTCGAAGACGCTGCTTCTGTCTTCCATGGAGCCGGAGCTGGTTCGGGATATGGGCGTAAGATCGTTTAAAGATATGAAGGATCTGCTGGCAGAGGTAGACTTTAACGGAAAAGATGTATATGTAATTCCGTACGGCGGAAGCGTGCTCCCGCAGACAAAGGAAGCCTACGAGCGTATTTGCCGCGAGGCAGAGGAAAATGGAGGCGCGAAGTAATGAATATTCCGCTGCTAATTGTTATTTTATATGTGCTTCTGCTGTTTGGCATCAGTATCTATGTGTCTTACAGCCAGAAAAAGGATTCAGAGAACTTCCTTTTATATAAAGGAAAAAATAATGCGTTTGTCGTGGCAGCTAGTATCGCGGGTCTGGCGATCGGCGGCGCTTCGACGATCGGTATCGCGGAGAACGCCTTTACCGTGGGGCTGTCGGCAGGCTGGTATGATACAGCATGGGCGATTGGCGCGGTTGTTTCTTCTATGCTGGCAGTCCGTTACCTGCGTAGAAGCCAGTACACGACCATCAGCGGTCTTGTAAGGGACCTCTACGGCACAAAAACGAGCTTTATCATGGTCATTGCCATGTGTATCATCCAGTCAGGCATCATCGCCCTGCAGTACAAGGCGGGCGGCTCGATTCTGGCATCGCTTCTGCCGGATATTTTCACGGTTCAGAGCGGTACGTTCTTCTCCTTCCTGATCTTCATGCTGGTAGCAGTGATCGGCGGTATGGGAAGTGTTTCTTTGACAAATGTACTGAATCTGGTACTGATCTATGTCGGCGTTATCCTGGCGGCGGCGCTGGTTCTCTGGAACCACGGCGGCTGGGAGGCGATTGACGTACTGACGAAAGCTGACCCGGACACACCGTACCTGAGCCTGACAGCTGGTATGGGCTGGATGGGGATTTTGAGCTGGATCGTCGTTATGCTGGGTAATACAAACTCCGTTCAGGGCGTTGTCCAGATCGGTCTGACCGGCAAGAGCGACCGTTCGGCAACAGTTGGATTCATCGTTGGCGCGATCCTGATGGTTCCGGTTGGATTTATCTGTGCGCTGCTCGGTGTAGCGAGCCGTGCGCTTCTGCCGGATGCAGAGGCATCGGTGGCACTGCCAATGATCCTGATGAGCATTCCTCCGGTACTTGGCGGCATCACGCTGTCCGGTCTGTGGGCGGCTGATATGGGAACCGGCTGCTCCATGATTATCGGCCTGGCGACGACCGTCAGCACGGATATTATCGGAAAGATTCCGGGTGTTTCGCTGAATGAACGTAAGAAACATATTTTAAATAAGGTAATCGTTGTACTCAGCAGTTTGGTTACCTACCTGATTGCAACTCAGATGGGCGCGATTTTAAGCGCGATGCAGAAAGCACTTTCTCTGGCGATCGGTACTTCGTTTATCGTCATCGGCGGTCTGCTGTGCCCGAAATTCTCCAGCCGCAAGGCAGGTTTCTGGACCATCATGGCTTCGATTGTGTCGATCGTGGCATGGAATATGGTTCCAGCGCTGGTTCCGGTATTTAAGAATGTTGGATTCTTTATGCTGGCAGTCTGCGGGGCTGTGTTTATTCTGATTAGTCTGGTGGATCCGGAGAAGGTTAAACAGTAAGAGACATTTGATTTAAATAAAAGAGCCCAAAATAGAAGAGTTTGTAACTGTTCAGTAGGTCTGCGCATTTACTGCGCTGACCGTAAGAAAACATGGGTCAGCAGGCAAAAATCCCATTGCCGTAGGCAATTTTTAATGGATTTTTGCGCGTGACTGTGAAGGTACTGAACAGTTACAAGAGTTTAAAGTAAAAAAGAACGTCAAATCCAAGCGGAAAACTTAGAATTTGACGTTCTTTTTGCATATTTATATTCGATTCGATGCTACTCAACCGTCCCGGCGTCTTTGATATAGGAAATGAAACTCTTCTTGAGCGAGGTCACGATTTCTTTGCATTGTGTATATTCTTCGCTGTCGCTGGCATACTGCTCGTCGTAGTGCGGATCCAGAATGAAGATCTTGTTGCCGCAGAAGCCTAAGATGGTGCAGCCGTTTAAATCGCGGTAATGCGTGTCCTCAAATGCGAGAATGCGGAAGAGAAGTCCGCCTCCGTTGGCTTCATAGGCTGTTTTTTCATATACCTCGTAGGAATCCCCGTTCGGAACCATGATGAGTCTCGAAAATGACTGGGATGGAAGTTTGAATGAAAAATCGTCGGTAATTACTTTGGAGCCGGTCAGCTCAATGGAGAGGTTGTCCGGGTCCTCCTGAGAAAAACTCACAACCTGTGCGGAATAATCAGCTGCATAAGACGGCGTCACGTAGAGAGCCGCAGCCAGAGCCGCGCAGAGGAATAATTTTGATTTCATCCTGAGATCTCCTTTTAGTCTGTCTTTTTGTTCCCCTATATAGAAGATAGGCTATGGAATCCACAGCCTATCTTAAACTCCATATAAATTTATTATAGCACAGACGTCTTTAAAAGTCAGCTGGAAATTTTATCCAAAATCAATCCAAAATCATCCAATTCTTGACTCCTTTTTCCTTTCTGGCAGGTTCTTCTGTGCGGTGGAAAGCATCAGTTTGATACGGTTCAGCTGATTGACTTCGCTGGCCCCCGGATCGTAGTCTACGGCGATGATATTCGCCTCCGGATGGCTGGCGCGCAGTCCTTTGATGACGCCTTTTCCGACGATGTGGTTCGGCAGGCAGCCGAACGGCTGGGTGCAGATGATGTTCGTCGTGCCGCTGTGAATCAATTCCAGCATCTCACCAGTCAGGAACCATCCCTCGCCGGTCTGATTGCCGAGGGAAACGTAATGCTTCGCCATCGACGCCAGATCCTGAATCCGTGCAGGCGGAAGGAAATGTGTGCTGCGTTCCAGTTCGCGGCGGCAGGTGCGGCGGAAATACTCCAGCAGGGAGATTCCCATGTTGCACAGGTGTGCGGTGGAACGCTTGCCGCCCAGATTGTCGGCTTTGAAGTTGCTGTTGTAGAAGCAGTAAAGCAGGAAATCAAGCAGATCCGGCATTACAGCCTCGGCACCCTCGGCTTCCAGAAGCTCTACCACGTGGTTGTTTGCTAACGGGGAGAATTTTACCAGGATCTCGCCGACAATGCCAACCCTCGGTTTCTGGACATCGCGTCTCGGAAGTTCGTCGAAGTCATGGATAATACCGCGGATGTTGCGGTTAAACTCTGCCATGGATAAAGAGTGTTTCTGCAGCGATTTGATGCAGATTGCTTTCCATTTCTCATGCAGGGCATTGGCGGAACCGGCTTTTGCCTCGTATGGTCGGGTCGCATAGAGAACCCGCATGAAGAGGTCACCGTAGACAACCGCCTGCATTGCCTTGGTGAGAAGCGGCAGGGTAATCTTGAAGCCCGGATTCGTCTCCATGCCGTTGGCATTTAACGAGATAACCGGAATCTGCGGCATACCGGCGCGCTTTAAGGCACGGCGGATAAAGCCAATGTAGTTGGAGGCACGGCAGCCGCCGCCGGTCTGACTCATAATAACGGCTGTATGCTCTAAGTCGTATTTGCCGGAGAGCAGCGCATCCATGATCTGACCAACTACGATCAGGGACGGGTAACAGGCGTCGTTGTTGACGTACTTAAGTCCTGTGTCGATAGCAGTACGGTCGGAGTTCTGCAGCACCTCCAGGTTGTAACCACAGCTTCGGACCGCCGGTTCGATGAGGTCGAAATGGATCGGCGACATCTGCGGGCAGAGGATCGTGTAGTTTTTCTTCATTTCCTTCGTGAAATAAACACGGCTGTATGCGCTGGAAACGATCGGTTTATGGTAGTGGCGCATCTCGCGCACGCGGATCGCGGCGATTAAGGAGCGCACACGGATACGTGCGGCGCCGAGGTTGTTGACCTCGTCGATCTTGAGCAGCGTATAAATTTTGCCAGAGCGGGTCAGAATATCATTGACCTGATCCGTAGTAACTGCATCCAGACCGCATCCGAAGGAGTTGAGCTGGATCAGATCCAGGTTTGGCTGTGTCTTCACATAGGAAGCTGCCTCGTAGAGGCGGGAGTGGTACATCCACTGGTCGGTGACGATCAGCGGCCGCTCCACGCGTCCTAAATGGGAGACGGAGTCCTCGGTCAGCACGGCAAAACCGTAGGAAGTGATGAGTTCCGGAATGCCATGGTTGATCTCCGGATCTACATGGTACGGTCTGCCTGCCAGCACGATGCCGTGGTGTCCGGTTTCTTTTAACCAGGCGATGACTTCCTCGCCCTTCTTTTCCATATCCTGACGGGAGGCGATGAGTTCCTGCCATGCCTTGTGAGCGGCGGCGCGGATCTCCTTCTCCGGGATCGACTGATCCTTGGTAAATTCTTCGACCAGACGTTTTGTCAGGATTTCCTCATTTGTAAATGCCATAAACGGATTCCGGAAATGTACCTTGTGATCCGTCAGGGATTCTACGTTGTTTTTAATGTTTTCCGCGTAGGATGTGACCATCGGGCAGTTGTAGTGATTTCCTGCTTCCGGGGTTTCGTTGCGCTCGTAAGGAACGCACGGATAGAAAATGTAGGTCAGTCCCTGGCGGATCAGCCATTCGATATGACCGTGCGCGAGTTTTGCCGGGTAACATTCGGATTCGCTCGGGATCGATTCAATACCAAGTTCGTAGATCTGTCTCGTCGATTTTGGGGACAGAACGGTGCGGTAACCTAGTTCCTTGAAAAAGACCGCCCAGAACGGGTAGTTTTCATACATATTCAGGACACGCGGGATGCCGACGGTACCGCGCGGCGCCAGATCGGCGGTTAGCGGTTCATAATCGAACATACGGTGGTATTTATAGTCAAATAAGTTCGGAATGTCTTTTTTCTGTTTGTTGCCGCCCAGACCGCGCTCACAGCGGTTGCCGGTAACGAACTGACGTCCGCCGTCGAAACGGTTGATCGTCAGGACACAGTGGTTTGTACAACCTTGGCAGCGCGCCATCGTCGTCTTGTAGGTCAGGCTTAAGATCTTGTCGATCGGCAGCATTGTGGTCGTCTTGGAAGCATCGTAGCGCTCACGGGCAATCAGAGCCGCACCGTAGGCACCCATGATACCGGCAATGTCCGGGCGGACTGCCTCACAGCCGGAGATCTTCTCAAAACTGCGGAGAACCGCATCGTTGTAGAAGGTACCGCCCTGCACGACCACGTGTTTTCCGAGGTCGGAGGCATTGGTAATCTTGATAACCTTAAACAGGGCATTTTTGATGACGGAGTAAGCCAGTCCGGCAGAAATATCTGCGACGGAAGCTCCCTCTTTCTGCGCCTGTTTGACGTTAGAGTTCATGAAAACAGTACAGCGGGTACCGAGGTCGGTCGGATTTTTGGCAAAGAGCGCCTCCCTGGCAAAATCCTGTACGCTGTAATTTAATGATTTAGCAAATGTCTCGATAAAGGAGCCGCAGCCGGACGAACAGGCTTCGTTGAGCTGTACGCTGTCTACGGTGCCGTCCTTGATCTTGATGCATTTCATATCCTGGCCGCCGATATCGAGGATGCAGTCTACATCCGGCTCAAATGCCGCCGCTGCGTAGTAGTGGGAGATCGTCTCGACCTCGCCCTCATCCAGCATCAGGGCAGACTTTAAGAGCGCCTCGCCGTAACCGGTGGAGCAGGAATAAGCGATCTGTGCTTTCTCCGGAAGCTGGTCATGGATCTCCTGCATCGCACGGATCGCCGTCGCCAGCGGGCTGCCGTTGTTGTTGCTGTAGAAGCGGTATAGAAGAGAGCCATCCTCGCCGACGAGCGCCACCTTGGTTGTGGTGGAACCGGCGTCGATGCCGAGGTAGCAGTTGCCTTCGTAGGTCGATAAATCACCTTTTTTGACATCATGGCTTGCATGGCGTGTCTTAAAATCTTCATAGTCGGCTTCATCCGTAAAGAGGGGTTCCATCCGCTTTACCTCGAAATCCATCTTGATGCCATGGGATAGTCGTTCGATCAGATCGTGCAGGCTGGCAGTCGTCTTCGGATCAGAGTTCATCGCCGCGCCGATCGCCGCAAACAGATGCGAGTGATCCGGGGCAATGACCTGATCCGGTCCCAGATTCAGGGTGCGGATAAATGCCGCGCGCAGCTCCGGGAGAAAATGAAGCGGACCGCCGAGGAATGCAACATTGCCGCGGATCGGCTTGCCGCATGCCAGACCGCTGATGGTCTGGTTGACAACCGCCTGGAAAATGGAGGCGGACAGATCCTCTTTGGTTGCGCCTTCGTTGATGAGAGGCTGGATATCCGTCTTGGCGAAAACGCCGCAGCGCGCCGCGATCGGATAGATTGCCTTGTAATTTTTCGCGTACTCATTAAGACCGGATGCGTCCGTCTGAAGCAGCGAAGCCATCTGATCAATAAAAGAGCCGGTGCCTCCGGCGCAGATTCCGTTCATACGCTGGTCGATGCCGCCGGTAAAATAAATAATTTTCGCATCCTCGCCGCCAAGCTCGATGGCAACGTCGGTCTGCGGGGCATAATCCTTCAGGGATGTGGCAACCGCTACAACCTCTTGGACAAATGGAATGCCCAGATGCTTAGAAAGTGTTAAACCGCCGGAACCAGTGATGACCGGCTCGACGGTCAGTGCGCCAAGTTTCTCTTCACCCTCACGGAGCAGGTCCGCGAGCGTCTCCTGTATGTTTGCAAAATGACGTTTATAATCGGCGAAAAGAAGCTTACCGCCATCTTCAATAATAGATACTTTAACCGTTGTGGAACCGATGTCGATTCCTAATTTTTTACAGGAATTCATGTACAATCGGGGCAGTGCCCCTTCCCTCCTTTGTACTACACATGTATTCGGCTATACTTTAACATAGAATAAGGAAGAAAACAATTAGTAGGGTGCGTTAAAAAGATGCTAAAAATGACTAAAATTTGTTAATATTGCGCATAATGGGAGAATGTGCTCTGTACAAGGAAAGGCATTTTCTGCGCGAAAAATACCGCTTTTTCTGAGTTGGAATGCAGCCGTTACAGATCGCAGGCAGGCACTTTTGAAACCGAATGTGCCCTAAGATAACGTGGTGGAAGCGAGAATATAATTTGACAAAGAATCCGCCGCTCTCTATAATGAAAGGAAAACGGCAAAGGATGTGAATTATGAATTTTTTTAGAAAATTAGAGCGCAAATTCGGTCGGTTTGCGATCCCGAATCTGATGTACTATATCATCATGATGTATGCGGCTGGATTTGTGATGAGCCTGTTTAATCCGTATTTTTACGTGCAGTATCTGGCGCTTGATGCAGCGGCGATCCTGCGGGGACAGGTATGGAGAATCGTGACCTTTCTCGTATGCCCGCCTCAGTCGGGCGTCCTCTTTGCACTGCTCGCGATGTATCTCTATTATTCGATTGGATCGACGCTGGAACGCGTGTGGGGAACCTTCCGATTTAATATGTTTTTCTTTATGGGCGTGCTGGGACACATCATTGCGGCATTCCTGGTGTACGGTGTGACCGGCTTTTCGGTGCCGATGTCCCCGTATTACTTAAATGAATCGCTGTTTCTGGCGTTTGCCTGCACCTTTCCGGAGATGCAGTTCCTTCTGATTTTCATTCCGATCCGGGCGAAATACCTTGGAATGATGTACGGAGCGCTTCTGGTCTACAGTTTCTTAACGGGTGGCATTATCGCGAAAATTGAGATTGTTGTTTCGATGCTCAATTTTATCATTTTCTTCCTGATGACGCGTAACTACCGGAAGATCAGCCCGAAAGAGGCGGTCCGCAAGCAGAAGTTCAAAAACGAGATGCAGAAAGCGC
>ENA-UOJC01005079-UOJC01005079.1-human-gut-metagenome-genome-assembly--contig:-C104-NODE-5079-length-10502-cov-4.561788_pt1 | contig 10502 bp, 4 predicted proteins | sample MGYA00242339_ERZ723886 | MGnify/ENA metagenome assembly ERZ723886 | reverse complement strand
CTTTATCTTTACCGAATAAATTAAAACAATATTCTAATTTAATCATAGTTTATTATGAAAAATACCACTAACCAACACCACAAAGGGAAAAAAGCGGCACTACTTGCCTTGGCATTTCCACTTGTTCTGGCAGGTGCACCCGTGCAGGCTGCCCAACGAACGTATGTCGCAAGTGAAACTGCTCTTCCGAGTCCTCAAATTGTGGGCATCAAAAGACTCAATCCGACAGCTGTCGAAGTTTTGTTTGCCAACAACCAACGCATGACACTGGATTTTTACGGTGATAATATCTTCAGAGTGCCGGTGGAATCATCCGAAATCCGGAAGCCAAACCCGAAGCACAGATATTGGTAGACAATCCCAGAATGTCATTGTCAAAGTTGGACATTGACGACAATGGAAGCACAATCAGTATCACAACCGGACATATCAGCATACAGATTGACAAAGCCACTTCGTTACTGAAAATCACCAACCTTAAAACCGGCAAGGTAGTAGTGGAAGAACTTGCTCCCGTTTCGTTTGAGAAAGATAAAGTAACCATCACCCTGAAAGAAAATCCGAAAGAATATTTCTACGGAGGTGGTGTGCAAAATGGAAGATTCTCACACAAAGGGAAAGCAATTGCTATCGAAAACCAAAATAGCTGGACAGATGGAGGCGTAGCTTCTCCTACTCCTTTCTATTGGTCTACCAACGGATACGGCGTGATGTGGCATACCTTCAAGAAAGGTAAATACGACTTTGGTGCAGAAGAAAAAGGGAAAGTAAAACTATCTCACGAAACAGATTATCTGGATGTCTTTTACATGGTGAGCGACGGTGCCGTTGCTTTATTGAACGACTTCTACCAACTCACCGGTAATCCGGTATTATTACCCAAGTTCGGCTTCTATCAGGGACACCTGAATGCATACAACCGCGACTATTGGAAAGAAGACGAAAAGGGAATCTTGTTTGAAGATGGAAAACGTTATAAGGAAAGCCAAAAGGACAATGGCGGTATCAAGGAATCTTTGAACGGTGAAAAAAACAATTACCAATTCTCGGCACGTGCTGTGATAGACCGTTATAAGAACCATGATATGCCTTTGGGCTGGTTGCTCCCTAATGACGGTTACGGAGCCGGATATGGACAAACCGAAACATTGGACGGCAATATCCAAAACCTGAAAGAACTGGGTGACTATGCCCGCAAGAACGGAGTGGAAATCGGTCTTTGGACACAATCCGACCTCCATCCCAAAGAAGGAATCAGTGCATTGCTTCAGCGTGATATCGTGAAAGAAGTAAGAGACGCCGGTGTGCGTGTTCTGAAAACAGATGTTGCATGGGTAGGCGCAGGCTATTCATTCGGCTTGAACGGCGTGACCGATGTGGGCAAAATCATGCCTTATTATGGCAACAACGCACGTCCGTTTATCATCTCATTGGACGGATGGGCAGGAACTCAACGCTATGCAGGTGTATGGTCGGGCGACCAGACCGGCGGCGAATGGGAATACATCCGCTTCCATATCCCGACTTATATCGGTTCGGGCCTTTCGGGACAACCTAATATCACTTCCGATATGGATGGAATCTTTGGCGGAAAGAACCCGGCCGTGAATATCCGCGATTTTCAGTGGAAGACATGGACACCGATGGAGCTCAATATGGACGGCTGGGGCAGCAACGAAAAGTATCCTCATGCCTTGGGTGAACCGGCAACTTCTATCAACCGTATGTATCTGAAGCTGAAGTCAGAGCTGATGCCATATGCTTACAGCTTTGCCAAAGAAGCTGTAGACGGAATGCCTATCATCAGAGCCATGTTCCTCGAATTCCCGAACGACTATACGATGGGCAGCGCCACCAAATACCAATATATGTATGGAACCGACTTCCTGGTGGCACCTATCTATCAAAATACCAAAGCAGATGCCGAAGGCAATGATATCCGCAACGGTATCTATCTGCCCGAAGGCGAATGGATCGATTACTTCACCGGCGAGAAATATGAAGGCGGACGCGTTATCAATAACTTCGCTGCTCCTCTGTGGAAACTCCCCGTATTTGTCAAGAACGGAGCCATCATCCCGATGACTAACCCGAACAATAACGTGAGTGAAATCAACAAGGGTCTGCGCATTTATGAAATGTACCCCAATAAACACACCATGACCGTGGAATATGACGATGACGGTATCACCGAAGCATATAAAGACGGTAAGGGTGTAACCACTTTCATTGAATCGAACGTTACTCCCAAAAACGAAGTGCTCATCACCGTACACCGCACTCAGGGTAACTTTGACGGCTTCGTGAAAGAAAAAGCCACTGAGTTCAGAATCAATGTAACCGAAAAGCCCAAAGCTATCTCTGCCAAAGCAGGAAAAAGCAAGATTAAGCTGACCGAAGTTGCATCTCTGGAACAATTCCAAAACGGACAGAACGTATACTTCTACGATGCTGCTCCCAACCTGAATAAATTTGCTACTCCGGGAAGTGAGTTTGAAAAGGTAACCATCGTTAAGAATCCTCAACTTCTCATCAAGCTGGCTCCAATGGATGTTACCACTAATCAGATTAACGTAACAGTCAGCGGATTCCGTTACGCACCGGCCGATACTTACCGCGTCACTTCGGGCTCGTTGACAGCTCCGAAAGCCGAAGTAACCGCCGAAAATACGGAAGCTTATACGCTGAAACCAACATGGACTCCGGTAGCCAATGCAGACTATTATGAAATCGAATTGAATGGTATTCTTTACAGCACCATCAAAGATACAGAACTGATATTTGAAGGATTGGAAGCCGAAACAACTTATGACTTCAAGATTCGTGCCGTAAATAAGGACGGTCAATCAGACTGGGCAAGCTTTACAGCCAAGACAAAATCTAACCCATTGGAATTTGCTATCCGAGGCATTAAGGGTGAAGTGACAGCCAAATCACAAGAAGGATTTGAAATCGATCGTCTCTTCGACTTTGCCGAAATGGGTGATATGTGGCACACCAAGTACAGAGCCAATGCTTTGCCGTTCGACATGATTATTGACTTGAGAAGTGTCAACCAATTGGATAAATTCCACTATCTGAGCCGTAAGGACGGAGGCAATGGAACATTGTTGAAAGGAACCGTTTCATATAGTATGGACAAAGAACACTGGACTGAAGCCGGTGCATTTGAATGGAACCGCAAGGATGAGGTGAAAGTATTCACATTCACAGAACGTCCGACTGCACGTTACATCAAACTTTCTGTAACAGAAGGTGTTGGCAATTATGGTTCCGGTCGTGAACTGTATGTATTCAAAGTTCCCGGAACTGAAAGTTACTTGCCAGGCGACATCAACAATGACGGTAAGATTGACAACAACGACTTGACTTCTTATACCAACTATACCGGTTTGCGTAAAGGCGACGGCGACTTTGAAGGTTACATCAGCAATGGTGATATCAACAAGAATGATTTGATTGACGCTTATGATATCTCGGTAGTAGCCACTCAGTTGGAAGATGGTGTAGACGAAAGCAATGAAACTGAAAAAGTAAGCGGAAGAATCGAAATGAGCACTGCCAAACGTAGTTATAACAAGGATGAAGTCATTGAAGTGATAGTGAAAGGTATAGACCTTAAATCTGTCAATGCACTGAGCTTCGCTTTGCCTTATGACCAGCAGAAGTTTGAATTTGTCGGTGTACAACCGGTTAGCATGAAAGAGATGGAAAACTTTACTTATGACCGCCTTCACACCAATGGCACAAAAGCATTGTATCCAACTTTCGTCAATATCGGCAACAAACCTTCACTCGAAGGAACCAATGACTTGTTTATCTTGAAATTAAAAGCTAAACAAAGAGTAAACTTCAATCTGAAGATGATTGACGGATTATTGGTTGACAAGAAACTGAACGTTTGTAAGTTCTAAGAGACTTCACTGCCCCCAGCAGTAATTAAAAAAAGCTATATCAATACTCAAAACAGAGTGTGATATAGCTTTTTTATTTTGTGGAGGGTTCTAGTTCCTCTTTCGAAAAGGCTTACAATGAATACTTATCCAATATCTTCTCTATAGCTTCCTGCGATACGGGCTTAGTTAAATAATCGTTGCATCCCGCCTCTATTGCCCTTTCCCTGTCCGACTCGAAGGCAAAAGCTGTCAACGCAATAATAGGAATATCCTTCGAATAACCGCGAATCAGACGAGTAGCTTACAAGCCATCCATATAGGGCATCTTTATATCCATAAATATCAAATCGGGATGATTCTCCTTATACATATCGACAGCCTCACGACCATCCCGGGCACGTATCAGCTTATACTTCTTGCCAAGAACAGTGTTCATGAGTAAAAAATTACTATCCACATCTTCCGCCACTAACAGGGTGCGCAATTGCAATGACTTAATGGCCACTTTCAAGTGCTGTTCTCTTTCCGCATTTTTTTTAAACTTCTCCTGCTTGTTATACATATCATACGGAATAGTAAAGCGGAACGTAGAACCTTCATGAAGTTCAGATTCTACCGTGATAGCGCCGCCCATCTTTTCTACAATCATCTGACAAATAGCAAGTCCCAGTCCGGTTCCTTGAACAAAAGAATTCAACTTGACGAAACGACCGAAGATATGAGATAATTTTTCTTCTGAGATACCTATGCCGGTATCCTTCACATAGAAATCTATATAATCCTTCTTCAACTTGAAACCAAAATGAATCTCACCTTCATAAGTAAACTTAATCGCATTGGTTATCAAATTGGTAATGAGTTGCAATATGCGATTCTTATCCTCGTTAATCATCAAGCTGTCATTCTCATTATCCAAAGTCAGTGTCACCCCTTCCTGCACACGACCTTTATGGATTTCATAAACATTACGGCACATCTCACCTAAATCCATAGGCTGCTTGATGTATTCAAATGTCCCTGCCTCTATTTTAGACAAATCAAGAATGTCATTAATCAGCTGCAACAATACGTCTGAATTCTGATTGATGATTTCGGAATAAAGCTTCTCGTCCTCCCGATTGTCGGTAGTAGTCATCAATCTTGAGAAACCTACAATGGCATTCAGGGGAGTGCGTATTTCATGACTCATATTAGCCAGAAAAGCACTCTTCAGACGGTCGGACTGCTCTGCCTTGATTCGTGCCTGAATCAACTCCTGTTCTATATTCTGCACATTAGTAATATCCCACGAAATGCCTATAATAAGAGGCACACGCCCTACAAGCGGAATATGCGTCTTCAGAGTCTGAACAATGCGCGTCTCACCGGCAGCGGTCACATAGGTTTCCTGCATCTCCAGCCGCTCCCCGGTACGCATCAGTTCCAAGTCATCCTGATGAAATTTCTCCGCATCCGACCTTTCCGGAAATATCTCGAAATCGGTACGTCCCAATGCACGCGATGCCGGAATTTTGGAATGATTGGCGAGTGCCTTGTTCCAATACAAATATCTGAAATCATCTTCCGGGTCTTTTACAAACATATATACCGGAATATTATTCAAGATGGCATCCAGCAGATAATTCAGTTCGCGCAATTCATCCCTATTCTTAATTACATCCGTAATGTCCTGAGTGAAGAACCATACAATCTCTTCCTGCCCATCTTCCATTATGAAAGTGGACACCTGATGCACACGTTCTTTTACTTCCCCCACCCGGGTATACCGGGCATGATATCCCATGCTGCCCCCGTTATCACGTATTTCCTGCACTCGTTTTTCAAATATCTCTTTTGTATGAAGAGAAACCGGCAAATCATAGACTTTCTGTACACCCAGTTCGCCTTTCACACCATATTCTTCAATGAATTGCTTATTGGCATACACTAAAGTGCCATCGGTAGAAGCAGCCAGAATGCTGTCACTCACCTTATCAAGCACGCGCTTAAACACTTCCAGATTCTTTTGTGTAACCACCCGCTCGCTGATGTCACGACACATGATTAACACATACTCTTCATCCAAAGGAAAGATACGGTTTTCGTAATAATGATGTGCACCATTAACATCCAATTCGTGATGGGCTGTAGAACCTTTGCCCGTCGCAATCACTTTCTGAAGATTATTATAAACATTGTGATATGCCTCCTCGGGTATCATGTCGCGCATATGCATACCGGCAAAAGCACTATTGGGAACTCCCACATGATTGGTTTCTTCACTGGACACCACCCCTATACCTGTCCCTTCATGATTAAACACTGTGAGCATATCCGGCAAAGACTCCAGAATCCTCACTGCATACTTCTCCTTAAAACTCTGATTCGTTTCTTTTTCTTTCAAAGAGGTCAGTTCCTCTTTGAGCCGATGATTTTCGTTTCGTAACCTCTCAAGCTCCTGCTCCAATAATTCACTTGTTTTCTCTTGCCCCAACATACCAGATAAGTTTATAATTACTTATGGGTCAAATATAAACAATTTCCATGAACAAAAGAAAGAATCATCGGAATATTTACCGTTAAATTCAATCTTACTAAATATCCACCGCAGTGGTAGGTATAATTACCTGACGCTACGATGGATAAATAATGGACGAAAAACTGATTACTTGTATTCTTCCCAACTCTTGATGGCAATGTCGTCTATGGTCATGGTGCAGAATGCATTGATAAACGCACTTGCCAAACGAGCATTGGTTATCAAAGGAATATTCAAGTCGATGGCAGCACGACGGATTTTATAGCCGTTGTCCAGTTCGCCGGCAGTCAGGTTCTTGGGAATGTTGACCACCATATCTATCTCCTTCTTATGAAGCATATCCAGTGCTTGAGGCTGTCCTTCTTCGCTGGGCCAGTACACGCGGGTATTCTCCACACCGTTCTCGGTCAGGAACTTGGAAGAGCCACCGGTGGCATAAAGTTTATAACCTTTCTTCTGCAACATACGGGCAGCATTCAAGGTATCGGCTTTCTGCTTGGCATTACCGGTGGACAGTAACACGCCCTTTTCGGGAATGCGATATCCAACGGAAAGCATGGCTTTCAGGACAGCACACGAGGTATCAGAACCGATACAGCCCACCTCACCGGTAGAGGCCATATCCACACCCAGCACCGGGTCGGCTTTTTGCAAACGGTTGAATGAGAACTGACTCGCTTTAATTCCGACATAATCCAATTCAAAAAGATTTTTGTTAGGCTTCTCTACCGGAAGGCCGAGCATGACTTTCGTTGCCAGCTCGATAAAGTTTATCTTCAGCACTTTGCTCACAAAGGGGAAGCTTCGCGAAGCGCGGAGATTACATTCGATTACCTTGATATCGTTATCCTTTGCCAAATATTGAATATTGAATGGTCCCGATATATTCAATTCTTTGGCTATCTGACGGGAGATGCGCTTGATGCGGCGAACGGTCTCCACATATAGTTTCTGCGGAGGGAACTGAATGGTGGCATCGCCCGAGTGCACTCCGGCATATTCAATATGCTCACTGATAGCGTATGCCACAATTTCGCCATTTTGTGCCACGGCATCCATTTCCACTTCCTTGGCGTGCTCGATGAACTGGCTCACCACTACCGGATGCTTTTTCGATACATTGGCAGCCAGTTTCAGGAAACGTTCCAATTCTTCCTGATTAGAACATACATTCATGGCGGCTCCACTCAGCACATACGAAGGGCGAACCAATACCGGGAAGCCCACTTTGTCAATAAAGGCATTAATGTCTTCCATGGAAGTCAATGCACTCCATTCGGGCTGGTCTACTCCGATACGGTCAAGCATGGCCGAGAATTTATCACGGTCTTCGGCATTGTCAATGCTCTTGGCACTTGTTCCGAGGATGTTGACTCCTTGTCCGTCCAGGCGGAGAGCAAGATTATTCGGTATCTGACCACCGGTGGAAACGATGACTCCATGCGGGTTTTCCAGTTCGAGGATATCCATCACACGCTCGAAAGTCAGCTCATCAAAGTAGAGGCGGTCACACATATCATAGTCGGTAGATACCGTTTCGGGATTGTAGTTAATCATCACACTGCGGTAGCCTTCCTTACGGATAGTCTGTAATGCCTGTACGCCACACCAGTCGAACTCCACCGACGAACCGATGCGATAAGCTCCCGAACCGAGTACGACAATTGATTTATGGTCGCCCAAATATTTCACGTCATTGGCAACACCGCTATAAGTAAGATACAGGTAATTGGTCTGTGCCGGATATTCGGCAGCCAGCGTGTCAATTTGCTTCACCACCGGAAGGATACCCGCCTGCTTGCGGTGAGTTCGGACATACAGGCTGCCCTCTTCCATGTCGCCATCAAACCCGATGGCACGAGCAATCTGGAAATCAGTGAAGCCCTGCACCTTTGCTTTACGAAGCAAATCAACAGGCATATCGGCCATCTGCTTATGGTTGTTTCCCCATTCATGCAATTCCTTGGAGGTATTCATTATGTTCTGCAATTTTTGCAGAAACCATTTATCTATCTTGGTCAGCTCATGGATTTGGTCTACGGTATAACCCGCACGCATGGCTTTGCTGATGACGAAGATGCGCTTGTCGGTCGGCTCGCGCAAAGCCTTGTCCACATCGGCTATTACCAGTTCTTTATTCTCTACAAAGCCGTGCATACCCTGACCGATCATGCGCAATCCTTTCTGAATAGCTTCTTCAAAGGTACGTCCGATTGCCATTACTTCTCCCACCGATTTCATGGACGAGCCTAATTCACGGTCTACACCGTGGAACTTGCCCAAATCCCAGCGTGGTATTTTACATACCACATAGTCCAGAGCCGGTTCGAAGAATGCGCTGGTGGTCTTTGTCACGGAATTCTTCAAATCAAACAGACCGTAACCCAAACCAAGTTTGGCGGCAACAAAAGCAAGCGGATAGCCTGTGGCCTTGGAAGCCAATGCAGACGAGCGCGAAAGACGGGCATTAACCTCTATGACACGGTAGTCCTCCGATTCGGGGTCGAACGCATATTGCACATTGCATTCTCCCACGATACCGATGTGACGGATGATGCGGATAGCCAGCTCGCGAAGTTTATGATACTCCGCATTGGTAAGAGTCTGCGAAGGAGCAATGACGATGGACTCTCCGGTATGAATGCCCAACGGGTCAAAGTTCTCCATATTACAAACGGTGATGCAGTTATCATAACGGTCACGGACCACTTCATATTCCACTTCCTTCCAGCCTTTCAGACTCTTTTCCACCAGCACTTGCGGCGAGAAAGAGAAGGCTTTTTCGGCCAGAACATTCAGTTCTTCTTCATTATCGCAGAAACCTGAGCCCAAGCCTCCCAAGGCATATGCAGCGCGGATAATCACCGGATAGCCCAGTTCCTTGGCGGCGCGGCGGGCATCTTCAATCGTTTCCACTGCCTCACTTTTGATGGTCTTGACATCTATCTCATCCAACTTCTTTACGAAGAGTTCGCGGTCTTCGGTATCCATGATGGCTTGCACCGGAGTACCCAACACGCGCGTGTTATATTTTTCAAAGACACCGGCTTTATAAAGAGCCACACCGCAATTCAAGGCGGTCTGCCCACCAAAAGAAAGGAGCACACCGTCGGGACGTTCCTTTTCAATCACCTTTTCTACAAAGTAAGGAGTGACAGGAAGGAAATAAATCCGGTCGGCCACCCCCTCGCTGGTCTGCACCGTCGCGATATTGGGGTTTATCAGAATGGTTTCGATACCTTCCTCCTTCAACGCTTTCAGAGCCTGCGAACCTGAATAATCGAATTCTCCGGCTTCACCAATCTTCAAGGCGCCGGAACCTAATAATAATACTTTCTTTATTTCGTCTTTCATATATGTTCTTTTTTATCGGGTGCCCGATGACGGCAACCGGTTTTATAATAGCTTCACGAATTCATCAAACAGAAATTCGGTATCTGTAGGTCCTGACGCAGCTTCGGGATGGAACTGTGCCGAAAACCAAGGCTTGAATTTATGTCTGATACCTTCATTCGAACCATCATTCATATTGATAAACAGCGGTTCCCAGTCATTTCCCAACGTATTATTATCGACTGCATAACCATGATTCTGACTGGTGATGAAGCAACGCTCCGTTCCTACCATGCGTACCGGTTGGTTATGGCTGCGGTGTCCATACTTCAGTTTATAGATGGTGGCACCTCCTGCTTTGGAAAGCAACTGATTCCCCATACAGATACCGAAGATGGGCTTGTTGCTCAGAGCCATCGCCTTACGAATATTCTGTACAGCCTCATCACACGTATCCGGATCGCCCGGTCCGTTCGAAATAAACAATCCATCGTATTCCATTCCTGTGAAATCATAATTCCAAGGCACGCGAATCACCTCCACGCCACGCTTCAGCAGACATCGGATAATATTGGTTTTCACACCACAATCCACCAAAACCACTTTCTTTTTGTCCGCTCCCTCATTGTAACGAATCACTTCTTTGCACGAAACCTTATCCACATAATTAATGCCTTCGTAACGGGCTTCGGGCTGATTATCGGGCTTGGCATCAAGCAGAATTTTCCGCATCAGCACCCCATGTTCGCGAAGCC
>ENA-UOJC01005063-UOJC01005063.1-human-gut-metagenome-genome-assembly--contig:-C104-NODE-5063-length-10541-cov-13.781137_pt1 | contig 10541 bp, 10 predicted proteins | sample MGYA00242339_ERZ723886 | MGnify/ENA metagenome assembly ERZ723886 | reverse complement strand
GATATGCACCGTGTGACCGGCGGACGAGGCCCAAGCGCGCACCATATTCAAAACAAACTGTCTGTCCGCACCGGAGTCGTCGCAGATCGCAATTTTGTACTTCATACCCTCACCAACCCCATCTAAGCGATAATCTGTAATAAGCATATTGTGACGCGGCACGGCATGGTGTCCGTCACCATCCCACCCACGTCCCATATCCGCTTGGCATCTGTCCTGTGATATTCTTATTCTATCAAAAAAGCCGGAATAATCAAGTGGCGCGTCAAAGCCTCGACTGTATTGATCTTAATCGATGCAGTCATTTCTTACCATTTTCAATGATAGGCAGCAGTATCCGTAAATAACCCTACCTGTGTTCTGAAGCAAAGCATACGCAAAATAGCAGGGCTATGATCGCTGCGTATCATTTATAAAACGCGATCATCTCAGCAACACTCACTTCGAAATTTCCAATACAAAATACGCTGCCAGCCCCAAATGTGTTAGAGCATAAGAGATAAATACGATAGCTATAAGTAACATCACCGTTGCAATGGCTCTGCATATTCGCTACCATGTTACATGCGCAGGAAACCGTCAAGGACAACCTCCTGCACTTTGTCCAGCGCCGACAGAAGCGCGGCGAGGTCATTGAGCTCGTTGAGACTGATCTCTAACCCGTCCAAATGGGGAGCGAGATACTCAAAGGCATAGTAGTCTTCGATCTCCATGTACAGGATATCGTCTGTCTGAAGGCGTACCTTGTCCAGCGCGTCCCACAACTCCCATGAAGAGACGGGCAAGTTCAGCTTGGCATATCTTTTCACAGCGTCGAGGTATTCCTCGTCAGCGGGGAGGACGAGGGTGTAGTCCGGCTTTCCATCGACACGCAGCGTCATGCGGAGCATTTCATCCCTGCTCTCATCCCGCCAAGGCTCTGCCGGCGAAAGATAGCTGCGGTCGATCCCCATATCCGGCGTCAGCAAGCTGCGGGCGTTGGGGACAAAGGCACTGTACCGGGCGTAGTTATATCCCTGTGGGTCAACAAGGAAACCGTCCTTTCCCTCCGCGTCGAGGATGAGCAGGCAGTACCTGGCGTCATCATCGTGTCGGATGGCATTTTTGTTCTCTGCGATGAAATCATAGTCAGCCAGCAGTGCGCGGCTGAACTGTTGGAACCGCTGGCTTGGCAGCTCAATGACCTTACCGCTTTCAATGAGCTGCCGTGCGATCCCCTTACCATCCAGCGCGTTCAGCTCATCCACGCTTGCGCTGCCGCCGTGCAGGTTCATGAGATCCTTCAGCTCGAAAAGCTCCAGCTTGTGCGCCATCGCCTGAAACTGCGCGGCCTCGCCGGTGTCGAAGCTGTCCAACCGTTTGGCGAGGTAGTTCAGTTCCTCCACATTGACCGTGAGCATTTCCACTCGCTTGAGAACAGTGTAGAAGCTGTCGACCTCCTCCACCTTGCAGTCCGCCTTGACCGCGTCGCCGATCTCCAACGCCGCCAACAGCTCCATGCAGTGTGCGTACTGGTCGCGGGGAATGGGGAACGGGATGATCGCCACACCGTATTCCGGGTGGCTGGGGTTACTGAGAACCGCTTGAATCATCATTTTTGTTTTCCTCCGATCCGTTGATTTTGTTCATTCTGGTCCGCAGGCAGGTCCCGTCCGCGCCCCAGCAGAGAAAACCGTGGCGGGGATAGGGGCAGTCCTTGCAATCCGGGGAATGGCTGCAAACAGGCTCCGGCAGCGGCTCCTGCTGGAAGCCGGGGATATGCGGGAGAATGAGTCTGAATTGAATCGTGCCGTAAATTTCCATCATCTTTTCCTCCTCGTTAAATAAAAAATGCCGGATATTTCTGTCCGGCCTGCGTGGATACTTATTTCATTGTCATGGTGCTCTGTTCCGGTGCGTCTCGCTGCCTCAGAGCATCCGTGGGCAGCAGTCCGCCGACCTGCTCCATCAACTCCGCCAGTTCCCGATCCCGTCCAAACGAAAGGCTTTCATCCTGTTCACGGACAAACCTTAGCGCACGGTAGATCTCCGCAAGCTGCTCCGGCTCAAAAAGGGCGTCTTTTGGAACAAGCCCGCTGCGCACGGTAAAGTCACGTTTAGCGGCTTCGTAGTCGCCCTGAAAATAGTGTCCGTGATGGACGCCTTTGCGGTCGAAGTCCCACTCCCAAGTCACAAACTGGACGCCGCGTTCGGTGGGGTGGCCCGCCAGCACCGCGTCACCAAAGTCAGCAAGGATGCGGTAGTCACCAGTGAGATTGGTCGCCTTGAGCTGAGGTGCGGATTCCAGAATCGCCATGTATTCTGAAGTCATTTTAGCAGTGTCGATCACCGCCTGCAAAGTGTCCTGCGCGCCGAGGGCATCGACACGCTCCTGCCGGTACAGCACGCTGCCTTTGCCGGAGATACGGCAGAGGTCGCTGCCGTTCCATTTGACGGGGAGCTGCTGATCCTCCGCGGGCATGGTTTCAAAATCCATGCGGCGAAGGCGGATACTGGTCCCTTCGAGGTAACGGAGCTGTGCCGTTTCATTTTGACTGTCCATTTTGTGTTCCTCCTGCAAAAAAATAAGCCGGAGCATCCTAAAAATGCTCCGGCCGGTTGACGGATTAAGTTGTGAAATGAAAAAGGGCGCCTATTTGATGGCTTCGACGAAACCAACAAACAGACGCCTGAAAGATCGTATGAAATTTTGAGGAAAGAACGCTCTAATTTGCGCCCGCAAAAAGGGCGCTTCTTTGAATTCTGCCCTTGAAATCGCAAAAGGGGGAGTTCGAATCTCCCCAGTTACCAAAATAACGCGAAAATATCTTTTTTTCTGAGTGCAGAATTTGAAATAAAAAAAGGCGGCAACCCTTTGGTATTCTAAGCGTTGCGCTTAAAATATCCGAATTGTTGCCACCTTATGGTACGCCCGACTGGATTCGAACCAGCGGCCTACAGAGTCGGAGTCTGTCACTCTATCCAACTGAGCTACGGGCGCATATTGGGTTGTGGGTTTCTGCGATAGTAGTCAAATAGTAGTCAACGACCACTTATTTTTTCTCTGCCGTTCCTGCAAATCCAGGTGGGGCAAGGCTTTGCGCCATATCTCAACTGGAGACGCCTGAAATGTCGGAGTCTGACGCTCTATCCAACTGAGCTACGGGCGCATATTGGGTTGTGGGTTTCTGCGATAGTAGTCAAATAGTAGTCAACGACCACTTATTTTTTCTCTGCCGTTCCTGCAAATCCAGGTGGGGCAAGGCTTTGCGCCATATCTCAACTGGAGACACCTGAAATGTCGGAGTCTGACGCTCTATCCAACTGAGCTACGGGCACATATTCGATTGGAAAGCTTTCTTCAAGATGTTAGTATACCAAGTTTTACTTGAACTGTAAAGGAAAAATTTTCAGCAAAGTTCGTTAAAAAAATTGACAACTTTCTTCCGCTCCCGTATAATCAGACTAACCTGAACAAAGGACTTGACCTCATGAAAAAAAGAAAGATCTCCGACGCTGTCATCCGGCGTCTTCCGCGCTATTACCGTTATCTCGACGAGCTGCACTCCAAGGGCATCGTGCGCATCTCCTCGAGTCTTCTCGGCGAGCGCATGGACATCACGGCCTCGCAGATCCGTCAGGACTTAAGCTGCTTTGGTGAATTCGGCCAGCAGGGCTACGGCTACAACATCCTCGAGCTGCGCACGGAGATCGGCCACATCCTCGGTGTGGACGAGGGACACCGGCTCGTTGTGGTCGGCGCGGGCCATCTGGGTCATGCGCTGCTGCGCAACTTCGACTTTGCGCAGGCCGGTTTCCTGCTCGACACAGCCTTTGATATCTCCCCCGCGCTGATCGGCACGCGCGTCAACAATGTCCTCATCCGCCCGCTCGACGAGATGGAGGACTACTTCGCCGCCTGCCATCCGGATGTGGCGGTGCTGACCGTGCCAAAGGCCATTGCGCAGGACGTGGCCGAGCAGCTCATCGGGCTCGGCGTGCGCGGCATCTGGAATTTTACCAACACCGAACTGAACGTCGGCACCAATGTGTTCACCGAAAACGTCCACTTTGCCGACAGTCTTCTCACGCTGAGCTATCGCATTTCCAAGACCTCGGCCGAAGCGGGAACGGAGGAAAATGAAGCATGAAAAAAACAGCGTTTCTCGCGTCCATCCTTGCCCTAGCGGTCCTTGCGACCCTTGCTTTTGCCGCGCCGGGCGACGGAAGCGACCCGCTCATCTCGCTGAAGTATCTGCAAAGCACCTTCCGCACCAAGGTCGATGCAGCGGTTGACGGCAAGCTGGATGAATCTGACAAGGCCGCCTATGCGAAGGCGGAATCCGCGCTGCGCGCGACGATCGCCGCCGCCGAGGCGAGCGCCGGCGGCAATGTCGCCGAAACCTTCACGGAAAAGCGGCTCAAGCAGGGCGATATTCTCTCGGGCGCGACGGGATTGCAGGTCATCGTGCTCGCGGGCGATGTGAGCGTTCAATTTTCCTCCGGCGCGCTCGTCGACGTGACGAGTGGGAGCGAGGTGCAAAGCGGCGCGCTTCTCGCGGCAAACCACCGCTACCTCGTAGCGGAGGATACGAGCGCGCAGTTCACTGCCGCGGGCAAGACCGCCGTTGTGACCTACTGCGGCCCCTATGCGCTCACCGCGGCCTCCACGGCCGACTATCCCGCGATGGCCGCTTCGCTCAAGACGCTGGGCCTCTTCCGCGGGTCCGACACCGCCTACGGCGATGGCTTCGACCTTGAAAAAGCGCCGACGCGCATGGAGGCACTCATTATGCTCATCCGCATGCTCGGCGAGGAAAAGGAAGCCCTCTCCTGCACGGCTCCCTTCCCCTTTACCGACGTTCCTGACTGGGCGGAATGTTACGCGGCCTACGGATATCAGAAGGGTTACACCAACGGCGTCGACGCGACGACCTTCGGCGCGACGATGAGCGCCTCTGCGGAGATGTACACGGAATTTCTCCTGCGCGCGCTGCATTACAGTTCCACCGCACAGTCCGACATTTCGACCTCGCCCGAGCGTGCGCAGGCCGCCGGCGTTCTGACCGCCGGCGAGGTGAGCGCCCTGTGCGGCACGGCCTTTCTGCGCGCGGACGTTGTCTACCTTTCCTACTACGCGCTGGAAACGAACATCAGCGGCGGCACGGCGCTGAGCGACGCACTCGTCTCGCGCGGCGTTTTCACGGCGGACGCCTACCGTTTTTCCCGCACGATGGTCACATCCGCGCGCATCCGCTGACACGTTTTTTTCTCCCCGCCATACTATGGATTGAGATCGCCGAGCGGGCGGTCCCAATCTTCATAGGGGGTTCGTTTTATGTGCAATAACAACGGTTGCTTCGGCGGTGGCTGCTGCCTGTGGATCTTGATCCTCATCATCCTGATTTTCGCCTGCGGCGGCTGCGGCGGCGGCTGCGGCTGCAACAATGGCTGCGGCAGCGGCAACGGCTGTGGCTGCAACAACGGCTGCGGCTGCTGAAGGTCTGCATAAATAAGAAAAAGGACTGCGAAAGCAGTCCTTTTTCTTATGTTCTCAAAACGCGAGCACGCCAAGGTGCTCGAGCAGGATCTTCAGCCCGATCAGGATGAGAATGACGCCGCCGGTCAGCTCGGCGCGGCTTTTGTAGCGCGCGCCGAACACATTGCCGACATATACCCCTGCAAGCGAGAGCACGAAGGTCGTGCAGCCGATGATCGTAACGGCAGGGACGATCTTTACCTGCAAGAAAGCAAAGGTCACGCCCACGGCCAGCGCATCGATGCTTGTAGCGACAGAAAGGAGGAGGAGCTCCTTGAAATTCACACCCGTGAACGCCTTTTCCTCCTCCGCCTCTTCGCGGCTCTCGCGGATCATGTTGAAGCCGATGAAGGCCAGCAGGATAAAGGCGATCCAGTGGTCAAAGCGCTCGATGCTGCCGGCAAAGCGGCTGCCGAGAAAATATCCGAGCAGCGGCATAAGCGCCTGAAAGCCACCGAAAAAGAAGCCGATGCAAAGCGTATATTTTTTGTCGACCCGCTGCATGGAAAGCCCCTTGCAGACCGACACGGCAAAGGCATCCATCGAAAGCCCGATGCCAATGAGAAAAAGCTCGAAAAGCGACATAGCGGATTCCTCCAAGCAGGAAAAAATCAGGCGCACCGCCGAGCCTGAACATAAAAAACCGGACATAATCTATCACATTCTATCGTTGCCGTCAACTCCCGCCGCCATATTCCTTCTGTACACGCCGCCATATTCTTTCTGTATATCTGCCGCAAAAATGCGCTTGGGTGCATAAAGTACATCTTGCCAATTTCATGCTGCTGTGCTAAACTGATAAAAAATCAGGAAAGGATCTCTCACCGCTATGGAGTTTTTATCGAACAAGCCTCTTCTCATCACCGATACCATTCTGCGCGATGCGCACCAGTCGCAGGCGGCAACGCGCATGACGCTGGAGGACATGCTTCCCGCCTGTGAAGTACTCGATTCCATCGGCTACTACTCCCTCGAATGTTGGGGCGGCGCCACGTTTGACTCCTGCCTGCGCTTTCTCGACGAGGACCCGTGGGAGCGTCTGCGCCAGCTGCGCGCCCACCTGCCGCACACGAAGCTCCAAATGCTTTTCCGCGGGCAGAACATCTTGGGCTATAAGCACTATGCCGACGATGTGGTCGACGAATTCTGCGCCAAGTCCATCGACAACGGCATCGATATCATCCGCATCTTCGACGCGCTCAACGACGTGCGCAACCTAGAGCAGGCCATCAAGTCGACGAAGAAGTACGGCGGTCAGGTCGAGGCGACCCTTTCCTACACCATCTCCCCCATCCACAACGAAGATTACTTCGTCAAGCTCGCCCGCGAGCTGGAGCAGATGGGCGCGGATGTGCTGTGCATCAAGGACATGGCGAACCTCCTGCTGCCGATGGACGCTTACTCCCTCGTCAAGCGCTTGAAGGAAACGGTCGATATGCCCATCCACCTGCACACACACAACACGAGCGGCACGGGCGACATGGTCTACCTGATGGCCGCGATGGCGGGCGTCGACATGGTCGACACCGCGCTCTCCCCGCTCGCCAACGGTACTTCCCAGCCCGCGACGGAGTCTCTCGTGGCAACGCTCAAGGGCACGGTGCGCGACACGGGGCTCGATCTCGACAAGATGAGCACCGCCGCCGTCCACTTCCGCAAGGTCGCCGAGCGGCTCAAGTCCACCGGCGCGCTTGACCCGAAGGTGCTGAACGTCGACACGAACACGCTTTTGTATCAGGTCCCCGGCGGGATGCTCTCAAATCTCATCTCCCAGCTCAAGCAGGCCGGGAAGGAGGACAAGTACTACGATGTGCTCGCTGAGATCCCGCGCGTGCGCGAGGACTTCGGCTATCCCCCGCTGGTCACGCCCTCGAGCCAGATCGTCGGCACGCAGGCCGTGCTGAACGTCATCACCGGCGAGCGCTATAAGATGGTCCCCAAGGAATCCAAGGCCATGCTGCGCGGCGAATACGGCAAGCTGCCCGGCAAGGTCAGCGACGAGGTACGTGCCAAGGCCGGCATCAAGCCCGAGGACGTCATCACCTGCCGCCCCGCCGACCTTCTGGAGCCCGAGCTGCCCAAGTACCGCGAGGAATTCAAGGACCTTGCAAAGAGCGAGGAGGATGTGCTCTCGCTTGCGCTGTTCCCGCAGGTCGCCCCCGCGTTCATCAACCGCCGCAACCTGCGCACGCCCAAGCCTCACCGCACGATGGCGCCCATCGCGCATCCTGCGGAGCACGAGCGCGCCGTTGCGCCGTTTGCCCGCAAGTAACGACAATAAAAAAGCCCTTCCGCTCGGAGGGGCTTTTTTCATGCAATTTTTCAGCGGATGAAGTTCGTCGAAACGCGCGCTTCCTTTTCAGGAAGGCCGAACTGCTCTCTTCCCAGCGCGATACTCTTCATAAGGAAGATCATGTTGCGCGCGAGCGCACGCATGGTCTGCTTTCCCTCTTCGTCCGCCTCCGCCTCGCCGGGCGTGCAGCCGTGGATACTGTTCCAATACTGGCTGGATGCAATCGGCATACCGGAGATTGCGAAGTACTTGTTGAGCTCATCGAAAGTCGCCGAGCAGCCGCCGCGGCGCGCGCAGGCAATGCTCGCGCCGACCTTCATCGTCTTGTCGAATGACGAGCTGTAGAAGAGGCGGTCGAGGCAGGCGATGAGCGTCGCGTTCGCAGAAGCATAGTAAACGGGGCTCGCCACAACAAGGCCGTCCGCCGCCTCGAACTTTGGCGCAAGCTCGTTGACTACATCGTCAAAGATGCATTTGCCCGTCTTCCTGCAGCCGTTGCAGGCCGCGCAGCCGCGCACGGCCTTGTCGCCGACGAGCACCGTTTCGACCGCCACGCCGCTCTCCTTAAACACCTTTTCCATCTCGCGCAGCGCGACCGCCGTGTTGCCGTTCGCGTGCGGGCTGCCGTTGAGCAGCAGTACCTTCAAACTTTCTTTCATGGGAAGCCCTCCTTCGTATCGTTCTATTCTTATGGTGTTTCTCGCCATTTGGGAAAAGAAAATCTTTGCGAGTCCTTTCCTGCCGTCTCAGTCCCGCGCGCCCCGTTCAAGCCGGCAGACGGCCTCGATATGTGTCGTCACTATGATAGGAACACATTGACTTTGCCTCGTCGGTTGTATGGGAACACAAACCAGCGTTCTGTTTTGCTGCCTTACTGTTCTTTCTCGGCGGCTTAAAATTGGTGCCGTCCAAACTGTTTTTGAATCCAGTCTTATAGATGAATGTCAGCATGGCCGGGTCTTTGTTACCATCTTCATCATACCCGCCGACGATCACTTTTTCAACTATGCTTTCAAAAACATAACGGTCAAAAGTGTCTAGCACTTCGTTTTCTTCCAGCGTCCTACGAAACTCTGCAATCCGCTTTTTCATAGTGCTTTCTGTTTCAGCAGATTCTTGCAAGCTCTCGCGCTGTTTTTGGAGCTGTTCAATCTGACTGCTTAAATCAAAATACTTTTGCTCGTATGTTTCTTTGTCAATGATTTCTTCCAGCCGCATATCAACCAGCTTGGCCCGCTTTGCGTCCAATGCAGCAATATCTTTCTCTACTTTCGCCAACTGTTTGCTTGCATTACTGTCCGAAAGGGTTTCTTCTGTTCGGGCAATAAATTCATCTAACACGTCTTTATTATTTTGGCACAGAAGCCGGTAGGATTCAATAAATGCCTGCTCAATGGTTTCCTCGGCAATTCCTTTACTGTCAGGACAAAACTTCTTGCCCTTTTTGGTGGCAGTCACACATTGCCAGATAACCTTGTTATACTGTGAACCGCTGTGCCAGCTTCGCCTTGTAAGTGTACCACCGCAGAAGCCACATTCCAGCATACAGCTAAAGGCATATTTCCGGCTGAATTTTTCACGTTTGCCATCCGTACCTAAACGGCGCGGCTTTGCGCGGCGCTTCAAAATCTCCTGTGCCTTTTCAAACATTTCCTCTGATATTATGGCCTCATGGTGATCCCGGATGTAGAACTGATCTTCTTCACCGAAATTATCCAAACGGCGCTTAGAGATAGGGTCAAGCGTAAAAGTTTTCCCCATCAAAATGTCGCCTTTGTATTTTTCATTTTTGATTATGCCGATAACTGTTGTTTCGGCCCATCGGGTGCTGCCGCGTTTGGTCTTGTACCCTAAGTTTTCAAGCTCCTGTGCAATTACGGAACCACCAGCCCCCTCGATATAGCGCCGGAAGATATACCGTACTATTTCAGCTTCTTCCTCATTGATCGAAATGCTCTTATCCTCTGGATGGTAGTCATACCCTAAGCAACCTTGGAACCCAACCAATTCACCGCGCTGCATTTTCATTTTCAAGCCCTTTTTGACATTTGCAGAGATGTTCTCAACTTCCTGCTGCGCCACAGAGCTTAAAATGACGAGAAGCAGCTCACCGTCCATTGTCAAAGTATTTATGTTTTCTTCCTCAAAGAAAACGGCAATTCCTTTTTCTTTCAGCATACGAACATACTTCAACGTGTCCAGTGTATTTCTCGCAAAACGGGAAATAGATTTAGTGATTATCATATCGACATCACCATTCATGCAGTCGTTAATTAACCGCTGAAAATCTTCCCGCTTCGTTACCTGTGTACCTGTAATTGCTTCATCGGCATAGATACCGGCTAAGTCCCATTCAGATTTGCTTTTAATCAAATCGGTATAGTGCTGAACTTGTGACTTGTAACTGTTGAGCTGATCTTCACTATCGGTACTCACTCGACAATAAGCAGCAACACGCAGGCGCTTTGCCAAATTTGTCCTTGCTCTGGACGAAAGCACATTACGTGCCTTGATGATTTCCACGTCTTTCATGTCGGCCCTCCTTTTTGTGTTCCTATTATAGTGTTATTATAACACATAGAGGACAGCAATTCAAGACAATAGATCAGAAACAATTTTGTAGTCTTTCATAAGACGACTTTTGATTAGGGAATATTCTCTATCAGAAATCAGCTTCTTTTCCAAAAGCTGTTTGAGAAAAGCAAGCTGCATACTATATCGAAGCAGATT
>ENA-UOJC01005047-UOJC01005047.1-human-gut-metagenome-genome-assembly--contig:-C104-NODE-5047-length-10581-cov-4.568782_pt1 | contig 10581 bp, 8 predicted proteins | sample MGYA00242339_ERZ723886 | MGnify/ENA metagenome assembly ERZ723886 | reverse complement strand
CGTTCTTTAGTTTTCTCCGTTCCATAATAATCAGGACAAGATCTCTCTCACTTTCTGTAACGCCTTGACGAAAGCCTCTATATCCTCTTCCGTATTATAAACTCCCAGAGACGCCCGAACGGATACGGGCACGCCGAACCTTTCATGCAGAGGCTGCGCGCAATGGTGGCCGACACGGACAGCGACGCCCTGCTGATCCAGTATTACGGCCACGTCCTGAGGATGTCCGAAATCAGTCACAAAACTGACCAGACCCGTTTTCCCCGGCGCCGTACCGATCAGACGCGTTCCCGGTACGGACGCAACACCGTCCGCCAGTTTCCGGCACAGCATTTTCCCGTATTCCGAGACATTCTCCATCCCGATCGAACGGACATAATCAACCGCATGGCCTAGACCTATTGCCTGAACAATCGGGGGCGTCCCGGCTTCAAAGCGCGCCGGCGGTTCGGCCCACACACTGCGTTCAAACGATACGGATTTGATCATGTCGCCGCCGCCCTGCAACGGAGGCATCGTTTCCAGAACGGCAAGCCGCCCGTACAGAATGCCGATCCCCGTCGGCCCATACAGCTTGTGCCCCGAAAAAACATAAAAGTCACAACCGAGTTCCTCAACATTGACCGGCATATGCGCCGCGGCCTGACAGCCGTCAATCAGGACGACCGCTCCGACTCCGTGCGCCGCCCGGACAATTTCCCGAACCGGAAAAACCGTTCCCAGAACGTTCGACATCTGGGTCATGCCGACAAAACGCGTCCGTTCGTTCAGAAACGGAAGAAAATCTTCCATCCGGAAAGAACCGTCATCGGTGACCGGGACGACGTTGATCCTGAAACCGATGCGCTGCTGCAAAAGCTGCCACGGAACGATATTGGAATGGTGTTCGGCGACGGACAGGATGATTTCGTCGCCCTCTTTCAGATTTTCCGCCCCCCATGTCCCGGCGACAAGATTGATGGAATCCGTCGCGCCGCGAGTGAAAATAATTTCCCTGTCCGATGCGGCGCCGATAAAATCCCGCACCTTTCTGCGCGCCGCTTCAAAATTCGCCGTTGCCTTTTCGGACAGCTCGTACATCCCGCGGTGAACATTGGCGTACTCGTTTTCATAACAGAAACGCATGGCGTCCAACACCGGGCGCGGTTTCTGGGCGGACGCGGCGCTGTCCAGAAACACCAGAGGCTTTCCGTGAACCGTCAGAGACAGCGCCGGAAAATCGGCTCTTATTTTATAAGGATCCAGCGTCATCTTTTCCTCCCTCAGGCCTCTGCACCGCTGAAACGGCACTGTTCGGCCACGCGGTTGCGAAATTCCGCGCGGATTTGTTCATCGGTGATTTCATCCAGGACTTCGTTCAAAAACGCCGCGATCAGGATTTCGCGAGCCTGAGGTTCCGGAATCCCACGTGTTCTCAGGTAAAACAGATGCAACTCGTTCAGCGCACCAATGGCCGAACCGTGCGCGCATTTAACATCGTCCGAGTAGATTTCCAGCTTCGGCACGGCTCTGATTTCAGCGGCGGGAGACAGAAGAAGAGCGCGGTGTTGCTGAGCACCGTCGATTCCACGGCGCCCCGGCGGGATGAGGATACTGCCTTCAAAAGACGCCTTTGCACCGTCGGCGGCAATGCCTTTGACCAGCTGTGCCGAGAAAGTATCGTCCGCCGAATGCCGGATATCAGAGGACAGCCGCGCCTGTTCCGCTCCGCTGACCGCATAGACCGCGTCGCTCCGGCATCGTGCCTCCGCGCCGGTCAGATCCATCCGCACATGCGTCCCGCCCCCGCCCAGATGAAGGGTCGTCAGCTCATAGGATGCTCGAGCCGCCACCGTCGCGGCCAGAACGCTTTCACCGGAGCAGTGAAGGCGGTAATGGCGCAGGCGTGCGTTTTCGCCGACCTCGACCGTGCATTCCCCGTTCAGTGAACGTTCGACCAGAACGGCGCTTTTCCCCGGCGCAATGACGATTTTGTCCGCCGCGAAAAGCTCCAGAGGTTCGGACTGATTTTCGACAATTTCAATCATGCGTCCGCCTCTTCGCCGGCGAATTCCGCAAATCCCGTGATTTTCAGCTCCCGCCCGCCGGTTTTGACAATCCGCCCGTTCACCATGACGTGCACCACGTCCGCTCCCACCAGCTCCAGAAAATCCTGATAATGTGTGATGAACAGGAACGAACGCGACGGCGCACGCATGATGTTGACAGCTTCGGCGACAACTTTCTGGGCATCAATGTCCAGACCGGAATCCATCTCGTCCAGAATGCAGAGTTCGGGTTCCAAAACGGCCATCTGAAACATTTCCAGACGTTTTTTCTCGCCGCCGGAAAAACCGACATTGACGGGACGCTTCAGCATTTCGTCGGAAATCCCCAACGCTTTGGAACGCAACCGGATGTGTTTCATGAATCCGACGGCGTCGTAGTCCTTCAGGCCTTCCGCGCGCCGTTTGGCGTTCAGAGCGTATTTCATAAACGTCGCCATGGAAACGCCCGGAATTTCGACCGGATACTGGAACGCCAGGAATATGCCCGCCCGTGCCCGCTCGTCAACGCTCATTTCCAACAGGTCGCGTCCTTTGAATGAGACCGAACCGGCGGTGACCTCATAATGCGGATTACCGCACAGCACATTGAACAGCGTGCTTTTTCCCGCGCCGTTCGGCCCCATGATCGCATGGACTTCGCCTTCGTTCATGGTCAGGTTCACGCCTTTCAAAATCGGCTTGTCGTCGACTTTGGCATGCAGATCCTTTATTTCAAGCCAGGCTGTCATTTTTATTTTTCTCCTTCGTATCCTACCCGACGCTGCCTTCAAGCGTCACGGCGACCAAACGCGTCGCTTCGATTGCGAATTCCATGGGCAGTTTCTGCATGACGTCCTTGCAGAACCCATTGACGATCAGCGATACGGCCTCTTCGGGTTCCAGCCCCCTCTGACGGCAGTAATAGAGCTGGTCGTCGCTGATTTTCGAGGTCGTCGCCTCGTGTTCAATGGATGCCGAAGGGTTGGCACTCTGCATATAGGGAATTGTATGCGCACCGCACAGGGAACCGATCAGCAGGCTGTCACACTGCGTATAATTGCGGCCGTTTTCCGCGCCTCTGGTCATATTGACCAGTCCGCGGTAGGTATTCTGCGACTTTCCGGCGGAAATGCCTTTGGAAACAATCGTTGACGACGTATTGCGGCCGATGTGAATCATTTTCGTCCCGGTATCCGCCTGCTGGAAATTGTTGGTGATGGCGACGGAATAGAACTCGCCCGACGCATTGTCGCCCTGAAGAATGCACGACGGATATTTCCATGTTATGGCCGAACCGGTTTCGACCTGTGTCCACGACAGTTTGGCGTTCACCCCTTTGCACAGGCCGCGCTTTGTGACGAAATTGTAAATGCCCCCCTTGCCGTCCTTATCGCCGGGAAACCAGTTCTGAACCGTCGAGTATTTGACCTCGGCATTATCCATTACGATGATTTCAACGATGGCGGCGTGCAGCTGGTTTTCATCCCGCTGAGGCGCGGTGCAACCTTCTAAATAGCTGACGTATGACTCGTCGTCCGCAATGATCAGCGTGCGTTCAAACTGACCGGATTTTTTCGCATTGATGCGGAAATAGGTCGACAGTTCCATGGGACAGCGCACGCCTTTGGGAATATAAACGAAAGTCCCGTCCGTGAAAACCGCCGAGTTCAGGCAGGCGAAAAAATTATCGGTATAGGGCACAACCGTCCCCAAATACTGCCGCACCAGGTCGGGGTGTTCCTGCACCGCTTCGGAAATTGAACAGAAGATGATCCCCTGTTTGGCCAGCCGATCCCGGAAGGTTGTCGCCACGGAAACGCTGTCAAAAACGGCGTCAACCGCAACGCCGGCCAGAAGAGCGCGCTCCTGCAGCGGAACGCCCAGCTTGTCGTAGGTTTTCAGCAATTCGGGATCGACTTCGTCCAGGCTTTTGGGCGCATCGGCGGTTTTCGGCGCGGCGTAATAGTAAACGTCCTGATAATCAATCGGCGGATAGGACAGCATCGCCCAGCGCGGTTCTTTCAGCGTCAGCCAGCGGCGGTAAGCCTTCAGCCGGAATTCCAACAGCCACGCGGGTTCCTTTTTTTTGGCGGAAATGAAACGGATGATATCTTCGTTCAGCCCTTTGGGAGCGGTTTCCGCATCAATGTCCGTCACGAATCCGTACCGGTACGTGTCCGATACGGCATCAAGGGCCGATATTTTATCCTTCTCGCCTGTCATGCTCTCCTCCAGCGCCGGGGGTCAGGATACCGAAGCCCGCCGCCTCCTGCAAACATTTTCACGTCCCGGCTTTTATAACGCTTTTCACGCGTTTTTGAAACACCTCTTTTCAGATACGGCTGACGTGTGCCCGCCGTCATTCCAAAATCGCCTTATATGTTTAAAAATTAATATGATAATGCATTTTCGATATTGCAGAGGGTCCGTGAAACGGGCTAGAATTTCCTTCTGACGAGAAAAAAAGCAGGTGACGCATGAAAAATCCGTGGTTCAGTATTCAAGCTTTGGCCGCCGAAACCGCCGATGCGGGGGAGGTGCCCGAAACATCCCTTTTCACCGAAATCGATTTTGCCATGACTGCCGTTGTCATCGCCGTTATGTTGGCCATCACGACGCTGTATTTTCTCCAGCGTTACCTGCGAAGCCGATTCCGTTCCAAAGAACTGAAACAGAAAGTCATTGATCTTCAGAACGAACTGCTGACAACCCAGAAAAATCTGGAAGAACTGACCAAAGAGCGCAACCGTAAATTTGATCCCTACTCGTCCCCCAACACCAAAAGCCTGATTTTCTGCCTGGACAAGGACGGCGCCATCCTTTCGGGAAACGATTACGCATTTGAATTCTTCGGTTATGCCGACAAGGAAGAGCTTCTGGGCAAAAACATCATCGGAACGCTTGTTCCCCTGAAGGATTCGCATGGCCAGAACATGACCAATCTGATTGAGCGGATCAAAAATAATCCGCGCCTGTACGTCGATAATGAAAACGAAAATATCTGCCGCGACGGTAAAAAAGTCTGGGTGTCATGGACAAACCGCATCATTTACGACACCGACGGCAATCCTTCGGAAATCCGTTCGGTCGGTTTTGACATCACGCCCCGCAAACGGCTTGAGGAAGAGTTGCGCCAGATGACCGTCGTCGATCCCGTGACGGGCGTCCTGAACCGCCAGCGTTTTCTTGACGACGGCACGCGTGAACTGAAACGCGCCCGGCGCTATAAACGTGATCTGTCCGTCCTTCTGATGACGATTGACCGTTTTGAAGCTCTGAACAGCGAACACGGGACAGCGTTCAGTGATGAGGCGATCAAGGTCGCCGTCACGGCCTGCCTCAATTCCATCCGCGAATCCGATTATCTGGGGCGTCTGGCGGATGTCGAGTTCGCCCTGCTGTTGCCGGAAACGCCGCTGGACGGCGCCATGATCGTTGCCGAACGCATCCGCAACGAAGTCATGCATTCCGACCTGATGGTCGGGGACATAAAAATCTCCGTAACGACCAGCATCGGCATCGCCACGCGCCTGCCCGAAGATGAAACCATCGATTCCGTCCTGTTGCGCGCTTTCAATGCCCTGCGTTCGGCCAAAGAACGCCACAACAACGTCGCGGTTGCCGAAGTTCCCGCTCCGTAGCGGAAAACGCCCCCCCTTTTTTCCATCTATCGCCTGTAAGGGAAGAAGATTATGCTTGATTAATTTATAAGACATAAGGAGCCATAATGAAAATAGCCGTACCGAAGGAAGTACGTCACGGTGAAGCCCGCGTTGCCGCCTCGCCGGACACGATAAAAAAAATGAAAGCCTGGGGTGCTGAAATTTCCATCCAGACAGAAGCGGGACTTCTCTCCGATATTCCCGACACCGCTTTTGAAAATGCCGGCGCCGCCGTCCGCAGAGATTTCCGTGAAACGATCGAAAATGCGGACATTATCCTGAAAATACAACGTCCGACGGACGATGAAATAAAGCAGATGGACGCCCGATCCGTTCTGGTCTGCCTGATGAATGCAAAAACAGATTCCGAAACCCTGAAAAAAGTCGCCGAAGCGGGTCTGACCTGCTTTGCGATGGAGCTGTTGCCCCGTATTTCCCGGGCACAGAGCATGGACGTGCTTTCCTCCCAGAGCAACCTGGCGGGGTACAAGGCGGTCATTGACGCGGCGGCGGTCTACAGACGGGCTCTGCCGATGATGATGACGGCGGCGGGAACGGTCGCTCCGGCGCATATTCTTGTTCTGGGCGCCGGCGTTGCGGGGCTTCAGGCCATTGCAACGGCGAAACGCCTGGGGGCGGTCGTCTCTGCTTTTGACGTACGTCCCGCCGTCAGGGAACAGGTCGAATCCCTGGGCGCAAAATTTGTCGAGGTCGAAGGCCTGGCCGCTGCGGAAACGGTCGGAGGCTATGCCGGAGAAATGGACGCGGAATCAAGAAAACGCCAGGAAAAAGCCATTGCCGATGCGGTCGTCAAAACCGATATCATCATCACGACGGCTCTGATTCCCGGAAAAAAAGCGCCGATCCTCGTGACCGGAGAAATGCTGAAAACGATGAAGCCCGGCTCTGTCATCCTTGACCTGGCGGCCGATCAGGGCGGAAACTGTGAAGGAACGGTCAGCGGCGAATCCGTTGAACGCCATGGCGTCACGATTCTGGGATACGCCGACGAGGCCTCCCGGTTGGCGGCGGACGCCAGCCTTCTGTTCGCCAAGAACCTGTACAATTTCATCACACCGATGATTAACAGGGAAAACGGAACGCTCGGCATCAATTTTGAAGACGAAATTTACAAAGCAACCTGCGTCGCGCGCGACGGCAGTGTTTTGATTTAGGAGGAACCGATCATGTCTGATGCGACACTTCTGGCGGACAGGATTTCCGCCTCCGTCGGCGCGGCGAACGCGTCGCTGGCCGAAGCGGCGGATAAACTGCGCGACGCCGGAGTTCATCTGAACGAGCTCAATTCTACTGTCAGCGGCATGCTCCCGGCCGTTTCGGGCGAAAGCGGATTTATTTTCCTTCTGACTGTTTTTGTTCTGGCGTGTTTTGTCGGATACTATGTCATCTGGAAAGTCACGCCCGCTCTGCATTCTCCCCTGATGTCCGTGACAAATGCGATTTCATCGGTCATCATTGTCGGTGCTCTGATCGCCGCGGGTCCCGAAACATTTTCCCGGGCAACGCTACTCGGCTTTTTTGCCGTGCTGTTCGCCTCGGTCAACATTTTCGGCGGCTTTGTCGTCACCGGGCGCATGCTCGCCCTGTTCAAGAATAAATCACGGAAAGGATAGGGAAAATGTCGGTTTCAATGAGTATGTTCCTGTATCTGGCCGCCGCGATTTGCTTTATTCTGGCCCTGCGCGGCCTGTCTTCCCCCCATACCGCCCGGAACGGCAACAGGCTCGGCATCGCCGGCATGACAATTGCCGTCCTGACAACACTGATGTCGCCGCAGGTTCAAGGCTATATGTGGATCATCCCGGCAGTCGTCATCGGCGGCGTTATCGGCGTTTTCATCGCCCGGCGGATTCAGATGACCGCCCTACCCCAGCTGATCGCGGCGTTCCACAGCCTCGTCGGTCTGGCGGCGGTTCTGGTGGCCTGGGCGTCCTTCCTGTCGCCGGAATCGTACGGCATCGGAACAGGCGGACGCATCCATATGTCCAGCCTGATTGAAATGTCGCTCGGCGTTGCCGTCGGCGCAATCACTTTTTCCGGTTCTGTCATTGCGTTTGCAAAGCTTCAGGGCATTTTATCCGGACGGCCGATCCGTTTTAAAGGGCAGCACAGGCTGAACGCCCTGCTGGGGGTGGCTCTTGTGGGGCTGATGGCATGGTTTGCCGGGGCAGAATCCCAAGGGGCATTCCTGCTTCTGACAGCGCTGTCGTTCCTTCTGGGCTTCCTGCTGATCCTGCCGATCGGCGGTGCGGACATGCCCGTTGTGATTTCCATGCTGAACTCATATTCGGGATGGGCGGCGGCCGGTATTGGCTTTACGCTTCAAAACAGCCTGTTGATCATTACGGGCGCACTGCTGGGGTCTTCGGGCGCCATCCTGTCCTATATCATGTGCAAGGCCATGAATCGTTCGATTCTCAATGTTATGTTCGGCGGCGGTACAGCGGCCTCCGGTACGGGAACGGATGACGGCAGTGAAAAAACCGTCAAAATCGGATCAGCCGAAGAAGCCGCCGACCTGTTGAAGGAAGCGCGCAAGGTCATTATCGTACCGGGATATGGGATGGCCGTCGCCCAGTCGCAGTTCGCGCTTCAGGAAATGGCTGAAATGCTTAAAAAGGACGGTGCCGAAGTCAAATACGCCATTCACCCGGTGGCGGGACGGATGCCGGGTCACATGAACGTGCTGTTGGCCGAAGCGAAGATTCCGTACGAAGACGTTTTTGAACTGGACGATATCAATTCGGAATTTTCCGAAACCGATGTGGTCTATATCATCGGCGCGAACGACGTGACCAATCCGCTGGCCAAAACCGACCCGTCAAGCCCGATTTACGGCATGCCCGTTCTGGACGTCGAAAAGGCGCGCAGTATCATTGTCGTGAAGCGTTCTCTGGGCGGCACGGGTTATTCCGGCGTGGACAATCCGATCTTTTACGCGCCGAACACGATGATGCTTCTGGGGGATGCGAAAAAAATGACGGAAGAAATTAACCAGTATCTGAAGGACTGAAAAAAAGGCCGCGGCTGTTTTTCCCGCGGCCTTTTTCCGATCCCCTGAGTTTTCCCGGCGGTACGGAGAAAAAGTGCCTTTCCGGACAGAAACATTCGGCATGGAAAACACCGTTTTCGTCCGCAGAAAACAAAGGAGCTGTAATTCAGGCCGATTTTCCTTATTCCCGTCTTTTGTACCTGTTCCGCATCAGAGGGAACGGCTTACTTTTTGTATGCTTTTGAAAAACCGAAAACCGCTGTTCAGGCTGATGCTTCCGAGTTCCGTCTTTTCCCGCCTGAGCTCCGGCTCCGGAAGCTAAAGAGAGGCCTCGCGTATGAGCACCCCAAAAATCCGCGAACTCAACCGATGCCAGAGCGATTCCGGAATTGCGTCGGCTCGGATCGTCCCGCGCACCGTCTGAATCATCCCCGGCCGTTCGCACGTATTCAAAAGCAGGCGTACACGGTAATAGCTTTTCTGCGGCACGGCTTCTCCGTCGGCTCGGCGGCGCACCGGCAACGGCCCGCCCCGATCCGAGGCCAGAATATCCGCCGTCCCCAACCGGGCCGCCGGCATTCCGTCAATCGCCTCAATCCGCCCCGTAACAGGCGCTCCGCCCATTTCCGGATAGAAATCAGCACGGCGGCCTGTCTTTAAACGGTAAACATCCTCTTCCGGCGCAAAGGCTTCGACCCGGCACGACGGAGCACCCGTAATCAGGAAAAGTTCCTCTCCGGAAGACACCCATTCGCCGGGCTGGAGTGTATCAGCCTTTCCGTGAACGACCCCGTCAAAGGGCGCTTTCAAAATCAGCCGCTCTCCCTCTTTCCGATATCCTTCGCGCGCGGCCAAAGCCTGCGACAGGCGTTCGGTAAGGACGGGTCCGTCATTCCCGGCATCATGCGTCTTTCGCCACCGCAGCGCCTTTATATCCGCTTCGTTCCGCCGATAGGCCGCCACAAGGTCGGGCGAAAACAGACGAGCCAGCGTCTGCCCGGCTTTGACAGCCTCTCCCGCAGTAACCGACACTTCCTCGACCCGAGCCGCTGAAGGGACATAAAGCGCCGCCCGTTCCGATCCCCGATACATGGCCGGAAGATAAACCGTCCCCTGAAAAGGTACAAATAAAGCCAGAAGGCCGAAAACAATGATCACCATCGCGGCAATCCGGCGTGTTTTTTCAGGGGCAGCCATCTCCCAACTCCTTTTCCATCCGCGCATTTCACGTACAGCCGGCCCGATGAAAAACGTCAGAACGGCATACAAAAACAAAACGATCCCCAACGCCTTGAAAGCGAAATGATACAAGGCCAGCGCAATCCCCGTCCACAGGAAAAAGCGGTAAATCCACGATGCAAAGGCATACAGCAGAAATCCCGCCTGTCGTCCCGGCGAAAGGCGTTCCGGAGGCGGTTCATCCCCGCCGAACAGGAGGGTACGGATCTTCCATCGGGCGGTTGCATCCGCACGGGCACGCAGGTTATCAATTCCCCACGCGTCGGAAAGCAGGTAGTAGCCGTCAAAACGCATCAGAGGGTTCAGGTTGATGCACAGGGTCATTACCCATCCGCTGGTCGCCAGCAGGAAACAGATGCTCCGGAAAACGCCGGCAGGCAGAAAAACCCACAGCAAAGACGCTGCAACGGCCAGAGCCAGTTCTGCCGCCGCTCCCGAAGCCGCCACAATAAAGCGCTGCCGGCGCGCAAGCCGCCACGTTTCCGTCGTGTTCGTGTACAGCATCGGGCATCCCATCATGAACGTCAGCCCGATCCCCGGGACACGGCAGCCGAAAAGCGACGCCGCATAAGCATGACCCAGTTCGTGAATCGACTTTGCGAAAACGACCGCCGCGGCATAGGCGCACATCCCTTTGAAA